>MDSV01073514.1_pt1 | contig 10993 bp, 6 predicted proteins | sample 810851 | NCBI WGS metagenome assembly MDSV01 (sample SAMN05326640, study PRJNA326480) | marine metagenome | isolation source: seawater | place: Atlantic Ocean: North East | collected 2012 | reverse complement strand
GACGCCGGCGTCGCGAGATTTCGAGAAACACGCGAGCTCCACGGGCTCGCGGTACGGCGCCGAGCGGGGGGGGTTCTCCGCGCCGGGGTCGTCCCGCACGCGGATGGGGGGCAGGTGCCGCTCGCTGCCCATCGCGCAAGACCCGATCCTGACGCCACCTGGGGGGCGCGCCCGAGACTGGTGGCGCTTCCGAGAAAATGTTACCCACCGACGGTTTCGCCGGCGTCGGGCGCACTCAGAGTTCGGCACGTTCGGCCGCCAGCTCGGATTATCAATGTGGACGCAAGCAATTCGGCCTGTGGCGGCCAGTCGTGCGACGCGCGGACACCGGCGTGAGGGGCGGCTGGGGCACTCGAGGGCTCGACGCGGGAAGGCGCCTACGCGTCGAGCGAGGCGACTGAGTCCACCGGCGCCAGGTCTTCGCGGCGACCGAGAGCTCCGCTCGGAGAATCGGCGCCTGAGCGTCCGGGCGAGAAGCCGAGTCGGCGGGCGCGTTCGCACGATGCGCGAGTACGAGATGGAGACGACGTTCGACGTCCCGCTGCAGACGTTCCTGCGCGTGGTGTACGGCGACGACGGGCAGTGTCTGCGCCAGTACCATGCCTCCTGCGGGAACTGCGCGGACGCGACTGTGCCGGCGTGGGACGTCTCCGAGGACCGGTCGACGGAGCTCCACGGCGTCGTCGGCTCGAGGACGATCGCCTTCTCCAAGCCGATGGAGCTCCCGAGCGTCGTCGAGCGTCTGCTCGGTCCGAGCGCGGGGAAACGCGGCGCCGGCGGCTCTCGCGGCTCTCGGTTGTCGTTCATCGAGAGGCAGAGCCTAGAAGTCGAGCCCGTCACCGGGAACGTGCTCGTTCGAAGCGCGGCGTCGCTCGACAGCGCGTGGGTCAGCCCCGAACGCGCCGACAAGTTCAACGCCGTCGTCGAGGTTGCGTACGCGTCGACGATTGTCCAAAACGCGTACGGCCCCGCCGAGCACACGACCATGGCCGCGCGCATTCGCGTGAACGCGGCCGGCGCGTGGGCGCTGCAGCCGGTGGTGGAGCGCGTGATGGAGCACAGGGCGGTCGCGGGGTTCAGGGAGTGGGTCGTGTGGATTGACGAGTTCGTCGAGAAGACGAGCATCGGCGACTCGGGGTTCGCCGCCGAGCTCCCGCGGCTCCGAGCTCTCGGGCTCGGGTCCCTCTCGGACGACGACGACGACTCGATGAGACGCGCGGCGTTCGAGGCGGACCTCGTGACGAACGGCGAAGACGCCGCGGGAAGGAACGGGAAGTCGACCTCTGCGGGGACGACGTCGTCGCCGGCGGAGAAGACGAAGAGAAAAAAGTACCCCGCCACGCCCGGCGCGTCGCGCCGCGCGTCTCTCTCCGTCGAGGACGACCCTGACCCGCTCCGGGCGGGTCCCGGTCCCGGTTCTGGTCCCGTCGTGGAGACGCCGCCGCGCGACGAGCCCGCGCCCTGTTCCGCGGACGCGACGTTTTCGAGACACGTTTTCGAGAAACCCGCCGCTTCGCCGGACGCATCGGCCGACGCGGACGACTCTTCCGCCGATTCGGACGCGTCGGACGACGCCGCGTTCGACGACGCGGCGTCCGGGCGGAGCGGCGCGTCGTTCCGCAGCGCGGCGTCCTTCGTCTCCGCGCGGTCCGCTCGGTCGAGTCGGTCGAGCGACGGGTCGAAACAGACGCTGTTCGCGAATGACCAGGCGCCGACGGTGGAAGGACCGTCCGACAGGCGCGGCGCCGGTTCTTCGCGGGCAAAAGGTTCCCACCGGAAACCGTCCGTCTCGCCGAGCGACCGGTCAGAGGGGGGAGACGCAGACGTTCCTGAACGCGAAGACGCGGACGTGGACGCCGGCGTGACCGGGACGCGGGAAGGACCGTCGCCGCGGACGCCTCCGTCGGCGGCGCGCGACGGCGCGGCGTCGCCGTCTTCGGGGTCCGCCGCGCGCCTGGACGCCGCGTACCGAGACGGCTGGTTCATGCGGACGGTGATGAACGACCTGACGGCGCTGAAGACGGGCGCGGGCGAGCAGCAGAAAGTGGTGGCGGCGCTGGAGGAGCGGACGCGCGCGCTCGCCGCCGAGCTCGCGCGAACGAAGGCGGAGCTCCGCCGCGGCGGCGCGCGCGGCGCGAGCGGGGTCAGATACTCAGAGCACAGAGGCGACACGAGCGACCCGGTGAGACTCGTGCGGTGGACTGCGGCGCTGTCGCTCGCGGCCGGGGCTGGGTACGTGCTGGCGGCGGCGGCGCGGGAGAGACGGCAGTGACTACATATAGATAGCTACCGAGCTTCGGTCGTCCGAACGCGAGCCGCGTTTTCGGCGACGGGAAACGTGAAAGTACTTTCTCGTCTAAAAACGGCGTCACAACCTCTCCGCGGCTCTGGTCGCGGCGAGCTCTTTTGTCCTGCGCAGCATCGCCTCGCGCATCACCCGCGCCACCACCTTACACCCCTCCATGGCGAGTGCGTGTGTCGGCTCGAACACGTCCACCGCGCACTTGTTGTCCGACTGCGCCAGCACGACTCGGTTCAGATTCACCAGAGTCGCGACGTGCACCTCCGGCCCGCCCCCGCTCTCCTCCAGGTGGTTTATGTCGAGCAACGGCGTGCCGTCCAGGTACCCCGCGCTGCAAGCCGACATGGTGTCCCGCAGCGGCACGCCCGCGTCCGCCAGTGCCAGCACGGCCGCGTTCATCGCCGCCGCTCGGATGCCGCCGTCGGACTGCAGGACGACCAGGTTCACGTCGATCTGCGACCGGGGCATGAGCTCCGTCATAACTGCCGTCTCCAGCGCGCGCGTGATGACCCGCCCCAACTCCAGCGACCGCCGGTCGCCCTTCGACCTTCGCCGCCGCTGGTCACTCGAGAACGCCGCCTGCGAGAATTCCACCTTCACCACGCACCGGTCGTGCAGCGCCTCGCTGCGCAGCGGCGCCTCCCTCGGCCCGTACGCAGCCGCCAAAACCTTGGTGTTGCCCGCCTCGAACGTCGCGCTCCCGTCCGCGGCGGGGAGCACCGTCATCGCGCAACGCATGCGCCGCGTCTCCTTCGGCCGGCGGCCGTCAAGACGCAGACCCTCGAGATTCACGAACTCCATCGTCCGGGTCACCCGCCGCGAGCGGCGGAGTGCGCTCGAGCGTCGGCCGTCGGACGATTACCGTAAACAGAGGGCGGCGGTGTCCTGAGATGCTCGTCGGCGGGAAACGTCAGTGTTCAGTCTCCGAAAAGCGAGTGTGGATGGTATTAAAAAGCCAAACGCGCGCCGCGTCGCGTAACTCGCATCCTCGCTTCATCACTGCGTCTTCCCTTCCAACGCTTCGCGCGCTCGTCGCTCGAGCTCAGCCCCATCCTGCCGCTCGCGTCCGAACCCGAGCACGATCGGCGCGACGGTCCTCGCGAAGTACCACGCCTCGCGAAGGCTGGAGACGCCGTCGTTGTGCCGGCCGCTGTACTTGTGCCCCACCTCCGGCGCGAACGCGTCTCCGGCGGCGGAGAGCGCGGACGCCACAGCGCGCAGCACGCCGAGCGCCGCGGACGTGCCCGCGCACATCCGCGGCCCCGCGCCGAACACCGGCCAAGGCACGTTCGACCCGCGAAAGTCGCTCGTGAACATGATCACCTGCGTGTTTTTCTTAACCGCGAGGCGACGCTTTCCGGCGTCTCTCTTCGCCCGCCCCGAAGTCGCGCCGCGGCGAGTCGCCCTCCGGTCGACGTAGACGTCCTCGTCCACGAAGCGCTCGAAAATCGGAAACGGGTGCGCGTCGCGCATGGCGTCTTCCAACCGCGCGCCGGGGCGCCGTTTCAGCGCCACCGCGACGTCGCCCACGTTGATCGCCGGAGATATCAGGAACGGCTGCATGATCAGGGAGTAGTTTCGAGGCTCCCACCACGCCTCTCCGTGCATCGCCCACAACCGCTCGTCGTTCCGAAGCAAGTCGCCGACGACCAAACGCACCGCCTCGCGCTTGACGGATGCGTCCGCGCGCCCGCGGACGGCGATCTCGCGGCGCCAGGCCCAGCTCGCGTCGACCAGCACTTCGAATTTGCTCTCCCACGCGCGCCCGAACACGTACTCCACGAAAACCGCCAGCGAGAACCTCGCCACCGCGTGCGCGTCGACGACGCGCGCGCCGCGAAGCAGATCCACGCGTTCCGAGCGTCGTTCCGACGCGTTTTCGTCGTGTTTTTTCGACGCGTTCGACGAGGACAGAGTGACGATCGCCTCGGTCGTCGCCTCTCGCCTCGCGTTCTTCTCGTCGGTCCCCGCGCGCGCGCGCCTCGAGACGGTCTCGAGCATCTCCCGCGCCCTCGCCTCGGCGATGTTCGCCACCTCTTTCGGCTCCGGGAGTTTGGCGACGAGCTCGTGGAACGCGCGCACCATGCTCTCGTACAGGTCGCCGTCCACGCTCTCGAGGCTGAGCAGCGGGCGCCACGCGGGCGTCGCCACGTGGCGCTCGAGGCCGTCGCCCTTCACCGAGGACTGTTTCAAAACCGCCGTTGCGACGTCGACGTCCGTGACGTTGGCCAGTCGCTGGCGTGACGCCGCCGCGAAGATCCGGAACAGCGCTTTGCGCGCGACGCGCTCCAAGTGCGCGCCCATCTCCGCGACCCAGCCGTTCTTGGCGAAGATGATGCACAGGTTGCTGATTCGGTAAAACAAGCAAATCACGAGGTCGTGCTGCGCGACGCGCAGCTCCCGCGGCCGGATCCCGCCGAGCGGGCTCGCGAGCTTCGGGAGCGTCATCGCCGCGAGCGTGAAGCACTCGAACCCGTACCTGTGCCTGAAGAACGTGCCGACGACCCGGTGGTGCTCCAGGTGCGCGTCCCCGAACTCGCACACCGTCTGGATCAGGAAAAGCACGGGCAGGGCGCGCGCGTACGGGCGAAACGCGCCCGCCGCCGTCTCCCAGTCGAAGGCGACGCCTGCCGAATGCGCGAAGGATCCGGAAGTCGCGCGGAAGTCGACACCCCCGGTGGCTCCCGGCCCGAGGCCAGCCAGCACCCAGAGCCCCGGCCCAAGCACCCCGAACGTCCAGAAGAGCACGAGCTTCCACTCCGCGGTGTCCAGCTTCCCGGCCAGGAAGTCACCCGAGAAGGTCTTCGCGAGGTAGACGATGATGGAGTAATCCTTGGCCGCGTCCGCGACGCAAAAGGCGGCGGCCACGAGGAGCATCGCGAGGTTGCCCGCGAACCCGAGCACCTGCACGTTGACGCCCGCGCCGATGGAGCCCATATACGCGTGGCCGACCCATCGCAGGGAACGCAGGTACGCGCCCAGACGCAGGGGGTACGTGGCTGTGCCGTCGCCGGGGTGGGCCTCGGCGGCGGCGAGCGCATTTAACTCCGAGCCGGACGCGTCGAGGAAGTACCGAGGCACCACCTCAAACGCGAAGAGCGTGAGGAGCGCGAGGCGCGGGACGCCCCAGCCGTACTTGCGCGCGCGGTCGGTGGTGAAGTACCCGCCGCTCATCGCGCGCGGGCCTACGGGCGAGCGTGAGGGGGGGCGGGCGCAGGAATGAGGCTTATCGCCGAAAAGCGCGCGAGAGGCGTCATCTCGAAAATCCGGCTGCGGCGCGCCATTTGGCGGGCTGCGGGGCACTTTCCGTCCACACCGAAACGCGCGGCAGCCACAGAATCGCTTTTCGACGTCGGGAAAACGGATCCACCCGCCACGACGCGTCGTCCTCCCGACATTCCTGCGCGCGCGTCGCACGGAACGCGGCCGCGCGAAAGACTGACCGGCCGCGATGGCGACGGCGGCGTTTTGCGCCGCGCGCGCATCTGTCGCGGCGCCGCCGCGCGCGGACGCGGCTCGCGGGCGCGCGCGGCTCGTCCGATGGCGCGCCGCGACGCACCGAGCGAGCCCGGCGATGATTCCTCTCGCCGAACCGTCGTCCGTTCGCCTCGGCGCTCGAGGCGTCGTCGTGGGCGCCGCGCGTCTCCGCCGCCTCGCTCGCCGCGCCGTCGTGGACACGCGCCACCCCCTCGCGTCGTTCGACGACCGCGACGGCGCCGCCGAGGGGGACGCAGACCCCGTCTCTGCGAGCGCGGGGGACGCTCGATGGGATCCCGTCGACGGGGCGCGTCGGCGAAACGCGACGGAGGCGGATGCCGTTCTCGATGCGCGCGACCGCGCGACCGCCGACTCCGCCGTCGACCAAACACACTGGCCTTGGTGGGTGCACACGCTGAACCGCGCGCTCGAGTCGTATCCCGCGTTCGTGCTGCTGGGCTTCGTCCTAGTGGACATGGGCAGCGCGCTCGCGTTGCTGGCGCTCATCACGCGCTTCAACGTCGCCGTGGACGCCGACTTCGCGCTGGCGTACGCGCTGAGCAAGTCCGTCCGCGCGCCGCGCCTCGCGCTCGACGCCGCGGTCGCCGCGAGGCTGGCGCGGCTCTGGCCCGCGCTCGCGGCCGTGCGCGTGGGGCCCATCCTGGACGCCGGGATCGAGCTGGGCGCGGGGCTCAGAGCGCGCGCGGGGGCGCTCGCGAGCGCCCCCGCGCGGTGGCCGTTTTTCCGCGGCGCCGACGCGCGGGCGGCGGTGAAGGGCGCCGAATCGGCGGAGGAGGGCTCGTCTTCCGGCGCGTCTTCTCCGGATGCGCCGCGGCGCGAATCCCGGTCGCGGCGCGCGGCGCGCGAGGCGCGCGCGATGACGGACGCGTACGGCCTCGCGTACATGACCGCCAAGAACATCATCGGTCCGACGTCCATCGCGGCCATCTACGCGGCGCTCAAGTACGGCGTGGACTTTAGCTCAGGCGCGTTCGCCTGGTTCGGCGGTTCCGCCGCGGGGGGGGCGACGGCGGCGGCGGGGAAAACAGCCGGCGCGCTCGCGCTCGCGTCGTGGATCTCGACGTTGTTTTTCCCTTTGGTCGTGCTCGGGGCGGGCTTCCTCGGGGAGAAGATGGGGCGCACGGCGGAGCGCGTCGCGCGATTCGCGCGAGAGCGGGAGCGCGAGTAGCGCCGGAGGTTTGTCAGGACAGACGCTCATTGTGATCATCACGACGCAGTCCGACGACGCGTTTTTCGCCGAAAACAACCGAAGCGTTGGTCGATCTGCGCCTCAGCGATCCCACACACGGGGAAGACGCGCGCCGCGCGCGTTCCAGCATGGCGTCGGTGGCCGAGGCGGTCGCGGCGTACGACGCATGGTGCGAGGCGCGCGGTGGCGCGGAAGATGACCGCGCGGAAGAGGCTGTGGACCGATTGCGAAATGCGCTCGACACCGCGTTGGATGACGCGGAACGCTCTTCGTCGCCGCGAGACGCGCTCCTCGACACCGCGCGCGCGTTGCTGGACGGAGACCCGCGAACGGAGGGGTTCGGATGCGTGGAGTCGCGGGGCGACGGAACGCCCCGCGAGCTATTCACGCGCCGAACTCGGCGCGCGCTGGAGGCGGTCGGCGACCACGCGGTCGCCGGTTTGGTCCGCGTCGCGGATCTCGCGGGATCGCCAGACGCCGAAGCCGTCGCGTGCGCGGCGCTCCGCGCCTTCGCGCGCGCCGCGGAGTCGCCCCGCGACGCGTTCGTCGCCGTGCTGGAGCGGCTGCACGTCCGCGCGGAGCAGCTCCGGCGAGACAGAAACGGCGGCGCGCGCGGATGGCGCCTCGCCGCCGAGTGCCTCCGCGCGATGGCGGCGCTCCTCGCGCGCGTCGCAGAGCGTCGCGACCCGGCGCTCCACGCGCTGGACGCGGAACCGCTCGTCGCGCGCGTCGAGGCGATCGCCGAGGCGGCGGCGACCGCCACGACGGAGCGAGGAGGTCTTCTTGATGACGCGCGCGACGTCGACGACGTCGACGACGTCGTCGTCGTCGATCGCGCTTCGTGGGGGTCGCCCGCGGAGGCGCTCGAGGCGGCGCGCGCGTACCGCGCGAGCGTTTTGCGTCTCTTCGCAGGTGATGTTTCTTGCCGACCGACAGAGAAGGACGACGCGAGAAGGACGACGCGCGACGCGCGCATCGTGCGTCAGTGTCTGGCGTGGCTGGCGCGGGACCCGAGCCCGGAGACGCTGCGGCTGGCGGCGGCGGCGACGCGCGCGCGCGGCGCCGGCGACGTGGAGACGCTTTGGTCTTTCGCGACGGCGCGCCATCGTCGCCGCGACGAGAGTGCTCACGCGGAGGACGACGACGACGACGAGGAGGACGACGACGATTTAGACGCCGACGCGTCTTCAGAAGAAGAAGCGTCTTTTCTGGCGGGCGCGGTTGTCTTGGCCGCCGCCTGGCTCGTCGCGGCGGAGGCTCGGAGCCCGTTCCCGGAGCCGTTCCCGGAGGATTCGTTTTTCCGGGCTCGGCCCGGCCGAGTCGCCGCCCTCGCGGCAGCGGCGTTCGCCGCGGCGGACGGCTCGGCGGACGACGCCCGGGGCGCGCTAAACGCTTCGGCGGTGCACTTCTCGGCGCTCGCGTTCCGCAGGTGCGGCGAGGGAGGCGCGGCCAAAGACAAAAGCGCGTCGCGGGCGCGCCGCGACGGCGACGGCGACGAAAAGAAAACCGCACCCTTCGCTCGCGCGCTCGTGTTTCTGGAGACGCGCGTCGCGTCGGCGCCGAGCCCCGCGTTCACGGAGCTCGCGCGGCTCGCGCACGCGCGTCTGCTGACCGCGGTGGACGACGACACGAGGTTCGACCTCATCGCCGCGAGGATCGGCGATGAGAACCGCGACGTCCGCGGTTCGAACCCGGCGCCGCCGGCGATGCGCGCGCTGTACCTCTCGCGCCTCCGCCGCGAGACGCACAGGGCGACGACGGAAACAGAAGCGCCGAAGGCATCAGAACCCGGAGGTTCGACGCGTCGCTCGCCTTTCACGTCTCCGCGCGCGGTGGAGCTGGTCGTGCGCGCGTGCGTATCCGCGATACGAAGTCTCGAGGCGGCCGGCGAAGCGTCGCGCGAAACAGAAACGGGCGCCGCGAACGAAAAAGGGCGAGAAGACGCGGGAGACGGCGTCGACGACACGCCGCCGACGGACGAGGACGCCGACGCGCTCGTCGCCGGCTTGAATTTTTTCCGGTTGGTCCTGGGCCGCGCACTTGCAGGTCATCTCCGCGCCGACGGCGCAGAAGTGGGCGACGTCGCGGGCGTCCGGAGCCGCCGCGCGCTGATCGAGGCGCGCGTCGCCGCGCCGGCGACGGCGTGGGCGCGCGCGACGCTCGCGCGGCTGGACGAGGCGCTCGAGGGCGCCGCGAGCGTCGAGGGAAAGAGAACCTTTCTGGGGGAAACGGACGACGCCTTCGCGTCGCGCGCGTGGCGCGCGCGCATGGGCGCCGAGCACGTCCTGGAGGCGGCGCGCTTCGTCTCGGAGCTGTGCGACGCGTCCAGACGCGACGGCGCGGACGTAGCGTCGACAGAATAGCCACATGTTGTTACCTAGACTATGATCGAGATTTTTTTCGCACGGCACGCGCAGCTCTCGGTCGCGCTTTTCTTTCACGCACACCATGTGGCGCGCGACGCTGGCCCTTCGCGCTCCCGCGGCGCGATTCGCGCGCGCCTCGCCGCTCGCGCGGCGGCGGGGGCTCCTCCCCGCACGCGCAGCCTCGACGAGCGCCTCCGTGGACGCCGGCACGCCGCCGCACGTCGCGCTCGTGACGTTCGAGCGATCCCCTGGCCAGAAACCCGAGCTCGGACTGGTGGAGAACGGGCACTGGCTCTGGACGCTGGACGTGGACGGCACGCGGTACCCCAGAGGCATGCTTGATATCATCGAGCGATGGCACGACGCTAAGGCCGGCGGGCGCGACAGCGATGAAATGCTCGAGACCGAACGTAAGGGCGACCCCGTCCCCGTGGCGTCTGTCACTCTGCTCGCGCCCATCCCCGACCCCCCGTCCATCGTGTGCGTGGGCAAAAACTACCTCGAGCACATCGGCGAGGTGGACTCTTCGCTGCCGGGGATCTCCGCGGCGGGCGCGGCCCCGCCCGAGCACCCCATCATCTTCACCAAGGCGCCCACGAGCGTCATTGGACCCGGGTCGCCGATCAAAATCCCGCGGGGGATCTCGGATAAGGTCGACTACGAAGGCGAGCTCGGCGTGATCGTCGGCCGCGCGACGCCGCCCGGCTCCGTCGTCGACGCCGAATCGGCGTGGGACGCCGTCTTCGGGTTCACCGTCGTCAACGACGTCACGGCGCGCGACGTGCAGAAGCAGCACCAGCAGTGGTACTTGGGCAAGTCCTTCGATACGTTCTGCCCGATGGGGCCGTGGATCGTTCCGAAAAACGCGCTGCGACCGCCGAAAACGCGACGGACCGCCGACGACCTCGCGGACGCGTCTTGCTCGCCGGCGGCCGTCGTGAAAAACGGCGTCGCGCTCGGCACCGCCGTGAACGGCGAGCGGAGGCAGGCGAGCGACACGTCCGCGATGCTGTTCGACGTCCCCGCGCTGCTTCAGGTGGTGAATCGCGCGATGACGCTCCGCCCCGGGGACGTCATCGCCACGGGGACGCCCGCGGGCGTCGGCGCGGGGATGGACCCCCAGGGCTTCCTCCGAAGCGGGGACGAGTGCGAGATCACCATCCAGAACGTGGGCGTCCTGAGGAACCCGGTGGAGTGAGCTTTTCAGGCGCGTCGAAGAGCCGCCGCGTCGCGCGCTCGGCGTCCGCAAAGGCTGACTACCGTAGTCTAGCTAGTCATGATAGACTACCGTAGCTAGTACATACCGCTACGTATCACTCACTCGTAGACTACTCTAAGGGTCCCTAGTAGCTCGCGAGCTCACGGTATCGTCCCTCTCGCGTCCTTCACGACGGCTTCGGGTTCCCCGGCGCGCTCTGCAGCGAGGCGAGGACGTCCAGCTCGCTCGCCGACCTTTGGATGAAGGATTTCAGAAAGTCATCCGACGTCGTCGGGTTGGCGTTGAACTCGCTCATCAGCCGCGACAGGTCCGAGGAGTACTGCCGGCGCGGCCCGGAGCCCACCGGGTCGAGGTATCCGAAGCTGGGCACGCGCGCGTGCGGGCCGAACGACGCGGGCTGGGTTCCGTCCGGCGGCCCG
>MDSV01108737.1_pt1 | contig 10994 bp, 10 predicted proteins | sample 810851 | NCBI WGS metagenome assembly MDSV01 (sample SAMN05326640, study PRJNA326480) | marine metagenome | isolation source: seawater | place: Atlantic Ocean: North East | collected 2012 | reverse complement strand
TGATGTTTTAGGTGATTTTTTTAAATAAGTGATTGCCATTACATTTCTATTTAAATTGATGAATTATTTAAGGCAATTTTGATTTTATTGCAATCAAACAATTAATCTAATGCTACAACAGCTGCAGCAATTGAAGCAAGTCTTGCTTGTGCTTCGTCTGAACGACTTGTTATCACAACTGGTACTTTACTACCAACTACGACACCAGCTGCACAAGCGCCACAAAAGTAAATTAACATTTTAACCAGTCCATTGCCTGTCTCAACACTAGGAACTAGCAAAACATCTGCAATACCAGCAACATCATTTTTTATTCCTTTTATTGCTGCAGATTTTTTTGAAACGCTATTATCGAAAGCTAAAGGTCCAAATACATCAGCATTTAATTTTTCTTTTTTAGCTAATTTTGTTATTTCGTAAGCCTCTTTAGAGCTTGGAACGCTATCTAAAACTTCTTCTGTTGCAGATAAAATTGCAATTTTTGGTCTTTTAATTCCAATTCTATTTGAAAAGTTAATTACATTTTTAAGAATATGCATTTTAGTTTTTATGTTTGGTAGAACATTTAATGCACCGTCAGTAATTATAAGAGGCTTATCTTCCTTGTCTAGAGTCATATGCCAGATGTGACTTAATCTAGTTTTGCCTAACAAATTATACTCTCTTTTTAAAACTTCTTTCATTAAAACATCTGTGTGAATGTGTCCTTTCACTATAATTCTAATTTTTTCTTCACTAGCGAGTCTAGCTGCAATAGTAGCTGTGTTATTTTCAATTGGTTCATGAATAATTTCATATTTTGAAATATCCCATTTTAAATCCTGTGCACATTTATGAATTTCTTTTTCATCTCCAATAAATATTGGTTCAATCAAATTTTCATTTACAGCATCTTGAACTGATAGCATTGGCAAAGGTTTCCCTGCATTTACAATACCTGCTTTTACACCCTTTTTTTTATGTGCTATATTTAAAAGATTATTTGGACAGATTATTTCTTTATTTGAAAGCATTTAGTTTAATTACAAAAATTTTTTTTGTATGTATATACTTTATTTTTAATAATATTTATCTTTTATTATAGATTATCCAAGGTGAGAGATCTTGATATAAAATATAATTTTCTAATATAAATTTATCTGCATTTGGAGCATTGTTCCTTCTTTTGAACCAATTTATTTCAGAGGTATAAACAATATAATTTGGTGATGTTTTTCTCAATTCTTTAATGAAATTATTTTCTGTCCAATTTTGAATTATGTGAGCATTTACATAAAATTTAGTACAAGTTGGTTTTCCTACTAAATACGGAATTGAATTATCATCTGTGAATTGTTGAACACAAATTTCATTTTTTACTAAATCTTCGTAAATTCTAATAAAATTACTATAATTTTCTTTTAGAAATTTTTTATCTTCAATTTTTGTGATCATTTGAAAATTTTTTTCAGGATTAAGGATATTAAAAAAGTTTAAATAATTATTCTGAAAAAAAAATAAAAAACAAAATAAAGTTGATAGAATTAAAAAATTAACTTTTTTTTCAAAAAAAATGCTTATTTTTGAGTAAAATTTTGTATTACCTATAAAATTTGTCAAATAGTATGAAATATAAAAGAATATTAATAACATATATTGTCCTGAGGAATATTTTATGTGAGGACCATCAGATCTAGTTAATCCAGATTTTAAAAATATAATTGACGAAATAAACAAAAAGGATAATAAAAATTTCGATTCAAGACTTTCATTTTTTAATTTGTTGAAAATATAGTTTATTAGAAAGACACCTGAGAAAATAATTAGCAATAAAGCTTTTGTATGTCTTGTTGACTTATCAGAAAACGGTTTTGGAAATTCTATTCCAATTAAATAATCAGAAATATTAATAATGATTAAGTATTGATTAAAAAATTCTTTTATTTCATTGCTAGGTGCAATGATAAAAAATATTATCCAAGGCAATAATATACCAAAAATAATCGAGAAAAAGTTAACAATTTTTCTTATTAAAATTAAATAAAGTAATAAGAATATCAATAAAACATTAATATACGTTCCTATATCCCAATAAAATAATAAAGAAATCAAGGAAAAGGTGCCAATTAAAAAACCTAAAAAATTTTTATTTTGTTTAGATGAAATAAAATGAAAAATTATTAGAGTAAATATTAAATATATAAAAGTTCTAGAATGAAAAGGTGTTACATTTTCATAAAAATTAGCCAATGTAACTGATGATAAGCTAAATAATAAAAATAAAATTTCTTTTTTGTTATGGAAGTCAAGACTGATAATTATTTTTCTACAAATAAGAACTACAAGTATTTTGTTTATAAGAATCAAAAACTTAAAACAAAATCTTTGAATTCCAATAGAATATTCACCAAATATAAAATTAAAAAAAATTCCTATTGAATTTCCTAAAAAACCATAATCAAAAAAAGTTCCTGTCCAGATTTGATTCTTAGAGAAAAAATTTAATTGTGCAGTTAAAAAAGTGCCTTCATGAAAAACATCAAGTGTACCTAAAAAATTTTTATAATCTAAACTGTAAAATTCTAAAAATGAGAAAATTATTAATATAACACACAAGTAATCAATATTTCTATTGGAAGAATTAATTTTTGATTGAAAAATCTTTGCTGAAATTAATTTTTTATTGAATCTTATAAAAGCAAAAAAGTACAAAAGAAGAGGAAAAAAAACAAAAAATAATCCTCGAATTGTATCATTTAGTGGATTTATTTTATTAGATGAATATTGACCTATAATATTATTTGACGAGTCGTATGGAAAAGAAATATATCCCCATAACATTGTTGAAATAGTTATGCCCAAGATTAAAAATAACCAAGGTATAGTATTCTTCATTTAGTCTTATTTACTTATAATCTTTGATTTCTTTTATTACGTATTGTTCTCTTCCTTTTGTTTGTTCGAATATACGTGCTAAATAAATTCCAATTATTCCTAAAGTAAACATAATAATTCCTGAAAAGAAGGAAATGGCTATAATTATACTTGTTGAACCTGGAATAGCTAAATTATTAAATTTTAAAAATAAAGAATAAATAATTAATAAAAAAGATATTATCATAGAAATAAATCCAAAAAGTATTCCAAGATAAAGAGGTTTAAGTGAGTAACTTGTTACTCCATTTATAAAATCTGTAACAGGTCCCGCAGATAGTAAGGGCATTTTAGATTTACCTTCTCCTCTGGCTTCTCGCTCATAAAACACAAAATCTTGTTTGAATCCTACCCAAACTGATAATCCTCTGACATAAGGCCTGAATTCTTTTTGCTTTAAAATTTCATTAAGTGCTTTTTTTGATATGAGTTTATAATCTCCTGCTTGAATAGGAAGGTTTATATCAGATAAAGCATTAATAACTTTATATGCAATTTTTGTTAAAAACATTCTGAATTTTCCTTCTCCTTTCCTTTTTGTTCTAACAGTATGTATAATTTCATTACCCTCATCATGTTTTTGAATAAGCTCTGGTATAAGTTCAGGTGGATCTTGTTGATCGGTATGTAAATAAATTATAGCATCTCCAGAGCTATTTCTAAAACCTGCTAATACACATGGATCTATACCAAAATTTCTACTCATATTGATAATTTTAATTGGATAGCTCTTTTGAAGATTTAATAAAATTTTTTCAGAATTATCAGTAGAATCATCATTTACAAAAATGAGTTCATATTTCCAATGTTTTACTTTTTCCATTGTCGTTGAAATTCTTTTAACTAAAGGTTCAATATTGCCTTCTTCATTCCTAAAAGAAAAAATAATAGATAATAATTTCATTTATATATTTTTAAAATTTTTTGAGATTAAATGAATTGATTATAACGACTATTAATTTATTGTGCAAATTATGAAAAATTATAAATGGCAATTAATGTCTAATAATATATTGCTTGATGATAAAAATAGCTTAATCAAATTCATAAAAAAAACAAAAAAATTTACAAATGGACCAAAAGTAATCGAATTTGAAAAAAAATGGTCTAAATGGCTAGGTGTAAAATATAGCACTTTTGTAAATTCAGGAGCTTCTGCAAATTTAATTTCTATTAATATTTTAAAAGAATTTAATACTAAAAAGAAAGAAATTATACTACCTGCTTTCACTTGGAGTTCTGATGTAGTCTCTGTGATCAATGCTGGTTTTAAACCAATATTTGTAGATATAAATTTTGAAAATTTAGCATTGAATGAAAATTTAGTGAAAAAAAAGATAAATAAAAATACGCTAGCTATTTTTATTACCCATGCAATGGGTTTTAACGGGTTAACTAAAAAGTTTTTAAAATTTATTAAGCAAAAAAAAATTTACTTAATAGAAGATGTTTGTGAGTCTCATGGAGCCAAGTTTGGAAAAAAAAAGTTAGGAACTTTTGGAGAAATATCAAATTTTTCATTTTATTATGGTCATCATATGACAACGATTGAAGGTGGTATGATTTCAACTAATTCAAAAGAAGTCGACAGATTGGCAAAAATGAAAAGAGGCCATGGTTTATTGAGAGATTCACAAGATATTACTTTTATGAGAAAAAATATTAAAAAAAGAAAAGATTTAAATAATGATTTTATATTCTATACAGAGGGTTTTAATTTAAGAAATACAGAATTATCTGCAGTTATTGGAATTCAACAACTTAAAAGATTAAATAGAAATATTAAAATAAGAAATCAAAATCATAATATATTTTTAGATAATTTAAGAGGTGATATTTTTTTCAAAAACTTTAACCTTAAAGGATTAAGTAGTTATGGTTTACATTTGATATTAAAAAAAAAAGATCCTGTTTTATTTAAAAAAATATTAAAAATATTAGATATTAATTCCATAGAATATAGACTCGGCAGTTTAGGCAATCAAATAAGACAACCTTATCTTAAACAATTTAAAACAAAAACATATTTAAAATCTCTTAGAAATACAGAACATATGCATTTTTATTCTGTATATATTGGAAATCATCAGGCATTAGAAAAAAATAAAATAGTAAAACTTTGTAATTATTTAAATAAAATTTAGAAACTAAATGAAAATATTAAAAGATAAAAGATTAAAAGAAATTAAAATTTTTAAACCTGATATCTTTAAAGATTTTAGAGGTGAAATATGGACTAAATGGGAAAAAAAATTCTTTAAGAATATAAAGTTTAATTTAAGCAAATATACTATTTCAAAAAAAAACGTATTAAGAGGTTTCCATGGAGATACAAAATCATGGAAATTAGTTTCTTGCATTAAAGGTGAGGTGCTAAATGTTATAGTTGATTATAGAAAAAGCTCAAAAAATTATTTAAGATATTCATCTATTATTTTGAATGATAAAAATAAATTATCAGTTTTTATCCCACCAAAGTTTTTAAATTCTTGGCTTTGTTTAAGCAAAGATTGTATATATTCATACGATTATTCTTTTAAAGGAAATTATAATGATGTTAAAAATCAAATTAGTTTAAGATGGAATGATGCTAAAATTAATTATAAATGGCCAGTTAAAAAACCTATTTTATCTCGTCGTGATGGAAAGATTTAAAAAGATTATGAAAAAAAATTAAAATTTATGAAAAAAAAAATAGCTTTAATTTTTGGAATTACAGGACAAGATGGTTCATATTTAGCAGAGTTATTATTAAATAAAAATTATTTAGTTTATGGAGTAAAAAGAAGAACAAGTCTAATTCACACAACAAGAATTGATCATATTTATAAAGATTTTCATTTGAAAACTAATTTAATTTTAAAATATGGTGATGTTACTGATTTTTCTAACGTATTTAGATTAATAAGTGAGATTAAACCCAATGAAATTTATAATTTAGCAGCTCAAAGCAATGTAGGAGTATCATTTGAGTTACCTGAGTATACGGCGCAAACAGACTCAATTGGAACTCTTAGAATCTTAGAGGCGATGAGAATAATTGATAAAAAAAGAAAAATTAAATTTTATCAAGCATCTACATCAGAAATATTTGGAAATAGCCCCGATAAACCATATAACGAAAAAAGTAGATTTGAACCAGTTTCTCCTTATGGAACAGCAAAATTGTACTCCTACTGGACTACTAGAAATTATAGAGATGGCTATTCAATGTTTGCTTCTAATGGAATTTTATTTAATCATGAGTCACCAAGAAGAGGTGAAAATTTTATTTCCAGAAAAACAATTATTGGAATTATTAAAATCTTAAAAGGTTATCAAAAATGTCTTTATTTAGGTAATTTAAAATCCAAGCGAGATTGGGGTCATGCTAAAGAGTTTGTAAATGCTCAATGGAAAATTTTACAACAAAAAAAACCTGATGATTTTGTAATAGCGACAGGAAAAAATTATTCAGTTAAAGATTTAGTAAATTTAGTTTTAAAGAAATTAAAAATAAGAATTTCCTGGAAAAAAGATAAAAAAGGTTATGAATATGCAGTAGCATTGCATGATATTGGACAAATTAAAAAATCTCAAATAATTATTAAACAAGAAAAGATATATTTTAGACCTAATGAAGTTCATAATCTTGTCGGCGATTATAGAAAAGCTAAGAAATTACTAAAATGGAAACCAAAAATAAATTTTGAACAACTAATATCAGAAATGATCGACACTGACCTTAAAAAAATCATTTAATGTTCAAGGATGAATTAAATAAAATCAGATACTCTATTCTAGAGAATTGCTTTAAAACAAAAGAAGGTCATATAGGAAGTGCTTTTTCCATATTAGAAATTTTATATGTTATATTTAAAAAATATTTTAAAAAACATTATTTTATATTAAGCAAGGGTCATGCAGCTATAGGAGTGTATGCTGTAATGAATCACTTCAAAGTTTTATCAAATAAAGACTATAAATCGTTTTGTAAGTTAAATTCTAAGCTAGGAGGACATCCTGACTCAACAAAATTACCAAAACTGAATTTTTCCACAGGATCTTTGGGTCATGGTTTGCCAGTATCTTCAGGTATGGCTTTTGGTCTTAAAATGAAAAAAGATAAAAAAAAAATTATTTGTTTAATAGGTGATCAAGAATTAATGGAAGGAACAACTTGGGAAAGTTTACATATTATTAGCAATTATAAAATTAAGAATATTCTTTTAATAATTGATAGAAATAACTCGGATTTTAGAAGTATTAAATTTATAAAACTCAAAAAAAGATTATCTGTTTTATGTGATAAAATTTCTGAGGTTAAAGGACACAATATTCAAGCTCTATCTAATAAAATTAATCAAGCAATAAAAAATAAAAACACCTTTGAAATATTAATTGCGAAAACAATTAAAGGAAAAGGTATTCGCTCTATGGAAAATAATCCAGAATGGCATCATAAAACTCCATCAAAAGAAGAAATGAAAAATTATAAACTTGAATTAAAAATATGAGAAAAACTTTTCCAAAAGTAACTGAAAATTTAATGAAAAAAAATAAAAAAATTTTTTGTTTGCTTGGAGATATTGGTGTTTTTTCTTTTAAAAATGTTTTTAAAAAATATAAAAAAAGAATTCTAAATATGAGCACAATGGAACAATCAATGATTGGTTTTGCTGCTGGGTTATCTAAAGTTGGCTTTATTCCAATTATACATACAATTGCACCTTTTTTAGTCTTGCGAGCTTTGGATCAAATCAAAATTGATTTTGTTTATAATAGATTGAGTTGCAATATCGTATCTGTAGGTGCCTCAAATGATTATACAAAACTTGGTACAACACATCATTGTTTTGAAGATATTAATATTCTTTCAAATTATAGAGATATTAACTTATTTATACCTTCAAATGAAAAAGAGTTTAAATTTCTTTTTGAAAAAAATTATAATAATAATGCAATCAACTATTTTAGATTGTCTGAAAATAAAATAAATAATTCATCTAAAAGTAATAAATTTTTAAAAAGAAAAAAAAATAAATCTTTACTTATAGTTGTTGGTAATTCATTTGATTATCGTAACCTTAAAAAAAATAAGATTGATGTTTTTTATGTTAATAAGATTTCAAAAAATATGAATTTTAAATTTTTGAATAAGTATAACAAAATATTGATAATTGAACCTTATTATGGAAATGTCTTAGAAAGAAGAATTAAACAAAAATTTAAAAAAATGCTTAACATATCTACTCTTAGTTATGATGAAACTGTTATACATAAATACGGTGAAAAAAAAGAACAGGATAAATATCTAAAATTCGATAATAAGAATATTTTAAAAGGAATTAATAGTTTTTTTAATTAAATGTTAAATAAAAATTTAAGATTATTAGATATTTTGAAATCGGTAGATTTAAATGAGATAAAAAATAAAGAAATTAACTATTTTAAAAATAAAAAAATACTTATTACAGGGGCTTCAGGAATTATTGGTATAAATTTATTATTTTTTTTCGACTCATTAAATAGCAAAAAAAAAACAGGAATTAAAGTTGATGGAACATATAACACATTTATATTTTCATTTGTTAAAGATTATTTTAAAAAAAATAAATTAATAAATTTTAAAAAAATCGATTTATCAAAAAAAAATTTAGATCCTAAAAAAAGATATGATCTTATTTTTCATTGTGCTGGTTATGGACAGCCTAGTAAATTCTTAAAATTTTCAAATGCAACTTACAAATTGAATTCATCTTCAATCATGATGTTAAAAAAAAATTTGAAGAAAAATGGAAAATTTCTTTATATGAGTACAACAGAAATATATTCAGGTAACTCAAAAAAGTGTGATGAAAATGATATAGGGAATACTACACCTATGCACCCAAGATCATCGTATATAGAAAGTAAAAAGTTTGGAGAGTCTTATTTAATCAATAGTGGTACTAATTTTTTGATTTATAGAGTTTGTTTAACATATGGTCCTGGTGCTAAATTAAATGATGAAAGAATACTTAATTTGCTTTTATTGAGATCTATAAAAAATAATCAAATTGATATTTATGGTGGATTAAAACAATTAAGGTCAAATTTATATATAACTGATGCAATTAATATGATTATTAAAAGTGTCGTTAAATATAATAAGCAAATTTATAATATTAATAATCATAAAATGATTAGTTTAAAAGAAATGGCTGAAATGATCTCAAAAATTTCTCAAAAAAAAATTATTAAACATAAAAGTTTTTTAAAAGGCTCACCAAAAATTATAAAAATTTCAAATAAAAAAATTCTTAAATCAACTAATTATAAAATTACAACAACTTTTAAAGATGGTTTAAACAAAACGTTTAATTGGTATTCAAACCTTTTACATTAACTTTTTAATAAATTATTAATGTCTTTTAAAATATTATCGTTCAAAATGATATTTTTTTTCAGATTTCTTTTATATCTGTAAAATTTATTCTCCCCAGGATATGAAATTTTTTTTACACCTTTTATTTTTGGTAATCTTTTAATTAATTTGATATTATCCTTAATTCTTTGATTAAAATTTGAGCCAAATAAATTTGCTTTGAAAGTAATAAATAAATGTCCAACATTTTGTGGTCCGGAAAAATCATCAAATGGATCTTTAACCTTACCTCCATGATTGGCTCCAGTTAAAACACCGCTTAAAATATCTACCATCCAAGCTAGTCCAGATCCTCTATGTCCTGATATAGGCAATTGAACTCCTTCAAGAGCTTTTAATGAACTTGTGGTAGGATTTCCATATTTATCTAGAGCAACTCCCTCTGGAATTTTTTGTTTATTTCGAGCTGCAACTCTTATTTTACCTCTATTAATTATGGAAATTGACGTATCAAGTACAAATGGAATTTTAGATCCAGTCGGACATCCAAAACAAATAGGGTTTGTGCCAAACAAACTTTTCATAGCACCATGAGGAGCAACAGCTGGTGGTGCATTTGTAAAAATCATTGTTATTAATTTTTTTTTTACTGCTTGTTCTGCGTAATATCCTGAAAGACCATAGTGACCGCTATTTTTAACAGCTACCATTCCAATACCTGTTTTTTTTGCATTTTTGATTGCTATCTTGATAGCAATATCTGCTGCCACAAATCCAATACTATCATTAGCATCTATGTGAGAAATTGATTGTGAAATTCTTTTAATTTTAATTTTAGGTTTTGGATTAATTACTTTCTTATTTATTCTATCACAATACATTTTAAGCCTTGATAAACCATGACCATATGCACCGACTATTTCTGCATTAATCAAAGCCTTCGCAGATATCAAGGCATCTGTGGAATTTAGTCCTTTTTTTTTAAAAATCGCGACTAATAAAGATTTAAGTTTTGTTGCTTTCATGTAAACAATATCCCTATATCAAGTTTTTAAATATTTTGGTAAAAAAAAACTTATAGATTATGTAAATGAAATAATAAAAATTAGATTAAGTCAATTTAATCAAGTAATTTATTAATTTAATCATATGAGGATTATAGATACCACAACCTATTTTGAAGAAAAAATGATGATGGATATAAGATTCAATATCCTAAATTCTTATGTAGATAAGTTTATAGTATGTGAAAGTCTATATACACACAGTGGAAGAAAAAAAGATATTAGCTTTAATATAAATGATTACCCAAAATTTAAAGATAAGATTATCCATTTAATTTTAAAAAATGAACCAGATGATTTATATAAAAATAAGGATTTAACTCCTCAAGAAAAAAGACTTAATAGTATTTATCGAATTAGAGATCAAAGAAACTATATAAGGACATCTTTAAATAAATTTTCGCCTGAAGATTATATAATTTATAGTGATAATGATGAGATTCCAAATTTAGAAAAATTCAATTTGAAAACATCTAGAAAAAAATTTGTAATTTTTAATCAACAAATTTTTTATTACAAACTAAATTTAAGTTTACCAAATTTAAATTGGTTTGGTTCTAAAGCGTGCAAATTAAAATATCTTAAAAGTATAGATTTTTTAAGAAATATAAAAAATAAAGAATATTCTTTTTTTAGATTAGATACTTTGTTATCAGATAAAAAACACAATA
>MDSV01023190.1_pt1 | contig 10995 bp, 8 predicted proteins | sample 810851 | NCBI WGS metagenome assembly MDSV01 (sample SAMN05326640, study PRJNA326480) | marine metagenome | isolation source: seawater | place: Atlantic Ocean: North East | collected 2012 | reverse complement strand
TGCGGCTGCAGGTGCAGGGCATGGCCCAGTACAACGAGCAGTTCGGTCACGGTGCCGGTAATCTGTTACTGCGTCGCATCGGCCAGATCTGGCTGCATACCCTGGAGACTGTGGAAGGCCATTGCGTGGCCCGGGTCACCGGCACCCGCTTTGCCGCGTTGCTGCCCCATCAGAGCGTGGAGGCCGCAGTGACCCTGGTGCAGTCCGCCCTGAGTCAGATGCAGCGGTTGGAAGGCCTCAGTCAGGGTGGTCACTTGCTGAAGCTATACGCCGGCCTCAGCGCCTGCCAGGTGGGTCAGGACGCACGGCTGCTGGAATCCCAGGCTGCCGCCGCCCTGGAACAGGCCCAGAGCCAACAGTCCGGGCACCTGGAAGTGTACGATGCCAGCGCCCACGGCGATACCCCCGCCAGCGGCCTGCCCGAGGTCAGCGATTGGGAGGCCTTTCTGGAAAATGTCATCAGCCGTCAAGAAGTGGAGTTGCACTACCAGCCGGTGATTTCCTGCATGGACCAGACCCTCATGCATTACGAAGTGCTGGCGCGGGTTAAAGTGCGGGAGCAACTGATCACCGCCGGTTATTTTATTCCCCTGGTGGAACGCTTCGACATGGTGGCCCGCTTTGATCGCATGGTGATACAGTTGTTGATCGAACAGCTACGGGCCCAGCCGGCAACGGAGCGGGTCCCCCTGGCGGTGAACCTTTCCAGCCACAGCATCCGTTCCGAGGATTTCGACACCTGGCTGCTGGCCACCCTGCAGGCGCATCCCGATATAGCCCCCCACCTGATCTTCGAGGTGCCGGAAATCACCGTGCGTACCGCCCACGGGAAACTGCGCTGGCTGGCCGATGGCCTGAAAGAGCAGGGCGCCAAACTCACCATCGACCACTTTGGTACCACCAACAGCAGCTTCGGTTACCTCAGCGGCCTGCAACTCTATTCCATCAAAGTGGACAGTTCCTATATTCGCGACATCGCCGCCAATTTGGACCATCAATTCTTCGTACAATCCCTGGTGCGCATTGCTCACAGCCGCCAGATTCTGCTCACCGCCGAAATGGTGGAGGACGCCGCCCAGTGGGAACTGCTGCGGCGATTCCAGTTGGATGGCGCCCAGGGGTATTTCCTGGGGCAGCCACAAGCGGAAAAAGTGGCGGCCTGAGCCGGCAAGGTTGCCACTGACCCCATAAACCGTTAGCTTAGGGAACGAAGCGACCGGTTGAGGAAACAGGATTGGATACGTCGGATAACAAAGGCCTCTGGGCCAAGCTCATTATCGCCCTTATCATCATTTATCTGTTGATCACCATCGGCCTGGGCATCTACTGGAGCAGCCCGCCGCCCACCTGGAGCGTGGAGCGCACCGTGGAACAGGATGCCGCCGCCCTGGGTAAACGCCCCGCCGTGGGTTTCGCCACCACCTCCACCCTGATCCGGCTCACCGAAACGCTGCTGAACAAACCCGGCGGCTACATCTCCAACGACGTCATGCCCCCCGGCGTCTGGCTGGATAATATCGCCAATTGGGAATTCGGCGTGCTGGTGCAGATCCGCGACATGAGCCGGGCCCTGCGCAAAGACATCGCCCGCTCCCAGTCCACCTCCCGGGAGGACCCAGACCTGGCCACTGCCGAGCCGCAGCTTCACTTCGACAACAAAAGCTTCATGTTCCCCTCCACCGAATCCGAATACGAGCGGGGCATACGCTACCTGGAAGCCTATCAGCGCCGGCTGCTGGACGACGACGCCTCCAACGCCCAGTTCTATGCCCGTGCCGACAACCTGCGCAACTGGCTGGCGGACGTGGAAACCCGCCTGGGCAGCCTGTCGCAAAAACTCAGTGCCAGTGTCGGTAAAGAGCAAATCAATGTGGACCTGGCCGGCGACGCCGCCGCCCGCCAATCCACCAGCGCCCCCCAGGAAATGCGCTTAAAGACCCCGTACCTGGAAATCGACGACGTCTTCTTCGAGGCCCGCGGCGCGTCCTACGCATTGCTGCACATGCTCAAAGCCATCGAGATCGACTTCAAAGATATTCTGGAGAAAAAGAACGCCATGGTAAGCCTGCGCCAAATCGTGCGGGAACTGGAATCCACCCAGCAACCGGTGATGAGCCCGGTGATTCTGAACGGTTCCGGCTTTGGCATTTTCGCCAACCATTCACTGGTAATGGCCAACTACATCTCCCGGGCCAACGCGGCGATTATTGATCTGCGGCGGTTGTTGGAGCAGGGGTGAAGATGGTTAGCTAAACGGATAACTGATTCCGTTGGGCTGATGAGAAAAACCTCCGGTTGCGGCCGGAGGTTTTTTTATGGTCGGGAACTGGTAATAAGAGCTCAGTAGGCGTTCTTGTTGATAAAGCCTTTGAAGATGGTGAGGAAGATAATCTTGATATCCAGCCAGAGGGACCAGTTCTCGATGTAATGCAGATCGTGCTCAATGCGCTTGGCCAGATCCGTATCCCCGCGCCAGCCATGAACCTGAGCCCAGCCGGTGATACCTGCTTTCACCTTATGCTTCTGCATGTAGCCCGGAATCTCATCCTTGAACTTTTCAACAAACATGGGCCGCTCCGGGCGGGGGCCGACAATAGACATATCCCCCTTCAACACATTCCAGAATTGCGGTAATTCATCAAGGCTGGTGCGCCGCAGAAAACGGCCAAAAGGAGTGGCCCGCCGCTCGCCGGCCTTAGCCCAGACTGCCCCGGTTTTGGTCTCTGCATCCACGGGCATGGAGCGGAACTTGTACATATAAAAGCTCTTGCCGTACCAGGTCAGCCGCTCCTGGCGATAGAAAATTGGGCCACGAGAGGTGAGCTTAACAGCGATGGCAATCAACAGAAGCAGCGGAGAAATCGCTAACAGAATCAGAGCGGCCAGCAGCTTGTCCTCGAACGCTTTGATGTAGCGGTTGGCGCCATCCATCGGAGTAACGGAAAGATTCACCACCGGCAGGCCGGCCACCGTTCCCACGGACTGGTTGATCAACTGGAAACCGAAGATATCCGGCACCAGACGGATGTCGGCGGTGCTCTGCGCCAACCCCTTCAACAACACCTGAATCTGTTTCACCTTGGAAATGGGCATGGCAATCCATACCTGATCCACATGGTTGTTCGAAATATAATCAAACGACTCTTTGATCTTGCCGGTCTTCAGGTGAGGGTTGATATCGTTGATGGCTTCGATGCTGGTGTCATTGGTGAAGAAAGCTTTAATGTTGAAGCCGGTCTCAATGGAGTCTGCCAGGGTTTTGGCTACTTGTTGGCCAACCTGACCGGAACCGAGGATAACGATATGGCGCTGGTTGAAACCCAAGGCGCGCATTTTGTTAAGGATGCTGCGTAAAACCAGGCGGCCAAAAATTAAGCAACCCGCTGCGATACTAAACCAGGTTAACGCCCAGGCTCGGGAAATGTTGCTCTTGGTCACAAAGGTAATGAGCGCCAGTAGCAAAAACGTCATGGTTAGGGCGCCGATCAGGGTGCCCAGCTCCTGGGTTTTTGCGGAACCGCGCCAGTTTCGGTAGAGATTAAACGAGGGGGAGATAGCGGTGAAAATCGCGAGACCCAGCACCAGAGCCGTAATATAAGCAGGCTTTGGTGGCCAAATGCCCAGGGTAGAGTAATGAGCTACCAGGGCGGATAGTACAATAATTAACCAGTCGAACGTGCGTAGAAGCCAGGATAGGATAAGAGAGTGGTCTCTTAGAAAACCTTTTGCATGCATCCGTACAATTCCTCTTTGTAAAGAGGCTTAACCCCTGAGCAAAGTCACTAACAACGGCGCAATTATAGCAGCAAAATAGAAGTCATCTCTGAAAAAATTGACGCTGTATTAGACAAGAGCAACTATGTAGAAATCTCGCAAAAGGCTACCTTCCTCATTTTAGTAGTAGCGCGACTGTAGAATAAAGATAATATAGCATCCCGAATGAAACTGTAGTTTGATCTATCGAAGTGTGTATAAACGCTTACTACTTTACGGTAAAAGACGGCCTCGCTCACGCCTCGCCAGACCCATATTTTTGTATAAGGGTGTCTAGCATATGCACTACCGAGGGTGGGTTAGTGATTGGTAGAAGTAGGTGATCATCTCGGACCTTCTTTATCAATCACTGAGCATAGACTTAAGTTCGAACTCAAAATTTTTCATTATACTATCTATATCCAATGAATTTTCAGCAAATTTCCGCGCATTCTCCCCTAATTCTTTTGATAATCGTGGGTCTGCTCGAAGCTTAAGAATCGAATCGGCTAGAGCTGTTGAGTCGTCGGGGTTTACCAACACACCAGTTTTATTCTCTAGTATAAGAGATCCTAGGGAGGAGGATGCTTCTGCCGTGACTATGCAAGCGCGTCGAGATGCAAAAATATTTGTGATTTTTGATGGGAGCACGAAATCAGAGGCTTCTTTTTTTTGTACAACCAAGTGAACATCTGCCGAACATAGCATATCAGATAAGTAATCCAGTGGCTGAATGTCGAGAAAGGTAGTGTTCTTCAGCGATAGTTGCGATGCGAGTTTTTCAAGGTTAGTCCTGTTCCCACCATTACCTATAATAAAAAATTTAATATTTTTGATATCGTTGAGCTTTTTCGCTGCATAAAGTATTAGTTCGATTCCTTGCTTTTCACCCATAGCGCCAGCATACATTACCAAGAACTCGTTACTTGCAACGCCATGAATTTCACGAAATCTATTTTGCCTTGAAGCTGACTTTATATGCTTAATGTTGGACCAATTAGGGCATAGAATTACGTTCTCATTAGTTACACCTTTTTGGCATACTTTTGTTCTCATTGCTGGTGAGATTGTAGAAACCTTTGTTGCATTGCGCAAAAGTGCGCTTTCAATCTTATACAATAATCTAGTAATCGAATTTCGTTTCATGATTCCAAGCTCGAGTGCCATATCGACCTGTAGATCTTGTATATGAAATACATATGGAACTCGACGAATGGTTCGGTATAACCATGCGGGCAGCGCAGTTTGCATAGGTGGACATACCGCGATAACAACATCAAATTTTTTGACACCAAAAATGATTGGAAGCCACCATCTAAACGACAGTAAAGAAAAAGTTGTTTCCATCAGGATACGCGAAAAAGCACTGAGTTTCTTTTGGCTAGGAATATAACAGGGAGTTCGCAATATAGTTACACCGTGAGCATATTCTTTTCTAAAAGCCAGTTTTGAATAGCCATCGTATACCTTCCATTGAGGATAGTGAGGAGCTGCACATATAGCAGTGACATTGTGTCCGTTTTGAGTAAACCAATGCGCCATCTCACCGGAGTACTTCCCCGTCGCGGTGAGCTCTGGATAAAAATTTAAAGAACAAATTAGTACTTTCATAGAAAAAGAGTCGTTCGGCCCATTAAAAATAAGTTAAAGTATATTGACCTAGTATATAACAGAGAAACTTCGATTTCCGTTTAATACACAACTTACCAAGCGACGCAATCCAAATGAATCACTCGATGTTAATTTGGATTCGCCAAGAAACCTGATTTAAGTAAGGGAAGTAACATCTGGTGTGCCCCATATGATGTTAAGTGATTTGAATCTTTATATAGCGGCTTGTTGTTGAAGAATCCCGCACTGCATCTGTCTTGGCTCATGAGGGAACGCAAGATTTTTCTTTGCTCATAGAAAATTGAAGGATCTGATACTAAAGATCTAATTTCTGATTCTAATGCAAGTAGTTTTTCGCTAATAGCTATTTCCTCTATAGAACACTGTTTTTGAAAAGTTCTGGCTCGCACAGGGTCAACCAAGTAGTTTACCCTCGGCTGCAGATAAACCAAATCTACATTCTTATCTTTTATGTCTTGGACAAATGCTAGGAGGAAGTTTTTATTGGTTTCGAATTCATATCCTTCGAGCAAGGTAAAATGACCAAATAAATTAGTGGAGAATATTACTTTGTCAACATCGTTGCGTTTTATAAATTCGAGAGCTTTGTTTGGTGCTTCACCACACTCGCCGTTGTTCCAAGAAGCATGAGCAGGGATAAAACCACAGCTTGGAACACTCATCTGCGATATTGCTACTCTTCCTTGCCTTATTCCATACAAATAAATTGGATCAATGATATCGCCGGAGTGTGAGTCTCCAATTATGAATATATGTGACTTAGTGTCTTCGGTTGTCGGAATCAGGCGACAAATAGAAGCTGCCTCTGATTCACATTTATTACCTTTAGTATCGATCTCAGGTGTGCGACCGGACTGTCCTAGCAATTTATATGCATCAATCGCCATATTATTTGGGGTTGATCGGTTTATGAGCCCATCGGTTTGTAGTATCGCAGCCGCGCTAAGAATAGAAATTAATACGCACGCAAAAGTGGCTGAAAAGAATACTTTATTGGACGAATTTCTTAACGGTTTTTCTAGAGCCTTATAGCTAAGCGTTGAAAATGCAAACGTTAATAAAATGATACCAATCTTTTGGGCGACTGAAAGGTGAAAAACAGTCTGATAACGGGCCAGCGCAAGTAGCGGCTGATGCCAAAGATAGGCGCTATACGATAAAATTCCGACTCTAACAAGCACTATGTTGCTTAATAGCTTGTGCGTGAAAGTATTCTCAGTTGCAAAAATTATTATTAGTGCAGTGCCTACTGTTGGAATTAACGCGTAGATAGAAGGGAACGGTGTGTTTTCATCAAATAATATGACAGCGACTGCAATAAAAAATAATCCAACTAAACTGGCAGCTTGATTTAAAGAGTGTATCTTAAAAGCCGGTAAGGATGCGCTCGCAATAATCGCTCCTACTAAAATCTCCCATACTCTCGTGGGTAACAAATAATAAGTAGCTAAAGGCTTATTATATGAACCCCATTGTGCCAAAGCTAGGCTTATAGAAAACCCAACCAAAAAAACTGCCGTGATATGTTTGGGTACTTTTCTTAGAAGAATAACGAGAAATAAAGGGAAGAGTATATAATACTGCTCCTCGACTGAGAGGCTCCATGTGTGTAATAGAGGCTTTAATTCTGAGGATACATCGAAGTACCCACTGCTTTTCCAGAAGAATATATTGGATGAAAATAATTGAGCGAAGATTTGACTTTTGCTGAGGTTGATCAGATCTTTTGGTAAGAATATCAAGGCTGCTATAGCTGTAGTAAATATAATTATACTATACAGCCCTGGAAGTATTCGTTTGGCTCGACGCTCGTAGAATCTTGAGAAAGAAAAGTTTCCAGTACGGTAGTCGTTAAGGATTATCGATGTAATTAGATACCCACTAATTACGAAAAAGACATCGACCCCCGCGTATCCGCCAGGGAACGGGCCCAACTTTGCATGGAAAAGTATCACAGGGATAACAGCTAAAGCACGTAACCCGTCTATCTCAGGGCGATAAATCATTAGTGCACCGATTAATTATTACTGTCGATTCTTGTAATGTAGTGGATGTAATACCAACAAAATTCATAGGCATGAATTTAGGACTTGCCTGATTCTCGAAAATATTCAATTAAGTATCGGTGAATCATAAAGGCGCTCGGTTAACTGCTTCTAACAAATAAAAAATCTGATTGAATTGCTCGACCAGCTTTTGAATATAGAGTGTTATAAACTCCAGCTATCTCGTACCCCCAAGAGTCAAGAAAGGCCATTAATTCTTTAATGGAGCATTGGTCTTTGTACAATTCGATAAAAGAACACTCACAATAGATAATATCTATTTCTGACAAGAGCTCTGAACAACCTTTTAGAGCCTCTAGCTCATACCCCTGCACGTCAATCTTTAATAATACAGTTCCATGAAGATCTTCTTTAGTGATAAATTCACTTAAAGGGCCACAAGTGACTGTTTCTTGCCTGACTTCTTGAGTTCCAGGAAATAAATTCGTTTGATTTGGTCCTATTTCGAGGAGTGATGATGAGTCGTCAGATTTCGAAACATGCAAATTGAGCCTACCAGATTGAGGAGCTATGGCAGCGTTAATTATAGTGTGCCTATCATTGTTATCGAACATTTCTTTACACGTTATGGCGGCATGAGTCAACGGCTCAAATGAAATGACTTTAGCTGCAGTGAAGAGCTCAACAGCTAAAGCAAACTGCCCCTTGTTAGCTCCAATGTCTATGACCGTATTTGGCAATATGGAAAGAACATAGTGATGCTCAATGGTTGGAAGAACACGAAATTTCAGAAAATAAGTAAGAGCTCTAAAATCCGTAAACAGATATAATATCTTTTTAGCACGAGTGAGATAATACCGCATAGATTAAACTCCCAGCAGCCACACGAGGCTTGCGGATTTAATTAACATTAAGGTTAAATGGTTGGAGAACTTTGTGTAAACCAGATCTTTTAGGTTACTAGTGCGTTCAACTTATTAAATTGTTCTCGATGAATTGTCCAGCGCTTAGCTGTTCCATCTATCGAAACATTAAAATAACTAGACATCCAAAGTACAAAATCTTTATAACTTGCTGGGAACAAGTCTATTAATAATCCAGCAATAGATTCGACGGTATCGCCTGACAGGGCCGCTTCAAAGAGGTATGTTGAAAAAATACCAAGCTTTGCATAATGACGTGGATCTCGCTCGGAATAACCTAGCTCTTTCATTATGTCACGAAACTTTGGAGAGTCGCGCTGATGGAATTTTATATAATTACAGCCGCGTTGTACCAAAATACTGTGTATTCTATTGGCCCACAGAACAATATCGATTGAATAATCTAAGTAATAAGGCTGTGATATGAATATAGACCCTGGGTAAGCTTCTCTATCTATATGGGGTATGTTGGATGAAGAATAAAAAGCAAGTGAGTCTTCTAGCTCAACTTCCTTAATAGAATACAGCAGTCTAGAACCAAAGCTTGCTACTTGGAATGCATTTTTGTCAGATAGTCCGCAGTAAAGTAGGACTTTTAATGACTTCCTTAAGGTATCTTTTTCAGCTTGAAACTTTTTTACTAGAGGCAGCTGTGGTCTTAAATAAAACTCTAGATTGTCAGGTATTACTTTACATTCATCAAAAATCCCGTGTTTTAATAGTTTCCACGAGATAAGGTCTTGAGCCCCAAAGAAGTAAGCTGCTCGAATATTGAGCCGCCGTAATTTCAATATGAGAAATAAGAATTGAATATGGAACCAAACCTTTTTATGTATTGGTAACTCTTCAAATAAATTTATCTGTAGCATCCTATCTTTAAGTTTTTTAGGCTCTAGCCTAGAATCATTTCCGATAAACAATATATAGTCATTCCAAGATAAGACGGTCATTGCTTTTTGGAGATGGTAGGCGTGATTGCACACGAATAATTTCATAGCAACCCCATTTCTGAATAGATTCTGCGTGTCACTTGATCCCATGAATAGCGTTGTTCCAAAAATTCTTTCTGGTTTTGAATCTCTAGATCTCCCGGAATTATCCCAGAATCGCGAGCACGTACAAACCATCGAACCAATTCTTGTGTACTGTTGACTTGCTGAACGAGCGATTCACGGGGGCTGAGTCCAAGCCACTCAACCTCTTCCTTCAGATCGCAAAAAGTTGCCGCTACATCACCGCGAAATAATATTTCAAGTAACTTTAGCTTGAAACCAGTTAAGAACTTATCTTCGATGATTGCGAAAGACCTGGCTGAGACGTCTTCTCGACACAATGAAAACCCAGCCGAACTAATGGCGTTTTGCAATCCCTTTGTTGGTAGTGCACTTAATCTCTTTGGAGCCCAATCATTGCTTCCATATCTTTTTACTAAGTTGTGTTTAAAAGTTCTGCTGAAATGTTTGGTAGGTATCCCAGGAGGCTCTAAGATAAGGTTTGCTGTCGGATTATCACCTCTAGCCAATCTATAGTCTCTATGACCAAGCAACAAAATTCGTTTGGACGTGCTGAATATCGATCTGAAAACACCTTTTGACCCGAGTCGAAATGCTAATGTTATATCGGGGCGGCTAGGGAAGGAAAACCCTGGCATATAGTTGTGCACGATAAAGAGGTCTGGTTGTAAATATCTAGTTAGAAAGTGTAGGCGTTCATGTGAAATGATTATATAACTAGCTCGTTTCGAGAGAGCAATTATCTTTGAAATCTCCTCATTGTTAGATGGCTTTTCATTCCATAGCGGGAGGCCTGGATCTCGAATTGTAGAAACTGGCATTGACATAGTAGTGAATCCAAGCTTTTTTGAGGCCTCCAGGAATCGCCGATCATAAATGGATCCACCGTCATTTTTATTCGCTAAGTTTCTTTGCAGGTAAAGAATGTCAATAGAGCTTTTTGATGTCATCAGAGCTAAAATTCTCTCAAATTATCAGCGGGTTTGTTTTGTGTGCTGTAGAAAATCATAATCGCTGATAGTATTACTATATTGCAGCAAACTAAAAGTATCTTATAGCCGATTACACTGGCGGGAGATACTTCAGCGAGCCCATGATAGAGCAACAAGAGTGCAAACACTGCTGTTAATATTGTGCCTAATAATACTAAATGACTGGCGTTGGTGCTGTGAAGTTTATAAGTATACACGGATACAATTGCCTGGAGTATTGACATAATTATGAACACAATCAGTGACTGTGTGAGCGAGGAGGGGCTCATTTTCCAATAATACAAAAATGTGAGTAGTGAGAATCCGAGGCAAACATATAAAAATATTTTATTCAGTTCTAACTTATTTTTAGCGATGGCTGTTTGGCGGAAAACAACAGCTATAGTGACGAAAATTGATGCTATGACAATTGCCAATCTATATTCGTACATTCCCTTCCCGCTGACATCAGCAAATAGGAAGACTTCAAAGTATGAAATAAATGCGATTAATTGGCTGTTCACCCACGATGCCGCAATTCCCTTATTCATTGTTAGTTTATTCAGCTGTATATGAGATCGTGTAGAAATCAAAAACCCTATGCTCAACGATAAAAATATAATTGACCACGTAGACACCAGTGGAGCCCCAAAAGCTCCATGCAAAAGTAAACCAATTATTAAACTGAAATTTAGTG
>MDSV01232561.1_pt1 | contig 10996 bp, 6 predicted proteins | sample 810851 | NCBI WGS metagenome assembly MDSV01 (sample SAMN05326640, study PRJNA326480) | marine metagenome | isolation source: seawater | place: Atlantic Ocean: North East | collected 2012 | reverse complement strand
TTATAAAAGCTATAATATAATTATGTTGTTCTAACGTCATATTTTTATCAATATATTTTCTTAATAATGGTAATAAAAAGTTATCAGCATCGGTATTAGTTTCATCAACTGGCGTGACCTTTGTTAATGGACAGCCATCGAATATATACCATGCTATAAAATATAAAATAGGATACCAAAATACATATTTTAAATATTTTACTGGTAATAATGGTAGTAATATTACAGACAAAGGCATTAAAAAATGAATATAATAAAGAATGTTCATTTTTATATAATACATATATTTTAATAAACACAGGGGTTAAAACCCCCGTCAGCCCCATTTGGCTCAACCTTTCTTAAAGGTTGTTTTGGCTAAACCTTTGGGAAAGGTTTATTAGAATCCCATATTGTAATCATCTTCACAAACATTGGTATTTGTTGGTTTAATATTAAATAAGTTATTCTTAATTTCAATATTTGCGCGATCACATTCTAATGTATCTGCTTTCAAATCGAACATTTCATCGATTGTTTTACCCTTTGTCTGTGTAACTTCAGCCAGAGTTTGCATTTCTTTCATATCCAAAAGTACATTAAAAGCACCTGTACCGTAATTACCATATTGACCACACATAACATTAGCACTTACACCTCGCATATGATCAAGATCAGCATGTCTAGCTGCTGTAAGAAGAACTTCCGTTTGTACTTCGAAAGTTGCCTTAGCAATAGGTCCAATATCATCATTCAATAAACCAGATCTAAATATTGGTGTCATATCGCGATTCATTGTCATTCTATTACATAATAAATTCAAATGATGATAATTTACTGATAAACCGGCAAAACTCATAACTTCTGAAAATTCGTTGAATAAAACTTGTCGAGCTGCTTCAATACCCAAAACACCACATATTTCTCGTACGTCATTACTATATGTACGATTGCTATCAATATAAGATAATGCCAAAGTATCCATCATATTTGTACCTACTGTATCTAAAACATATACATCCTTTTTCACATATTTACCATCTTGTAAGGATACCATATTAGGCAATTTACGCGGCATAACATTGGTTATACCATTTACTCCACGCAAAATTATATTATTTAATAGTGAATCTTGAAAGTCTTTAATCATATAAATTTCATCTGATTGATCAAGTGATTTCTTTTTATTGTTCATATTGCTCAAAGTACGTATTCTAAATACTAATTTTTCATTATTGTAATCGGAATATATACAATGTACTTTTCCACCAAATGAACTGTGTTTTATTGCGAAATTAATATCATCCATGGTAATATTTTTATTCAACAAAACTTCCGGATCTATTTCAATACGTGTGATCCATTTGCTATATTCGGGTTTTTCTTCAACAATTTGTAAACACTCCTTCACCATATCTTCATATTCATAATATTGTTCTAACAACAATTTATCATCTTCAATAAAAGTAGACCTTTCATCGGGATCAAAATATATTTGTATACTCTTCACTAAGTCTTGGAGTTTAGTATACTCAATCATATTAGAATATTTATTAGCTTTTTCCTTATTATCTTCATCATGTTGTTTCAAATGAATAGTAAGTGATGGATTTTTCGGATTTTTCGTCAAACGCAATAATTCCTCAATACGTGGTACACCACGAGTTACATTAGATTTACTTCCCACGCCAGCGTGGTGAAAAGTATTAAGAGTCATCTGTGTGGCCGGTTCACCAATCGATTGACCTGCTATAATTCCGACCATTTCTCCTGGATGAACAATAGACGTCTTATATTTACGTACAATGTTTTCCAATGTCATGATCAAAGCATCTTTATGAAAACGTTTTATAACCAATAAATCTTTTGGACTCAAGTAATAATAGTACATTATTTCGAATAATTTCGACGTTTTAACACCCATATATTTGGTTATTTTGTCATAATATTTCTCGATGATTTCAAACGCTTCATGTGGTGTAATATTCACAATCGAATTTCCATTTAAATTCATTTGACCTTGAACATTCGCAATAATATGACTGAATGAAACAGGTAATTTAATCCTGTTATCATCTTTCATTAGGAACACCTTTTCTACCAATTCATTGCGATTTTCTATCATAAAATCAATATATTTTTTACATTTATCCTTAGTTATCACACGTTCCTTTTTCAAACGTTTCAACGTACTAGATTCATATATCGATAGTAAATCCTTATCCTTATCTTGTAAACCAGGAATATCATAATGCATATATATATCTTCAATAGACATTGAAACCAATGGGACAAATTGTGTTTCCAAACGACAAGTGTTCATATAATCATCACCATAAGCAAATTCCACGATTTTTCCTTTATTATTACGAACAGTCATATCATATTCTACTTTTAAATCTTCCAAACCCTTGATTAATCTACGTTGAATATAACCAGTTTGAGAAGTTTTTACCGCTGTATCAATTAAACCAACACGACCACCCATCGCATGAAAGAATAATTCAGGAGCAGTCAAACCAGAAATATATGAATTCTCTACAAAACCACGAGCACCTGGTCCATCATCATATTTATTATAGTGTGGCAATGTACGGTTATCAAAACCATATGGAATACGACGTCCATCTACATTTTGTTGACCTAGACCAGTGATCATTTGTGTAATATTTGTCATACTACCTTTTGATCCCGATTTAACAATCATCAAGAACCTGTTATATTGACTCAAACTGTTACGAGCAATTTTACCCGATTCATTCATGGCTTTATCCAAGATTTGATTGACTTGCATTTCAAATTCTTCTTTATTAGTTTTCGACGTTTTATTGTCAAATATACCCAAATGAACTTTGTCAATAATCGATTGTACTTCCATTTTTTGTTTTGTGATTGCTTGAATAACACGCTGTTTTGTAGTTTCGTCCGCAATTAAATCGCTAATACCTACACTATACGCACTAGTTTTCATGTATTCCGTAACAATGTTCTGTAAATTATCGATGAAGTCAGAGCATGCCTTATTTCCAAAATCATTGAAACTCCTATGTAATATACCCTTTGTTCCACTCATTACAACCGATTTATCAATTTGACCACGAATATATTTACCATTACGAACTTCCAAAACATTATTAGATGTCTTAAAATCTTCACCGTCATCAAATAGACCATTTTTGTATTGAAGTGTTAAAGGACTCATAATTTGAGATAATATATCAAAACTCGATATTTTTGGACCTTCTCTTAAGGCTTTTGTATTTACATATTTATAACACATCAGCAAATTCATTGCTTCGCGTTGACTGAATTTGACATTAGGTCGCGTGAATCTATATGATCCCAAAAGTGAATCTTGATATATACCCACAATTGGGGAACTAGATCCCGGACTTATTATTTGATATGGTATTGCTGCCAAATGACGCAGCTCTGTTTCTGCCAATACATTTTGTGGCATATGCATATTCATTTCGTCGCCATCAAAGTCAGCATTGTATGGTTTAGTATCCGCTACATTCATGCGAAATGTATCACCATTTTTCATCACTTTAACTATATGACCCATCATCGACATTCTATGTAGAGATGGCTGTCTATTAAATAACACAACATCACCGTCCATCATATGACGATGAACAATGTCACCATTATGTAAAACAATCGAATCGCGGTCAACATATCGTAATGAAATATTTTGTCCATTTTTGCGTTCTAATATTTTGGCTCCTGGTTCATTATTTGGTCCACCATCTGGACCAATTTGAACTAGTTTTGTCAAATAATCTCTATTTCTTTCATTTACTTTGATTGGTTTAGTTATATTTTGCGCAATTTTTAGTGGTACGCCAAGTTGTGTAATAGATAAATTTGGATCACCGGTGATTACTGAACGTGCGCTAAAATCAACACGTTTACCCATGAGATTACCACGAATACGACCATTTTTACTATTAATACGACCCATTATACATTGAAATGGTCGACCAGAACGTTGTGCTAAAGGTGCGGCACCTTTGGTCTTATTATTAGCAATCATTGCTACAAAATATTGAAGTAGTTTTGTTAAACCATCAATAACATTAGAACTAGCATTACTTTCTATTTTTTCTTGTAAATCCTTATTTGTACGAATAATATTACTATAAATATGTGTTAAGTCATCTTCGCTTCGTTGTTGTGCGTCATGTTTAACAGATGGACGTACAGCAGGTGGAGCAACTGGTAATACACTACAAATCATCCATTCTGGTCGCGACCAAACCGGACTAAACCCCATAAAATGAATATCTTCATCACTAATACGTTTGAAAATTTTCATAATCCATTCTGGAGTTAAATGTACACTTACTTTGCTGTCATCTTCACCCATTTTTTTCCATTCTGCGTATATAGATGCCATTTCAAATAATACTATTTTATCAGGTTGTTTACAACCACAACCATCACTTGTAACATTTCCACAACGATCGATTTTTTCTGCCATTTTAGAAACAATATCCCAACGATTCTCTGCTTTCTTTTCTAACAAATATGAATATGTTTCTTTATTTATTTTTAATTTACTACATTTAAAACATACACATTTTAAAATTTTCATAATATCCTTCAAATGTTGTATAAATAAAACTGGTCGTGCCAATTCAATATGTCCAAAATACCCAGGAGTATGAATGTATGTATATCCATCCGTTGGACAAATTGATCCTGGTTCCAATACACCCATACGAGAATCAAATAACCCACCAGTTACTGGTTTATTATTTATATATGTTTCTCTATTGGTAACTTCAACAACTGAATTTTTACGAATTTCATCAGGAGATAAAATACTAAACTGGATACCTATAATTTTCGACGGATTCATAATAGACATTACAATGTATTATATTATTTATTTATATTATATTATTTTCGTTTCAATTTTTTTATATTCATTGAATATATATAATATATGTATGGTGGATCAATGATTGATAGTGGCGGTTTTGGTTGTATTTATAAACCGGCTATTCGCTGTGCGAAAAGTAAAAAACGTCATGATGGTATAACAAAGCTACAAATAAAAAAATATGGATTAGAGGAATACAAAACTACAAAAGCTATTCAAAAAATATTGAAAACTGTGCCAAATTATGAGAATTACTATATTGTAAGAATAACTAAATGTATACCTGACAAGTTAACTGCTCAGGATAAAAAACAAATGGACTGTTATGCTTTGAATAAAAAGAATATAACAAAGAAAAATATAAATAATAATTTAAATAAATTAGTTGCTATACAAATGGCATATGGTGGTCCTACCTTGAAAACAACTGTAAAAAATATAAAAAGTTTTGAAGAATTTACGACAATGTTCAAGAAGGTTTTGAATTTTTATCAATATGGATTATTACCTATGAATGAAGTCGGTATAATTCACAGTGATATGAAATTAGCAAATTTATTGTATGGTGAATATATTAAATTAATTGATTGGGGGTTTACTATAAACCTGAACTCCGATTACGATATTAAAGAGAGAAAATTTCATTTTAATCTTCCATTTTCAGTAATTTTATTTGAAAAAATGTACTATACGAAAATATTTTTCGATAAACGTAATATTACAAAAAAAAATGTAGAAAATTTGGTATTACTATTAATTGAAGAAAATAAATATGATAGTCATTTGGAATATTTGGATGAATTATATGAAAATTTTAATATTAAAAATATAAGATCATATATAGTGAACTATTTAACTGAAATTATTTATAAATATACTGATAATACAACTAAAGAATTGGATATAAAATCATATTTCCATGATGTTTATATACATAATTGTGATATATGGGGTTTTATGATGATGTTTGTTGAAATGTTTGATTATTTAAATGCGTCTTTATTAAAGGATATTAAAATGCAAAAATTTACAAATATGGTATACACAATCGTTGATGATTATTTATTAAATATTAAATATGCTACTGAAAAATATAATTTACAAAAACTTTATAATGAACTTCAAAAGTGTATTGAATAATAAAAAAATTGATTCTAAAAATGAGTTTATAGAAATAAGTATAAACTCATTGCGTATTATATATAATGGCACGTGGTAAATCTGATAAGAAATCCGATAAGCGTTCTCATCGTAAAAGAATTGTTGAAAGCGATTCTGATAGCGAAGAAACAATCGGAAGTAATGATTCTCATAGCGAAGATGAATGGAGCACTGAAGAAGAATATGAAGATTCTGAGGAAGATTCTGAGGAAGATTCTGAAGAAGAATCCGAAGAAGATTCTGAGGAAGACTCTGATGACGAAAGCGATGATTCTTCATATGCATCTCGTAAGGATTTAAGTGAAAGTAAAATTCGAAAAATTGTTGCCGACATGTTTCCAAGTAAATATTCAAAGAAACGTGCGCAGGAATCCAAGAAATCAAAAAAATCAAAAGATGATAAAAAGAGAAAGTCGAAACGCTTGAAAAATAAAAAGAAAAAAACGTATAAGGACGATACTGATACATCAACAGATAGTGATGCGGAATACGAAGAGTATATGAAAGGCGAAGGTAAAGACGGTAAGATTAATATTATATTTGGATTTGGTGGAGAAGATGATGAAACCGAAGAATTGATAGAAGATGAGAATGAAGAATGTGACAGTGATGATGAAAAAACATTTATGAAAGAATCATATGAAGCAGTTGATCTTCCAGAAGAAACTAAGAAAAATGAAGAAGCCAAAAGACAGAAGCTAAAAGTAACCAAGAAAAATAAAACATCAGACAGTCATGAGAGCGAAGAATCATTAAATAATAAATTCGAAAGTGAATATAATGATTTGGTTGATATGAAGAAATATTTATCGAAAAAATTACACGATAAACCAAATAGTAAAACTCTATTGAAGTCTCTGAATGAAACCAAGGATGCTATCAAGAAGTTGGTAAAAAAGGCACGTAATTATAATACGAAACATTATCATAAATTGATAACATCACATAAGCAAAAGACGACAAATGAAATGGAATATTTCAAGAAGAAGTTGTCAAATAAGGAACAAATGAAAATTATGAAAGATTTGAAAGAAGTAAACGAGAAGATTCATGTAAATGTACCTTATCGTGTACAACTATTGGAATCGCAAGTTCCTAATAAATATAAGGCTGCTGTTATGCAAAAGCTAAATATGTTAAAGACAATGGAACCAAGCGATAATGAATATTATAAAATTAAGAGTTGGGTAGATGCGTTTATGCGCATACCATTTGGTAGATATAAAGAGTTGGACATTAAAATGGACAATGGTTTAGATCAATGTTCAGGATTCATGTCTCAGGCTATTGAAAAATTAGATACTTGTGTATATGGCCTTAATGATGCAAAGATGCAAATTCTTCAGATGATTGGTCAATGGATTTCTAATCCAAGTGCTATGGGAACTGCCATTGCGGTTCAAGGACCTCCTGGAACAGGAAAGACATCATTGATAAAGGACGGAATTAGTAAAATTCTGGGACGCGAATTCGCGTTTTTGGCATTAGGTGGCGCGAGCGATAGTAGTTTCCTAGAAGGTCACTCATATACATATGAAGGTAGTGTATGGGGTAAAATCGTACAAATATTAATGGAATCCAAATCCATGAATCCAGTGATATATTTTGACGAATTGGATAAAGTAAGTGATACCGCAAAGGGGGAAGAAATTATTGGTATATTAACACATTTAACAGATACCACACAGAACTCGGCATTTCATGATAAATACTTCTCGGATATCGATTTCGACTTGAGTAAATGTCTCTTTATATTCAGTTATAATGATGAGAGTAAAGTCAATCCTATTTTGAAAGATCGTATGTATCGTATCCAAACGAAGGGATATAGTTGTAAAGAAAAGGTTATTATTGCTACAAAATATTTACTTCCGAAAATTCGCGAACAAGTTAATTTTAAGGAAGATGACGTAATTATTCCAAATGAGACGATTGAATATATTATTTCAAATACTGGCATGACTAAGAGTGAAGAAGGTGTGCGCAACTTGAAGAGATGTCTAGAAATTATACATACCAAGCTGAATCTATTCCGTTTAGTGAAAAAGGATGAAAATAATATGATTTCGAAAGAAATTAAGTTGGAAGTTACGTTTCCTTTTACAGTAAAAAAGAGCGATGTAGATATTCTAGTTAAGAGTGAAGAAGGATTGAGTCAAAGTATGTTGGCTCTATATGTATAAAAAGTAGCTAGATAAACCAATAATAAAATAAAAATATATATATATTTTTTACTTTATTCCTCCAATTTTGAACTTATTAAGAGCTAGGTTTAGGACAAGGCAAAATGTTTCCAGTCATAATATTTTTTTTGTTACATAGTTTGTTCCATAAATTTGGTTTGTCATAACAGTCTACTATCACAGATCTTGGTAAATCATATGGATATATTGCACATAAATTTTTATGATAAGTATATATTAATTTACTAACACTGTTTTCTTGTGACGCATTACATGAAAATGTTACATCATGTAAACTTCCAGATCTCGCCTTATAGAGTTGTATTAATTTTTTATTTAAATTTAAATATTTGATTCGCATATCACTTATTATTATATCAATGACTTTTCCTATTTGATTTCTACCCCGAATAATATCTAATTTTAGTATCATTTTTTGTGTATAATTCATTTCTACAGAAATTTCATCCAAATAATAATCAATTGTATGTAATATATTATTCTGCAGATAAATACAATCGTACAATTGCCTTTTAAACAATATAATTTTTTCATTTTGTGGTTCTTCTGGCGGAGGCGCATTTGTTTGACGTTCCAATGGCAACGGTATAGTCAAGAAATCATCAATATTTAAAATTGTTTTCACATAATCAGCATGTTTTTCTAATAAGTTATGGTACTCTATATAATCATTTAGGAAATCTGTAACGATCTCCACATTTTGAGCGCAATTTAAAAGATTTTCCAAATAGTAACATACTGGATATATGAAATTTTTTATATTAACACGTTCACCTGAATACATATATGTATATATTAAAGTCTTCAGTTCTCCAAACATACTTGTATCTATTAACATATTTTGTATAATATTTTGAAATAAGTACATATCATTTTCCATTATTGTATTGCTTATATTAATACATTTCTGCCATATGAAAAATAATCAATTTTTATATTAATATATATATATGAACCCTAAACACGTGAATATAAATAATAAAACCAAAGTACCATTACGTTACGTACCCAAGAATTTAACAATAAAGGATCAGAAAAAACAGAAGAAAAATCTATCACAGTCACGGAAATTATACAAAAAGGGAATATACTACACACGTCCGAAAGTCAAATCATTTAAATCGCGCAAATCCAACCATTTGGCAAAATTAAAGGAAATATACGGTGTCGAAAATGCGAATCCTACACAAGAATTAGCTTCGAAAACAAAATGTAATTTAGCAAGTTTAGAAAAAATAGTAAATAAGGGTGAGGGAGCATATTACAGTTCTGGATCAAGACCGAATCAAACCGCACGTTCTTGGGGATTAGCGCGTTTAGCAAGTACACTTACTGGAGGTAATGCGTCAGTAATAGATTATCATTTGTTAAAAGATGGATGTAGTTTAAATAGTCCCGCATTAAAATATGCAAAAAAGAAATGTAAAGAAATGAATCGAAAAATGTGAATAATATAGGTGCGTTTATATTTACATAAAAATGAATATAAACGAAATGAACATATAATATTTATTATGAGCGATCGCGTGTTAGAAATAAAAAGTGTTCAAGTATCACCAATACGAAATATGATTACTGCTTTGAAAGATGTATTGACTGATGCTACAATCACTTTTACAAAACAACATATGAAAATCATAAATTTTGATAAAACGCATACAATTTTAGTAAATGTACTTTTACATGAAAATAAATTTGAATCTTATCGTTGTGATCCAGACAAAATAGTAGTTTGCGCAAATACGCTGCATTTATTTAAAGTGATTTCTACCATGTCAAACGATGATACTTTATCCATATATATCGATAAAAATGATTATCATGATGGGGTTGTTTCACATTTGGGACTACAATATGAAAATGGTAATATTAAACAATATTACAATCAGAAATTGAGATTGATTGAGCCGGATACTGAGGAATTGGTTATTCCTGATGTAGAATATAGTACAGTTATTAATATTCCCACTACTGATTTTCAGAAAATTGTGCGAGATATGAACGGAATTTCAGATAGAATTGAAATAAAATCCGTTGGAAATGATCTTATTTTTTCATGTGAAGGAAATTTCGCTTCATCGAGAATATTCAGAACCGAAAGCGATGGAAATATGGAATTTATTAATAAACCGGACGCAAGTGTAGTAGTTCAAGGTGAATATAGCTTGAAAAGTTTGAGCCATTTTATCAAATGTACACCACTATGTTCAAATTTGGAAATTTACATTGGAAATGATTTACCACTTATTGTGAAATATGACGTGGCCAGTTTGGGATCAATTAAATTATGTTTAGCAAGTCTTCCAGGTGTGTAATATTATATATATTAGTATATATGGCGAATTTTGATCCAGATTCAGATATAATAAATGGGAAAAAGGGTGAAGCGTGGATAATAAAATGGGAACGCGAAGATGGTTCACCAAAATTAGAAAGAGAAATTATATTACGTAGAAATATTACACAAGATATAATAGATGGTAAAAAACCATTAAAATATTTTAAAGATGGTAAAAAAGAAGAAATACCAAATATTAATAAAATTAAAGGTCTTGAATGGTATAGAGCATCATTGCCTAGATTAAAACAATCATCAAGTCCTATGATAGAACCTACAAATATGATAGTGCCTATACATAAAGGTAAAATACCTATATTACCCCCTATATCACCTTTATCACCAAGTAAACAAATAATTCCAAAATTATCTATATCACAAGACGGTTCATTACCATTAATACAAAACAAATCAAAAAGTAGA
>MDSV01148266.1_pt1 | contig 10996 bp, 9 predicted proteins | sample 810851 | NCBI WGS metagenome assembly MDSV01 (sample SAMN05326640, study PRJNA326480) | marine metagenome | isolation source: seawater | place: Atlantic Ocean: North East | collected 2012 | reverse complement strand
TCAATATTCAATAGCTTTTTTAGTCTATAATTTTCTATTTCATTAAAATTACTTTTTTTTAGTTTTTCTTTAAGTATTTTATTTTCATCTTTTAAAAACTTATATTTTTCTTTGTATACTGTAAATTCACTTAAAGAAATAACCATCTTATTTAAGGTTTCAAATGGCTTAGAAACAATTTTTAGACCAGGCTCACTAAATGCAATAACAAAATATTTAACATTAATAAAAATATTATTTTTAGTGTTGGAAGAAAGTAAAAAAAAAAAACAAATGCTTATACAAAAAAACATTTCAATACCATAATTGTTAACTAAACTTGATTTAAAACTTTTTGAAGAAAAAGTGGCTTTCGCGGCCATCTTAATAGCTACTTGTTAATACTGATTTCAGTGATTGCAGATTTTCTGCACATTGACCAGTTCCTTGAACAACACAACTTAGAGGATCATCTGCTATTGAAACAGGTAATCCGGTAGAGTCTCGTATAACTTGATCTAAGTCTCCTAATAAAGACCCTCCACCAGTTAAGACTATCCCTTTATCAACAATATCAGCTGCAAGTTCTGGATCTGAATTTTCTAATGTATTTTTCACAGCTTCAATTATTGCTTGAACTGGCTCTTGAAGAGCTTCAGCAATTTGCCTTTGGTTTATGACTACTTCTTTAGGAACACCTTTCAGTAAATCTCGACCCTTTATATGAAGGACTTTACCATCACCTGATGAAGGTGGTGAAGCAACACCGATAGCTTTTTTAATGCGTTCTGCACTGCTTTCGCCCACAAGCAGATTATGTGATCTTCTAATATAATTAATGATAGCAGTATCCATTGCATCACCACCAACCCTGACAGAATGAGCATGGACTATTCCTCCTAAAGCAAGTAAAGCGACTTCTGTTGTACCCCCTCCAATGTCCACAACCATTGACCCAGAGGGCTCTGTTACAGGTAAGCCTGCTCCTAATGCTGCAGCCATTGGTTCATCAACAAGATAAACTTTTCTTGCTCCTGCAGCGGCTGCGGAGCCTTCAATAGCTCGTCTTTCAACAGATGTTGCACCAGAAGGAACACACACTACAATTACGGGACTAAAAAAACTATTATGGTTGTGGGCCTTTTTTATAAAATGTTTAATCATCTCTTCGGCTACATCAAAATCAGCAATGACTCCGTCTCTCATCGGACGAATAGCAATTATATTACCGGGGGTTCTACCGAGCATTGTTTTCGCTTCATGACCAACGGCCAGAACTTTTGGCTTGGCATCTTTTTTATCATTAGACAATGCCACAACCGACGGCTCATTTAATACAATGCCCTTACCTTTAACATAAATAAGGGTATTTGCCGTTCCTAAATCTATGGCAATATCTTGAGAAAAAAAAGAGAAAAAATTCTTCATAAACAATTATCAAACTATTACATTTATTTAAAAAATCAAATGATTTATATCACATGTTTATCAATGGCATTATTAAATGAACTTAAAACTTTTTTGGAATCTTTGGCCTTATTTTTTTTACTGATTAGCTTGTTTAAACCATTGATGTATGCTTTACCAGATGCAACTATAGTATCTATATCATTACCAACACCTAAAACACTAATTCCTTTTTCTTCTAATCTAACACTAACCTCTGCTTGGGCATCAGCTCCCTTAGTTATTGCATTTACTTGATAAACCGCTAAATGTGCTTTAGTTTCGATTATTTTTTTAATTGCTTTAAAAACAGCATCTATGGGACCAGTACCATCAGACTCATGATCAATAACTTTATTTCGGTATTTAAGTCTAACATAAGCAATTGACTTTTTATTTAATCCACTCTTAATTGTTATATCAATTAGGTTTATATGCTTTTTATTTGTAATTGATTGCTCTTCGTCTGCTAATGCTAAAAGATCTTCTTCAAAAACTTGTTTCTTTTTATCAGCTAGTTTTTTAAATTTTTCAAATAAAAGATTAATTTTTTCACCATCGAATTTATAGCCGAGATCAAGTAACTTAACCTTGAAAGCGTGTCTACCTGAATGCTTACCTAAAACAAGCTCTGAGGAAGATAATCCAACAGATTCTGGTGTCATTATTTCATATGTATTACTATGCTTTAACATGCCATCCTGATGAATACCCGATTCATGAGCAAAAGCATTCTTTCCTACAATTGCTTTATTTGGTTGTACATTAAACCCTGTTATTGTTGAAACAAGGTGAGAAATATTCGAGATTTTAGTTGCATCAATTTCTGAATAGTATGGAAGGCTATCCTTTCTAGTTTTAAGACACATCACAATTTCTTCAAGTGCTGCATTTCCTGCTCTTTCTCCAATTCCATTAACTGTACATTCAACTTGTCTAGCCCCTCCAATAATTGCACTTATAGAATTTGAAACTGCTAATCCTAAGTCATTGTGACAGTGAACTGAAATAATTGCTTTATCTATATTGGTAACATTTAACTTTATTTTTTTTATCAAATCCCCAAACTCATTTGGAATTGCATAGCCAACTGTATCCGGTATATTGATTGTTGTTGCTCCAGAGTTTATTGCAATTTCTATGGTTTTGTATAAAAAATCTAAGTTAGTCCGTGAAGCATCCTCAGGAGACCATTCAATATCATCGGTAAATTTCTTAGCTCTTTCTATACTTTTCTTAATAGCATCGATTACATCTTTCTTTTCCATTTTTAATTTGTATTTCATATGAAGGTCGCTAGTTGAAATAAACGTATGAATTCTTTTTCTTTTTGCTGACTTTAAAGCATAACCCGCTGAGTCAATGTCCTTGTAGTTGGCTCTCGCTAAACCACAGACAACGGAATAATTACAGTTTTTAGAAATTTTACTGACAGCCTCATGATCACCTTCTGAAGCATAAGGAAAGCCAGCCTCTATAACATCTACCTTCATAACATCAAGGTTTTTAGCAATTAGCAACTTGTCTTCAACTGACATTGAAGCTCCAGCAGACTGTTCCCCGTCTCGAAGTGTAGTATCAAAAACTATTATTTTTTCCATATGACTGATATTATTAGTTTTTATTCTTATTTACTAGTTTATTCGAGGTTATCCAAGGCATCATAGATCTTAGTTTCTCGCCAACAAGTTCTATTTGCTTTGAATTTTGTATTCTTTTTTCTGCCTTAAAGTTTAACTGACCAGATTTGCACTCCAAAATCCAATCTCTAACAAATTTACCACTTTGAATTTCCTTCAAAATTTTTTTCATTTCTTTTTTTACACTTTCATTAATCACTCTAGGGCCTCTTGTTAAGTCTCCATATTCTGCTGTATTAGAAATAGAATACCTCATATTAGCAATCCCACCCTCATAAATTAAATCTACTATCAATTTAACTTCATGCAAGCACTCAAAATATGCCATCTCTGGGGAGTAACCAGCTTCAACAAGTGTTTCAAAACCAGATTGAATCAATGCAGTTAACCCTCCACACAGCACAGCTTGTTCACCAAACAAATCAGTCTCACATTCTTCTTTAAAAGTAGTTTGAATTATACCAGACCTACCTCCACCTATTGCTGATGCGTAGGATAGTCCTAACTCTAAAGCATTTCCTGATGCATCCTGATGAATTGCAAGTAAACACGGAACTCCAGCACCAACAGTATACTGTCCTCTTACAGTATGGCCCGGGCCTTTTGGGGCTATCATGAAAACATCAAGATCATCTCTTGGGTTTATAAGTTGAAAATGTATAGCAAGACCATGAGCAAAAAGAAGTGAGGAACCTTGTTTAAGGTTTTTCTTTAAAAAATCATTGTATAAATCTGCTTGAAGTTCATCTGGCACCAAAATCATACATATATCTGATTTCTTAACTGCCTGTTCAACATCAAGAACTTCAAAACCATCCTTTTGAGCCTTTTTTCTTGAACTGGAATCAGGTCTTAGAGCTATGGTAATATTTTTGATACCACTATCCCTCAAATTTAAAGCATGTGCATGGCCTTGACTTCCGTATCCAATTATACAAATATGTTTTTTTTTAATTAAATTTAAGTCAGCATCACTATCATAATAAACCTTCATATTCTATTCCTTCCTATTTTTTAATATACTCTATACCTGTTGCCATAGAAACAAGCCCAGACCTTGTTTTCTCAATTATCTTTAAAGAATTTATAATTTTTTCTATATTTACAATCTCAACCGGTGAACCAGTAAATTCAATTATTAACTCCACACCATTATCCTCTAAAATTTCTGCACCTAAATTTTTAAGTTTTTTTTTTAAATCTAATATTGGTTTATTTTTTACATTCAATTTGATTAAAATCAACTCTTTTCCAATAAAGCTTTTAAGCTCTGTTAAATCAACTAAATTATGAACAGGAATAAGTTTATTAAGTTGTGCTTTAATTTGATTAACTATAATTTTTGTTCCAGATGTAACAATCGTAATCCTTGATAAAAACTTATGAGAATCAACTTCTGAAACTGATAAGCTTTCGATGTTATATCCTCTTCCTGAAAACAAACCAACTACTCTAGCCAATACTCCTGGTTCATTATCGACCATAATTGATAATATATGCTTGGAAATTTTTTGATTCATTTATACAAGAACCATTCCCTCTTCAGATATCTCACCGTCAACTTGATCACTTGGACCCAACAACATTTGATTATGCGTAGAACCCGAGGGGATCATGGGAAAACAATTTTCAGATGGATCTATCACAACGTCACAGATCACTGGTCCTTTAATTCTAATCATTTCTTTTATTGAGTCATCAACATCTCCTGGTCTCTCAATCCTTAAGCCTGAAGCTCCAAATGACTCTGCTAATTTTACAAAGTCTGGAAGTGAGTCCATGTAAGACTCCGACAATCTATTCCCATGCAAAAGTTCCTGCCATTGCTTAACCATTCCCATATAATGATTGTTTAAAATAAAAATTTTAACTGGTAGTCTATACTGCCTAATTGTTGACATTTCCTGAATATTCATAAGAATCGACGCCTCACCCGCAACATCAATAACAAGACCTTTTGGGTGAGCAATCTGAACACCCATAGCTGCTGGAAGACCATAACCCATTGTACCTAAACCACCAGAGGTCATCCAATGCTTAGGTTTATTAAATGTTAAAAATTGTGCTGCCCACATTTGATGTTGTCCAACCTCGGTGGTTATGAAAGGATTAAACTTTTTAGTAAGATGGTCAAGCCTTTGAAGAGCATATTGTGGTTTTATAATTTCCTTGGAATTCTTATATTTTAAGCAATTTCTTGACCTCCATTTATTAATTTGATTCCACCACGATTTGTAGAGATTTTTTTTAAAATTAATTTTTTTTTCTTCAATTAATTGGTTAATTTGAATCAACATTTTTGATAAATCACCCTGAACAGTTAAATCTACATTAACACTTTTGTTAAAGGAAGATGCATCAATATCGAAATGTATTTTTTTTGACTTTGGAGAAAATCCAGAAACTTTTCCAGTTATTCTATCGTCAAACCTAGCACCTAAACATATCATTAAATCACAGTTATACATTGACATGTTTGCCTCGTATGTTCCATGCATACCAAGCATACCAATAAATTGTTCGTCAGATGTTGGAAAAGCTCCTAATCCCATCAAAGTTTGTGTACATGGAAAGCCTGTTTTTTTTATAAGTTTAAAAAGATTTCTAGAAGCAGCAGAACCTGAGTTTATTATACCTCCTCCAACATAAAAAATTGGTTTTTTGGATTTTATTAAAAGTTTTAAAAACTCATCAATCTGGTTAACTTCAGGTTTCAGCTTTGGCTTATAATAAGAAATAATTCTTGTTTTCTTTTTTCCCAAATATGAAGTCTTAAAAGTCTGTATATCTTTTGGTATATCAACCAAGACAGGACCTGGCCTTCCGTTTTTAGCTATAAAAAATGCAGAATGAATAACATTTGGAAGTTTTGAAACCTCCTTAACAAGATAATTATGTTTAGTACAAGGTCTTGTTATTCCAACAATATCAGCTTCTTGAAAAGCATCATTTCCAATCATGTGAGTTGGAACTTGTCCAGATATGCAAACTAACGGAATTGAATCCATCATTGCATCAGTCAGACCAGTCACAGTATTGGTTGCACCTGGCCCTGATGTAACAAGAACAACACCAACTCTACCAGTAGAGCGAGCGTATCCCTCTGCAGCATGAACTGCAGCCTGTTCGTGCCTTACAAGAATATGTCTTATTTTTTTTTGTTTAAATAATTCATCGTAAATTGGAAGTACTGCACCACCAGGATACCCAAATATAACATCAACATTTTCCTGTATTAAGGTTTCGATTACAACTTTTGCACCTGTTATTTTTTTCATAATATTAAAGTAAACTAAAAAAAAAAATTACTCAACTAAGCATAAATTAAAGTTTTAGGTTTCTTAATAAATAATTTCTTATCTCAGAAATATCCAGATGAATTGCATCGGTAGCTTTATTATTAAACCATGTTAATTGACGTTTAGCATATCTTCTAGTATCACGCATAAATAAGGAAATAGCATCATCCTTTGATAAGCTTCCATTTAAGTAATTTTCAAATATTGAAAGCCCAATAGCTTTATGTAGGGGATGGGTAAAATTTCCTTTTTTCTTTTTTATGAATTCATAAACCTCTTCAACAACTCCCAAATTGATCATTTCTTGGCATCTTTTGTTAATTCTTGAGTAAAGAACTTCTTTATCTGTCTTTATTACTATGTACAAAATTTTTTTAAAAATTTTTTTTCTACTATTTTTTTGCCACTCTAAAATTGATTTGCCAGTTGAGATTTTTACCTCAATTGCCCTAACTATTCTCTGCTTATCATTAGGTGAAATTTTTTGAGCGTAGAGATTGTCAATGTTTTGTAGTTTTTTGTAAAGAAAGTTTATCCCAAACTTTTTTAAAGAACTTTCTATATCTTTTTTAACTTCTGAAAAAATTTCAGGAATATTAGTTAAATTATTTATAAGAGAATCTATATAAAGACCTGTACCACCAACAAAGATTGGAATGTTATTATCTTTTTTCTTTAATAATGAAAGGGAGCTTTTTTGCCAATATCCTACATTACAGCTATCTGGATACTTTACAAATCCAAAAAGATAACATCTATTTTTTTCTAAAAAACTAGTTTTAGGTCTATTAGTTAAAATTTTTAGTTGATCGTATACCTGCATACTATCTGCATTGACAATAAAACTTGGAATTTCTGGTAGAAGATCTGAAGCAATTTTAGTTTTTAATGATGCTGTAGGTCCACCTATAAAAATTGCTACAGGATACAATATAATTACTTTAGTTTTAAAATTAAAAATCTTGAAAAGTTATTTTCAAAAACTTGTATCAAAACAGAATCTGCTCCTTTTTTAATTGACTCATCAAATATTTTTTTTGCATCTTGAGGCTTTTTAATATTTTGCTGTGAAATTTGTGAAAGTACACTTCCTACACTTAGGCCAGCACTGGCTGCAAAGGAATCTCTTTTTACTGCAGTTATCACAACACCTGAAACATTATTAGGGACATTATATTTAGTTCTTGTTTCTTTATTCAGACCAGTGAATCTTATACCTATATTGTCCATCTCAATTTCGGTAGATTTCACATTGTCCTCTTTTTGATTTTCCTCTTGAGTTAGTTCATTAAACTTTTCATATTCACCTAATTTGACGTTGAAGCTTTTAGTTTTTTTATTTCTCCAAACTTTTACATTAGCCTTACTTTCAACAGCGGATTCAGCTACTGATCTTTGAAGAGATTTCACATCTTTAATTTTTTTACCGTTAAATTCTAAAATCACGTCACCGGCTTTAAGTCCACCTTTTTCTGCAGGCTCACCCGGGTTAACCATTGAAATAAGAACACCTTCTTCATTTTTAAGACCTAGACTTTTTGCAATTTCAGGTGTTACTTCTTGGATTCTAACACCTAGCCATCCTCTTTGGGTCTTTCCAAATTTTTTAAGTTGTTCAATAATTGGTTTAGCAAGGTTAGCAGGAATCGAAAAACCGATACCAACACTACCTCCAGTCGGCGAGAATATGGCTGTATTAATTCCTAAAACTTCTCCTTCCAAATTAAATAAAGGTCCTCCAGAGTTTCCTCTGTTGATAGAAGCATCAGTTTGAATGAAGCTATCAAATGGGCCAGCATTAATATCTCTATTAAATGCAGAAATAATTCCTGACGTTACAGTTCCACCTAATCCAAATGGGTTTCCTATGGCTATAACCGAATGACCAACTCTAGCTTTATCTGAGTCAGCAAACTTAACGTAATCAAGAGGTTTTTTTGGTTCGACTTTAAGTAGAGCTAAATCTGTTAGCTTATCAGTACCAATTAACTTTGCCTCTAATTCTGATTCATCCTGGAACTTAACTTTAATTTCGTTAGCCTGTTCAATAACATGATTATTCGTAACAATGTAACCAGATGGATCAATTACAAAGCCAGAGCCAAGTGCTTGAGGTCTCTCTTGTTCAGGCTGCTGTTGTGGACCAGGTTGTGGACCAGGTTGTGGACCAAATGGGAAGCCTGGGGGGAAATTTTTAAAGAAATCCCTAAACTGAGGTGGGATATTATCAAAAGGTATTTGATTGTTTTCCAATTTTTTTGGTTTTTGCACTGTAAAAACATTAACAACGGATGGAGAAAGCTTACCGACTAAGTCTGCAAAATCGTCAGATAAGGGATGCGAGTTTACTTTATTGAAACTTAAAACAAATGAAATAGTGATTATAACTCTAACAAAAAGTAAATTTATGTGATTTGATAATTTTGACATATTAACTAATTTGAACCTCGAGAATTGTTAAAAAACTCCAGGAATTCACTATCAGGTGAGAGAATCATAGTTGTACCATCCTCACCAAGAACATTGCCATACGCTTGCATTGATCTATAGAAAGAATAAAAGTCAGGGTCCTTTTCAAATGCGTTGGCATAAATATCTACAGCCTTTGACTCACCCTCACCCCTTAAAATCTCGCTTTTCTTTGTTGCCTCTGCCAAAATTACTGTTTTTTCTTTATCAGCTTCAGCCCTAATCTTTTGAGCAGTTTCAGAGCCTTTTGCTCTAAACTCTTTAGCCTCTCTTACTCTTTCACTCATCATTCTTTCGTAAATAGCTTGACTGTTGGCTTCGGGAAGGTCGGCCCTTCTAATTCTAACATCAACAATTTCAATACCAAACCTTGATGCCTCATTATTAACTTCAAGTTTAATATCTTCCATTATTTTACTTCTTTCCTCAGACAAAAGCTCATCCAGCGTAACTCTACCAACAACTCTTCGAAGGGAGGAGATGACATTGGAGTTAAGTCTGTTTCGAACGTTAGACTCAGTACCAACTGTTTTATAGAATTCAAGAGGGTCGACAATTTTAAACCTTGTGAATGAATCAATAAGCATTCTTTTTTTATCAACTGCAATAACTTCTTCTATTGGAAGGTCATACTCAAGAATCCTTTTATCATATTTGATTGTATTTTGAATAACAGGTAGCTTAAAGTGTAAACCGGAAGATTTTATAACTCTTTTGGGCTCTCCAAATTGTAAAACAAGACCCTGTTGTCTCTCATTCATTGTGAACATGGCATTTATTCCTATGAATCCAATAACAACAAAAATAGCGATTAAGAAACTGCCTTTACTCATTTGGAGTATCCTTCTGCGTGTTTATTCTATTTTTCTTTTGTAACTCTGGTAGCGGAAGATAGGGAACAATACCGCTGCCTGCATTTTTATCAACAATAATTTTATCAATTTTGCCAAGGGTTTTCTCTAAAGTTTCAAGATATATTCTCTGACGTGTTACATCTTTTGATTCTTTGTAAGAGTCATAAACTGATATAAATCTTTGAGCTTCACCTTGAGCTTTCGCAACCACCTCTTGTTTATAGGCTTCAGCTTCTTGAACCTTTCTCTCAGCTTCACCTCTTGCTTTTGGTATAATATCGTTTCTGTAAGCCTCTGCCTCATTCCTGAGCCTTTGTTCATCGGTTTTTGCTCTTTGAACGTCTCTGTAAGATTCAATAACTAATTCAGGAGGATCAGCTTTTTGAAGCTGGACCTGTGTAATAAGTATACCAGATTTATAATAATCCAAAACACTTTGGGCTTTATTTTTAACATCCTCTTCAACAATAGATTTACCCTCAGACAAAATAGGATCAATAGGGGTTTGACCGATTTTTTCTCTCATTACACTTTCCCCGATACTTTTAATTGTAACTTCCGGGTTCCTCACATTAAATAAAAAATCCTTGGCATCGTTTATAATCCAAAAAACTGTAAAATTGAGATCTACAATATTCTCATCTCCAGTAAGCATAAGGGCTTCCTCAGGAACTTGTCGAGTTTGTTGGTTTTGACTGAATTGTGATTGAGATGTCCTAAAACCAACTTCAATTCTATTAACTCTTGTAACTTTAGGTTTACTAGCATTTTCAATCGGGTAAGGGATATGATAATGCAAACCCGGTTCTGTAGTTCTTACATATTCTCCAAATCTAGTAACAACCCCTTGTTCATCAGTACCAACTCTGTAAAATCCACTTAAAGCCCATATTGATATTATTATTAATATTATTACAGAAAGTGAGGCAGGGTTTTTTTTGGGAAAAAGTCCTCTCAATTTATCCTGAAAATTGTCGAAAAAATCATCCCCTCCTTGGTTGTTTCCCGAACCATTGTATGATGATTTAGGTTTTTCCTTGGCATTTCTGCCCCAGGGACTATCATCACCATTATTTGAAGACCATGACATATTAATAAAACCTTTGAAAGTATTAATCTTATATAAGAATTGTTTTGACTATGCAAAGAAATATTTTAGATAATATAATAATTAATTAATGTTTTTATAAATAAAATGATAAAAAAAATTATTGTAATTGGTTCTGGTAAGGGCGGAGTTGGAAAATCAACCGTATCAGTTAATTTAGCAGTATCACTAGCCAAGAAGAAACTTAAAATTGGCTTATTA
>MDSV01045252.1_pt1 | contig 10996 bp, 8 predicted proteins | sample 810851 | NCBI WGS metagenome assembly MDSV01 (sample SAMN05326640, study PRJNA326480) | marine metagenome | isolation source: seawater | place: Atlantic Ocean: North East | collected 2012 | reverse complement strand
GGCGGGCGCGGCGCGCGTCGTCGCCGCCGCCGACGCGGCGCGTCTGGCGACGCTGTGCAAAATCGCCTGCAACGCCGCGGAGGACGCGTTCGGGGACACCGCACCGACGTTCGCGAACCCCGAAAACGCGTTCGCGCTCGCGACGGACGCGGAACAGGTGGCGGCGGCGACGCGCGTCGACAAGCGAAGCGTCAAGCTCGCCAACGGAAAAGTGCGCGAGGCGTTTTTCGGCGGCGACGCGGACGGCGCCGCCGTCGACGCGTTCGTCGCGGCGGGGGTCGTCCTCGAGAACGGCGAGGAGACCGCCGTGTCACGCAACGACGTCGTTGACGCGCGCAGACTGACTCTGCCGTACACCGCGGACGTCCGCCTGGTGAGCTTCCTCGTGGAGGAAATGGCGAAGGTTGGCGCGAAGGGCTCCGAAAACGCGTCGGCGGCGTTTGCGGCGAAAATCGCGCGCCTCGCCGCGCCCGGATACCGCAAAAAACGCGCGGTCGATCCGACGAAGCCGCCCGTCGGCGGGCGCAGAGCGCAGGCGTTCGTACCCCCGACGGGCCCGTCCGCGGTGGCGCGCATGCAGTTGGACGACGCGTTCTTCAGGCGCGACGCGAGCGAGGTGGCGGAGGAGTTAGCGCGGGCGAAGGCGAGGCGGGAGGCGCAGAGCGCGCTCACGACGCGCGCGTGGAAAGAGGCGCGAAGAAAAGAAGCGGCGGAGGAGGAGGCTTCGGCGAACCGCGCGAAGTCCGACCCCGTGACCGTTCGCGTGCGTTTGCCGGACGGCACGCAGCTCCGCGGGATATTCGGCCCGCGCGAGCCCGTCGGCGCGGTTCGCGCGTTCGTGCACGAGTCCCTGCGCGAGCCGTTCCGGAGGTTCGACTTGGCGTTTCTCGGGGCGCCGCTGCGGGGGGACGACGACGGGGGGTCCGGGTCCGCCGGCGAAAAACAAAACCGGAAGCCGCGCGACTCGCTCACGGGCTTGCGCACGCACAACACGCGCGACGTTTCGAACCCGAACCAGAGGTTGTCCGACCCGCGTCACGCCGAGGGACGCGTCGGCCACAGAGGCGTCGGGTACGGAGAAGAAGGCACGGTCGTCGGCGCGGGATTAGCGCCCTCCGCGTTGATCACGTTTTCGTGGGCGGAGCCCGCGCGGCCGGGCGAGAACACCGACGGCGACCCGCGCGTGCTGAACGACGCGTTGTGCGCAGCCGCGCAGCCGCTGGAGTAGGCGCAGCACGCGTTGCGGCGCGAGATCTTCTTTTTAGGACGCGAGCGTGTTTTGTTTTTACACGTCACTCGCGTTTTGACGACTACGTCGTCCGATGGCTCTACGGCGAGCGCGCGTTCCCTTCGCTCCCCGCGCCGCTCCGTTCCTCCGCCCGCGAAACGCCCGCTTTCGTTCGCGCGAGCGAACGCACCGCGTTCGCTCTAGCCTCGAGGCGGTCCGCCTCCGCCTCGAGCGCGCCGGCCGCCTCCTCGAGCGCGTCGAGGTTCGCCTCCACCTCGGAAAGGTCCGCGAAACGCGGCGCCGCGTTGGCTTCTTTCCGGCGCAGCGCATCCGCGAAGACCCCGAGGCCAGCCGCGGCGGCGCCCAGGTCGGCGTACGTCGCGCTCGCGGACGCGTTCAGCGCGGCGAGCGTCGCGAACTCGTGACTCACCGCGCGCACCTCGTCCTTCGCGGCGTGCGCGGCGGAGACGAAGGCGTCCTCGGCGGCGCCGCCGAGCTCGCGCGCCGCGACGCGGGCGTCGGGCGCGCGGAGCGGTTCGGAAGCCGCCGCCGCGAGCCTCATCGCGGAGGCGCCGTCCGCGTCAGCCGCCACCGAAGCCGCGCCCGCCGCCGCAGCCGAGGTCGAACCAGTCCGCGCCGCCGAGGCGGAACGCGCGGCGGCCGCACCTCCGCGCGGCGGCGGCGCGTCGGATAACGCCGCGCGCGCCGCCTCGGCGTGCCGCCGCAGCGACTCCGGCGTATCCGTTTCTCGTCCCGCGCCTTCTTTCGCGTCTTCTTTCGCGTTCGATTCGGAACCGCGCGCGCCCTTCTCGCCCCTCAAGAACGCGCGCACGATGCCCACGAGCGTGATGTGGTCCGTCTCCAGCCTCAGGCTGGACTTGGCCGCCGCTCTGTCGTCGTCCGACAGCGCGCGCGCGAAGGGCGCGATTTTGGCGAGCATGGAAGATCCGTCGAGCTCGGGGTGCCCCTGGACAGCGAGGACGTCCTCGCCCAGCGCGAACATCTCGCACGGAGCCGTCTCCGAATACCCGAGCAGCACGGCGCCGTTCGGCAGGGTCACGACGCAGTCGCCGTGCGCCTGCAGCACGGCGAGTCGCGCGCGCGATTGTTCGCCGTCTCGAGGCGCTCGCGCCCCGAGCGCCGTCGGGGGAAACGCCGCGAGCGCGGCGGCGACGTCCGGTCGATCGATCATCGCCTCGGTCAACACGACCGTCTCCCTTTTCAACACGAAAGGCGATCCGCACGGGTTGGGCTCGACCTTGCCCCCCAGCGCCTCGGCTATGACTTGGCACCCGAAACACGCGCCGTACACCTTGACGCCGCCGTGCACCACCGCCTTGGCGATGAACCGCTTCAGCGCGCCGATCCACGGGTGCGTGTGTTCGTCCCGCACGCCGTAGTGCGACCCTGTGACCACCAAGCCTTGGTACGCGTGGATCTCGCGCAAATCAGGCAGCTCGCCGCTCCAGCACCGGTGGTGCTCCCACGTCTCGCCCGCGCGCCCGAGCAGGCGCGAGAGCGCGATGGCGTGCCCGTCCCACTTGACGGCGTCCTCGCAGTCCAGGACGGCGAAGCGGGCCTTCGCCGGGGACGAACCCGGGGAGGCCATAGCGCGGGCTCGGCTCCAGCGCGGGGTGGCTGCGCGACGCCGACGGTGCGCGCGCCTCGCGCGGACGACGACTTCCGAAGGCACGCGCCCGTCGTTGTGTTCGGGCCGCGGGAGAACGTTTCGCGAAACACCTTCGGGAAAAGTGTACTCAAGTTCGCGAAAATCGTCTTTCGTCAGCCACGACTTGACGGCGAGACGAGGGGGGCGCCTTTCGGGCACTTCCGCTGGCGCGAGTAGCATGCTTCGCGCGTTGGCGAGGCACGCGGGTCGCGCGACAGGCGCGTCCGCGGCGGTGCGCGATGTAGCCGGTGCAACGGCCTGGACGAGGTGGGCGTGGTGCGCCGCAGGCGGCTCCGGGTGGCGCGGCGACGCCGATCGCTGGGATCGACCGGTGTTGGGCGGATCCGCACGCCACTTCCACGCCTCCGGGTCGTCCCTGGCGAAACCGGGTCGCATCAAAGCCAACGCGCTGCTGCAGCCGCACCACTTCGAGGAGCTGGGCATCACGCCCCCCGGCGATCGCGAGGTGAAGAGACGCACGGGCCTGATCGCGGTCAAGTGCGGCATGACCCGCGAGTGGAACGAGCACGGGGTCGCGGTGCCCCTCACCGTGCTGTGGGTGGACGACTGCCAGGTGCGTGAAAACAAACCCTCGTGTTGGTTTGGTTTCGTTTTTCGTTGACAAAACGGCGCTTCGGGACGACGCGAACAGTCGACGCGGTCGCCGCCTACGCGGTGCGCCGCGACCGACGCTTCTCTCTCGCGCGCGTGCTGTGTCTTTCCCCGACCGCCACGACCCACGCTGAGGCGTCGTTTCGACGCTCTTTTCAACACTCTCGCGAACGCTCTCCGCGCGACAGGTGACGCAGCGGAAGCTCGATAAATCCGCCGCCGGCGTGTTCGCGCTCCAGGTGGGCGCCGGGTCGAAGAAGCCCAAGCAAGTCTCCGCCGCGCTTCGCGGGCACTTCGAGTCGCAGGGCGTTCCCTTGAAGCGCAAAGTGGCGGAGTTCCGCGTCTCCGAGGACGCGATGTTGCCGGTGGGCACGCCGCTGGGCGCGTCGCACTTCGTCGCGGGGCAGCACGTCGACGTGCGCGGGGTGACCATCGGCAAGGGGTTCCAGGGCCCGATGAAGCGGTGGGGCTTCTCCGGACTGCCGGCGACGCACGGCACCACGAAGAAGCACCGCGCGCACGGTTCCATCGGGAACTCGCAGGACCCCGGCCGGGTGTGGAAGGGCAAGAAAATGGCCGGGCGCATGGGGAACCGGAAGCGGACCGTTCACAGCGTCTTCGTGTACAAAGTCGACCCGGAGCGCAACCTGCTGTACGTCAAAGGCCAGGTGCCCGGTAAGGCGGGCTTGTTCCTGGAGGTGCGGGACGCGCTGCGGAAACCGCCGCCGTTCGTGGGCGCGCGGGACGGGGACTGGGACGTCTGTACGCGCGAGGACTTTCAGCCCGGGGTCTCGGGCTCGAGCCTGGGCAAGCCCTACTGGGCCACAGGCGCCGCGGCGGACGTGCCGCACGCCGCCGCGCCCTACCCCGCGTGGGGCGTGGGGTCGCTCCCGGCGGCGCCCGAGGCGCCGGCGACGGCGACCATGCTCGACCCGTTCGTGTACCGCGGGGGAGGCGGCGCGGAGGCGCAGTAGGTGCGGACCGAGTCTGGTGATGCCACGAAACGTGTGGACACGCGTCTTGTCGATCGATACCGCGGCCAAAAAGAATATCTTATACGATGAACGCGCGCGCGGCGAGACGGCGAGCCTATTGTCCGCGCGGCGACGCTTCGCGCGAAACGTCTCACTCGTCGTCTTCGCTCGATCCGCCGGCGATGGCGGCGACGATGTCCGGCTTTAGGTCCTGGTACAGTTTCTGCAACACGGCGGCTTTGTACGTCAGGAAGCCGAGGAGCACCGGACCGTAGTTCACGTCGAACGGGAACTCCGCCGCGTTGAACGCGCTGCACGCCGCCGCCGCCGCCACGGGCACGAGCAGCCGTTTCTGTAAGAGCGCTTGCGAGTACACGGCGCCGACTTTGCCGAAGGCGCCGCCGAGCATGCCGAACACGTCCGTGACCGGTTCGTACACCAAGTTACGCGTGTACATGTTCCCGTCCGGGTCCGCGGTGGTCTCCGCGCTCAAACCGTCCACGTAGTCGCACAGGAGCTTCAAATACAACAGGCTCGCGCCGCCCCCCACCGCCGCGCTGATCCCGTTCGCCGCGCCGTACCCCAGCGTGCTGTACGCCACCAAGCCCGCGGCGTAGAGACCGGTGTTTTTGAACAGGCTCTGCTTGAGCTCGGCGTACTCCCGCGAGCTCAGGTCGCGGCGCAGGTTGCGCAGGGGGATACCCCCCTCCGTGGGCTCGTCCGCGGAGTCCGCGACCGCGCGGAGCGCGGAGCGGGCGGCGCGGCGACCCGAGGCGAAACGCGCCCGGGCGAATCCGCGACGGTTCGAGGCGGGCGCGGCGGACAGTCGAGCGGAGGGGGAGGCGTCCCGCGACGCGGAGACCCGCGCGGGGGACGCCCCAGGCGCGCGCGCCAGCGCGCTCGTCGTGGCGACGAGGGACATGGTCAGCCCCGGGTCGCGTGTCGGTCGATGCGCGACGCACAAGTGCGCGCGCGCGGCGGCCCTAACCCTGAAAAGCGAATCGTCTATCCACTCGACGGTGCGGTGTTCCCCAGAATCACAGACCAACGACCGGGCCCGACCCGACGCGCTGATTTCGCGTTTCTGTCGGGATCTCGAGATGGGAGCAGCACCCCAGCCGGAACGGTGAAGCCGACGAGCCACAGAGGTCACAGCCTGTGGAGCCGCTAAGCGTTCGCGGACCCGGACCCGCACCGAAGCGATACACGCGCGTGGATCGTGATGCTCTCCGTCGTCGCGTCCGCGTCCACGCCTCGCCCAAGCGTGCCGCGCACGCGCGCGTCGCGCGAGCGCGACACCGCGAGAAAAGCCACGTCGGCATCGTCGCGCGAGCCGAGGGAGTGGCAGAGCACGTTCGCTGGGCTCGCCGCCGGGTGCTACCTCGGCGCGGCCGTGGCGGGCGGAGTCGCCGCGTTCCCCCCGCCCGCCTCGGCGAGCTTCCTCGACGACATGCAGGAGCCCTCCATCATGGGCCTCAAGCTCAAGGAGCGCACGCAGGAGGTGATCCTCGAGACCAAGGCGGAGTACATCAACCAGGACTTTTCGGACTCGGACCTTCAAGGCGCCATCTACACGGAGGCTGACCTGCGAGGCTCGGACTTCTCCGGCTCTGACCTGCGCGCGGCTATCTTCAGCCGCGCGATCATGCCGGGCGTGAACTTCGAGGGGAGCGACATGCAGAGCGCGTTCCTGGACTACGTCGTGTTGCGAGGCTCCAACTTCCGCGGCGTCATCGCGACCAACGCCAACTTCACCCGGTCCGACCTCGGCGAGTGCGACGTGACCGACGCCGACTTCACCGAGGCGGTGATCGACCGGTACCAAGCGATCGGGCTGTGTGAGACGGCGTCGGGGACGAACAAGTTCACCGGGGTGGACACCCGGGAGAGTCTCGGGTGCGACTACCTGAAGCGGTACGAGGGCTCGGGCGGGGCGGGGAAGGTGGCCGTCACCAAGGGCTCCGGTACTTGGGGGGGAGGCAAATGAAAGCCTCGCGACGGTGACGCGCTTTCGTAGCTAGACTACGCCGTGGCTCTCTCCTGTATTCAAAGAGGACGCGTGATGATGCTACCCACCTTCGTGCGTCGTTTCGTAGGTTGAGCTACAGTAATCAGCTCGGCGTGACGACCATGGCGAGCAGTCTCGCGATGGTCGCGTCGTTCGCGGCGACGTCCGTCCGCGCGGCTTGTATCTTCTCGGCGACGCGCGCGATGTCCGCCTCCGTCTGCGCCAGCGCGTCATCCGCCGCCGACGCGCTCGCGTCGCGCGCGCTTTCGTCATCGTTTCCGTCTGCTTCGCGCGCTTCCGGACCCTTCTCCTGCCGTTCGCGCGCCTCCTTCACGCGCCGCGCGTGCTTCGCGCGCTCGCGCCGCCAAAACCTCAGCTCGACGCGCATCGCCTCCCCGTCCTCGGCGAGCGCGTCCACGGCGCGCCCGAGCGGGTTCGTCCACCGCACCAAAGACTGCACGACGTCGCGCGCCGCGTCGAGGTCGGCTCTTTCCCTTGCGGCGTCGTCCCCGCCCTTCGGCCGACCCGAACCGAAACGCGACGCGTCGTCCGCGCCTCCGGTGGAGACGGACGGATGATCGTCCCTGAACGCGTCCTCGCCGAGCGCGAGGCTCGTCCCACCGTCCTCGTCGTCGTCGCCGCGAGTCGTCTCGCTCGCCGCCGCCGTCTTCCGACGCCGCCGGCTGCCGAGGATGATGCCGCCGCCGCCGCCGCCATCCGCGGCGTCCGCGCCGCCCGCGTCTGCGGCGCGCGCGCGCACTGACGCGTCGCCCTCGCGCTTCGCCGCGAGCATGTCGCGCACCAGCGCGCCGCCCGTCTTCGAGGGCAACCCGGAATCGCCCCGCGCGGCGCTCCAGGGGTTCGCGCCGAGAGGATCCTCGTCGAGCCCGGCCCCGTCGTCGCCGCTCGAGTCCGAGTCCTCCTCGCCCGCGACCGCGCGGTCGCGCTCGCTCACCACAGCGCGCGCGCCCGGGCGCGTGTCAGCGACGGGGGAGACCGGCGGGTCCGCGGGTGGCTTCGTTTTCGGGGGCGGGCGCCTCGCGCTCAGCGGACGTTCTTTTCTCGCGACGTTCTTTTCTCGCGTCGGCGGCTCGACGTCGTCGCGCGCCGGCGCGCGACTCGCCGCGAGACTCGGACCCGCCGAGCCCGCGTTCGCGCGCGTCACGTCGGTACCCCCCGCGAACGGGTCGAACGAAGTCGTCGACGGCTGAACGGCGTCGGTGGTCTGCGCGCTTTCTTTCGCGGCGGTAGATATACCATCGGCGGCGGCGGCGTTTTTTTCGCCGTTTCTCGCGCGGCGCGCGGCGTCCCCCCCGTCTCCCTTCGTCGCGCACGACGCGAGCGCCTGCAGGAACGCGTTGGTGCGCTCGGGTTCCAAACCGGCGACGATCTTGAGCGGCCTGGCGATCGTGCCTCGTTCCCCGGAGTCGATCGCGACGCAGTCGATGATCTTCGTCAGGTACGCCACCTTCGCTTCTTTGTCTTTGACGTTGGCGCTGTTTTTTTCCAGTTCGTCGAACAGATCGAGCGCGTACCCCGTGTTGCGCTGCACTTCGGACACGACGTCGTGCAGGAACCGGAAGGGGGGCTTCTTCAACAGCGCCTCCGTGAGCTGCGTCGCGCGGGAGGTCACGCGGGAAGCGGGCGGACGCGGAGGGGACGGGGGTCAGGCAGGCGCCGACCACGCGTTCGCGCGTGACGCGGTCAACGCGACGCTCGAGCGGATGGATGCCGACGTTTCCTGGGACGAGGCGTTTCGAGCGCGCGGCGCGGGTCTCGCACGCACCTTGGGCCTGTGCACCAGTGGCGAGGAGCCCTGGAGCAGCTCCTGCGTGCGCGTCCAGTATGCGTCGCCCATCTCGAGGCGTCGCGGGTTCGCCGCGCGTCGTCTCGGGCCTATCGCGCGCGTGCGTGTGCCGAGAGAGATCTCGGCGACCGTTGAGTGAAAAAGTCGAGCGAGCGATTGGAGCGGTCGGTCGATCGACATGACGACATCTGAGCGATCGCCGTCGCCGGATTCAGCCCGCCGTCGGCGGGCGGCGGCTCCGAACGCGAAAACACCGGCGCCGCCGACTCGTCTCCAGAGCGAGACGCGCGAGCCTTCCGATGAAATCGAGGACGAGGCGAGCCGGCGGCGGCCTCGCCGCCGAGCTCGCTGGGCTGGCGAACCCCGCGCCGGTGAGCACGGAGCTCCCCGACGATGACTTCGACCCCAGCGGCGGGGCGTTTGCCCGCGAGGCGGATCTGGACGACGCCTCCTCTTCGGGCGATTCCGACGCGAACGCGTTCGGGGATAACGACGAGGGTGTGTTCGAGCCCACGAAGGCGGAAAGGGCGATGGCCGGTAAGGGCAAGCTCCGCATGCGCGCCGGCATCGCCATCGACGACGGCGAGTACGTCGGGAAATCCAGCAGTCGCCGTGCGATGGAGGGGGCGTGGGCGGGGGACGAAGACGACGACGCTTCCGACGAAGACGCGTCGGACGACGTGTCCGACGACGAGGCGATGGACGTTCTTTCGGACGCGGTTTCCGACGGGGAGGATGACGAGGGGGGCGACGACACGCCCGAAACAGAAACCCCTTCGGACGACGATTCCGAAGACGAGGACGAGGACGAGGACGAGGACGACTCGTATGATGACGGAGAACGAAGACCGTCGCGAGGGATCGAAAACGCCTCGATGCGTTCGAACGCGCTGGAAGCCGAGCTCGCCGCGATGCGCGCCGAAGAGGCGGAGGCGAACCGCTTGGTGCGGACCAGGTCGCAAAACGCGGCGAAGGGCGCTGCAGTGCGCACGCAGAATGCGTGCTGGGAGCGGTCGCTGCGCACGCGCATCGTGTTGCAGAAAAGTTTGACTTTGGCGGCGAAGATGCCCATCCCCGAGTACTCGGAGGCGTTGCGCGCGGCGGACGCGGCGGTGGCTCCCGCGCTCGCCGCCGCGGCGGCCTCCGCGCGCGGCGCGCTGGGCGCGCTGCTTCGGCTGCAGGCGGCGCTCATGGACGGCAACCCCGCGATCGGCGAGGCGCTTCGAGAGACTTCGTCCCCGGGCGAAGTCGGCGAACCGAAAAGCGCAAACAAAAAGCGCAAGACGCGTAGTTTCTACGCGGACGCCGCGACGCTGGACCTCGCGTCGATGCCCGCGGAGTCGGCGTGGCGCGCCGCGGACGCTTCGTTCGAGAACTTCGCGCCGTTCCGCGACCAGAGCTGCGATCGGTGGCACAGAAAGGCGCAGGTGACCTCCGGGAAAACAGGCGGCGCTTCGTCGGCGGGGCCCGGCGGGCTCCGCGCGTTCGACCAAAGCCTGTCGCAGCAGGTTCGCGCGGCGATGCGGCCGCCGGACCGGCTGGTTCAAAGATCGAGGCCGCCCGCGCACCTCGCGCCGAGGCGGCTGGGGGAACCGGTTACGGTCGCGGAGAAGCAGACACGCGTGGGCGGGGATGATGTCCTCGACGAAGAAGCGTCCTTGTTGACCGCGAGCGGTGTCGACGACCGCGTCGCCGAGGTGTACGAGGATGCCGACTTTTACGAGCAGGCGCTGAAGGAGTTCCTTGAGACGCACGGCGCCGGCTCGAATCCGGAAGCCGCCGGCGTTCCCGCCGCGAACAAACCTCCGAAACGCCGCAAGCAGGTGGACAGACGCGCCTCGAAGGGGCGGAAGCTGCGATACCACACGCAGCAGCCGTTGGTGAATTTTTGCGCGCCCGTCGAGATGGAGGTGCCGGGATGGGCGGAAAAAGTCTTCACGAGGCTCTTCGCGTCGAGCGCGTGAGCGCGACGTTCTTCGCGGACGGCTTTTTTTTGAGAAGAGAAAAGAAATCTCGACGTCGCGCTCGTGTTTTTCTTCCGTCGCGGCGACGCGCGGACTGTATGTACAAAACTGTTCGCGTGTCTCCTCGCGTCGGGCCGCCGCGTGCGAGCGTGTGTGCGTTCGTCTCTCGTCTCACTCGTCGTGTCTCTCGCGTCTCTGGCGGGGTGGTCGAACCGGACATGCTCGCTTTCGAGACGTCCGAATCGAGGTCGTCTTCGCCGAGTCTCTTCGTCGGTTTTTCGCTCGCCCGTCGGCCAGGACGGCGCGCGCGCGCTTTTTGTCTACATCTCGGGCATGCAGTTCTTGTCCAGGACGCAGGAGAAGAGATCCTCGGTGACGTCGTTGCGGTTATCCAGCGCGCACTGGAACGCGCACGCGCGGGACTCGGCGTCGCCGCCCATGCCGCAGCCTTGCGTAGACGCGAGCGAAAAGGAGATGAGTGAGCGTCAAACGTCGAAAAGAAACGAACGATAGGCGTCTCGTTTCGCGTTCCGAGAAGACGCTTTCGCGAAACGAGAGAAGGCGAGGGAGGCTCGATTCGCGATGATTCCGAGACAGTCGCGAGAGTGAGACGTGGCCGCGGCGGCGCGAGGAGGCGTCCAGGGATGTCCCGCGCCCACGCACCGATCGCGCACTGCACGGCTTCGCGGCAGGTCATGTCCCAGCGGCACTTCTTGAGTTGCCAGCCGCACTGG
>MDSV01248278.1_pt1 | contig 10997 bp, 8 predicted proteins | sample 810851 | NCBI WGS metagenome assembly MDSV01 (sample SAMN05326640, study PRJNA326480) | marine metagenome | isolation source: seawater | place: Atlantic Ocean: North East | collected 2012 | reverse complement strand
TAATCTATTAACTCATCCTTTGTTGCTGGCCAAGGTGCATCTGTTAAATAATTTGCAAGCTCTAACGTCCAATACATATTTAAAGTATTTTAAAATAACATCCAATTTCCCGCAAAAATATAATTTTTGGAATAGCATCAAAATTTTTCAATGAAATAATGAAAAAAAATCGTTCAAATCATTCTATTCAGCTACTTTGAGACTCTAAAACATTCATTTCACTAATTTAAATAACGTTTCATTTAATTGTTTTGATTCCGTTGGTCTGTTTATTTTTCAATTTGAGTAATTTTACAAGATGAATTCTATTAATTGGTTATCAAAATTTGAAAAACACCCTTTATTCTCTACTCTACAAGACTCGCTAATTACAGATGAAAAACTAGTACTAAAAGGACACAAGGGATCGTTTCTTAATGTTTTAATGGCTGCGCTTCAAGTTAAAAAGGCACGTAAACAGCTTATCATCGCTAATGACCAAGAGGAGGCAGCATATATCTACAATGATATTCAAAATTTATTGGGAGAAACGAAAGCTCTTTATTACCCATCAAGTTCAACCTCCCCATATGAAACGAGTAGGGTTCAAAATGCAAATATAGTTCAACGAGCAGAAGTACTTTCAGAACTGAATGACAACAAGAAAAAATTTATAGTCACCTACCCTGAAGCATTACTCGAAAAGGTAATTACAAAAAAAGAACTGACTAAAAACAGTCATAAAATTAAAGTGGGTGATAATCTTTCAATGGATTTTTTAATTGACATATTATTTGAATATGAATTCACTAGAGAGCAGTTTGTTGTTGAACCTGGACAATTCGCAGTAAGAGGTGGTTTACTGGATATTTGGTCATACTCCTATGATAAGCCTTTTAGAATGGAATTTTTTGGAGATGAAATTGACAGTATTCGTGCCTTTGACCCATCCAATCAGCTTTCAATTGCAAAATACGAGCACATCCAAATAGTGCCTAATGTTCAGGAAAATATAATACAAGAGGAAAAAACTTCTTTTATTGAGTTTCTAGGGATTTCTTCAATAGTTTGGATTAGAGATGTTCAGTTTACTCTTGATAAAACTGAACATTTCTATAAAAAAGCGGTGGATGCGTGGAGTAAAATTAAAAAAGAATCCATTCAACGGCCACCTAACGAAATATATTTACCAAAAAAAGAATTACAAGAACTAATGAAAAACGCTAAAGTTATCGAATATGGAGGAAGAAAATTCTACCCAGAATCGACCACTTTAAATTTTAACACTCTTCCACAACCCAACTTCAACAAAAACTTTAGACTCTTAATTGATGATTTAAAAAACAATAAATCAATTAATCACGAAGTAAACATCATCAGTGATAATCCTAAGCAAATTGAACGTATTCATTCTATTTTTGAGGATCACGACGAGACTAACAAAAAAACTCAAGAAAACATTTCATTTACTCCACAATACTTCACTCTTCACGAGGGTTTTATCGACAAAGACACTAAAACCACTTGCTATACTGACCATCAAATATTTGACAGGTATCATAGATTTAGAGTAAAAGACAGTTTAAAAAAAAGCAATCAATCGTTAACGATAAAAGAATTAACAGGGCTAAAGAAAGGAGATTTTGTTACACATATCGATTATGGTATTGGAGTTTTTGATGGTTTAGAAATCATTGAGCAAGGAGGAAAGCAGTCTGAATCAATTCGGCTAATATACAAGGATAGAGATGTCTTATACGTTGGTATTCAGTCATTACATAGAATATCCAAATACTCAGGAAAAGAAGGGAAAGAGCCAACACTAAACAAACTGGGAACAAATACTTGGAAATCAAAAAAAGCAAACACGAAGAAAAAAGTAAAAAAAATCGCTTACGACCTAATACAGCTTTACGCAAAAAGAAAAGCTACCAAAGGATTTTCTTATAGTAAAGACTCGTACCTACAGACCGAATTAGAAGCCTCTTTCTTTTTTGAAGACACACCCGATCAAACAACATCAACAACATCGGTAAAAAGAGACTTAGAGAAGCCCTTTCCAATGGATCGTTTAATCTGCGGAGATGTGGGGTTTGGAAAAACAGAAATAGCCATAAGGGCAGCTTTTAAAGCGGCAACAGATGGGAAACAGGTTGCTATTTTGGTACCAACAACAATACTGGCTTTACAACATTATAGAACCTTTTCAAAAAGACTAAAAGAATTCCCTGTTTCCGTTGATTATATCAATAGATTTCGAAGTGCTAAAGAACAAAAAGACACACTTAAAAAACTGGAGAAAGGAAAAATTGACATTATTATAGGCACACACAGGTTAGCCGGAAAAGATATTAAGTATCATGATTTAGGGCTTTTAATCATTGATGAAGAACAGAAATTTGGTGTTTCGGTCAAAGATAAACTGAAAACTTTAAAAGCAAATCTAGATACATTAACACTTACCGCGACCCCTATTCCAAGAACACTTCAATTCTCACTGTTAGGCGCAAGAGACTTAAGTGTCATAAACACCCCACCCCCCAACCGTTACCCTATAGAAACCACTATAACTGGTTTTAACGAAGAGAATATAAGAGATGCTATTACCTATGAATTAGCTCGTGGGGGACAGGTTTATTTTATTCATAATCGAATTGAGAATATTAAAGAGGTTGCTGGAGTTTTACAAAGACTAGTTCCCAATGGAAAAATAAGAATTGGACATGGTCAAATGGAAGGAAAGAAACTAGAGGCTGTTATGATGGATTTTATGAATGGTGATTTTGATGTTTTAGTCGCTACTACAATTATTGAATCCGGACTAGACATTACAAATGCAAATACAATTATCATAAATCAGGCACAAAATTTTGGACTGAGTGATTTACATCAAATGAGAGGGCGTGTAGGAAGAGCCAATAAAAAAGCCTTTTGTTTTTTAGTAACTCCTAATCAGAGCAGCCTAACTCCAGAAGCGCGAAAAAGATTAAGAGCACTTGAAGAATTTAGTGATTTAGGAAGCGGATTTAACATAGCCATGCGAGACTTAGACATAAGAGGAGCTGGTGATTTGTTAGGAGGGGAACAATCTGGATTTATTTCTGACATTGGTTACGACACCTATCAAAAAATTCTTGATGAAGCCATTCAAGAATTAAAAGAAGGAGAGTTTAAAGAATTGTATGCAGAAGAGCTCAAGGAGGAAAACAAAATTTTCGTTAAAGATTGTATTATTGAAACCGATATGGAAATACTTATTCCAAATACTTATGTAAATGCGGTCGATGAAAGATTACATCTCTATAAAACATTAAACGATATTCAGCACGAGGAGGAGCTTCAAACATTCACAAAAAACCTATTAGACAGATTTGGAGTAATCCCTCACCAAACAGAGGAACTAATTGCTACAATGCGTTTAAAATGGTTAGCCCAAAAAATAGGGTTAGAGCGTCTGTACATGAAAAACCGAATTCTTAGAGGATACTTTATCTCAAATCCTGATAGTAACTATTATCAAACAGAAAAATTTGGCAAAATCTTAATATTTGTCCAAAAAAACTCGACACTGTGTAAAATGAAAGAAATAAAAGGAAGGTTAGCGGTTACGTTTAACTCAATTAATTCTATAGAAGAAGCCTTTGAAACATTAAATAAAATGAATTCAACGATTAATTAGAAGTTAAATACAAATGAATTATCCATTGCATTAATCATATTTGCAATATCTCAAAATCCTCCTTATCTTTTGACAAATTTTTTGTCAATGAGTTATTTTGGAAGCAATTTAAAATTATTACGAAAAAGAAGGTCTAGATCTCAAGCGGACTTAGCAAGTACACTCCAGATTACCAGATCAACTTGGAGCGCATATGAAAACGAAGCTGCGGAGCCTAACTTTAGCACACTAATGAGGATTTCTAAATTTTTCAGTCTTCCTATAGATGTATTTCTTAAGGAGAACTTACATGAATTTTCAGAGCTTAGATTAACAAACCTTGAAAATGGTTTTAATGTTGATGTAAGTGGAAGAAAACTTAGAGTTTTAACCACTACTATAAATCAAAACGACGAAGAAAATATTGAATTAGTTCCGTTAACTGCGCAAGCTGGCTATACACAAGGATTATATGACCCTGAGTACATAAAAGTCTTGCCAACATTTCAGCTTCCATTTTTATCTAAAGACCGAAAATACCGGTCTTTTCCGATTTCAGGCGACTCGATGCCACCAATCTCTAATGGCAGTTTTGTTACTGGCGAATTCATTCAAAATTGGAACTATATAAAAAATGGCTATCCATATATTATTATAACCAAAGACGAGGGAATTGTATTTAAGATTGTTTACAACCAGCTTAAAAAAAACAAGACTATTTTACTATGCTCTACTAATTCGCTTTACGAACCCTATGAAGTGAAGGTCGACGAAATTTTAGAAATTTGGAAATTCACCAACTATATCAATTCAGAAGCTCCAGAATTAGAAAAAAAGTAAATACATGACATCAATTAAATCGGTTTGTGAAAATTTCTAAGTGTAATAAATACGATTATTAATGTAAAAAGTAGAAAACTCATTAAAATATAAAAATCAGCATAATTCCATATATAAGCCGCTAAAAAAGAGGTTTGAATAAGACCAAAAAACAGCCAACTTAACGCAGTAATCGATAAATAAAAAGATTCATCTTTAACTTTTAATAGTATTAACTTCGTAACTAAAATTGTTGGTGAAAACAAAATAAAACCTGGCAGACAAATTAAAAAATAAAAACTACGTGATAAAAAAGGTTTCGGTTTATTGTATTTATACTTTTCTTGTTTCCAACGGTACCCATCAGTGGAAAAATTATTGGAATCCTGAGGTATAGATTTAATAGCAGCTATAATTTCCTTATCATTTCTAGACTGTCTAAGTATCCCCCTCCAATATCTTCTTTTAAATTTAACATAATCACCTGAAATATGAATCATGTTTTCTCTCATTTCATGTTGTAACTTTGTTAAAAATAAATTCATTGATCTAAATTTATTTTCAACATATAAGTTCTTATACTCAGAAATTAATATAGGCTTGAGATAGTTCACATATACCTTTTTACCTGCCACGAAATGATTTTCGTAATTAATAACAACAGGTACAATGTGTAATCCTAGTTTGAAATTATTTTTAGCCTCTGCTTCAAAAGCTATACGAGCTACTCCTTTTTTTAAGTCAAATAAATGATGAATCGGTTCACTTTCACCTTCTGGGAAAATTAAAACAGGCTTTCTCTTTTCAAGTTCTCGAATACAATATTTAAACGTTTCATAATTTTTGGTTTTGATATCACCAGTGCCGTCTTGGGCTCTAAAAATAGGAATAAGGTTAATAATCTTAAAAAATTTAACAAGACCTTTGCCTTTAAAGACATCTGAACGAGTCAAAAAGAAAATAGGGCGGCGTTGCTTAAGTGCAACCAATATACCATCTAAGAATGCGTTTTGATGATTAACAGCGAAAATAACGGGCTTATCTTGAGGTATGTTATCCAAACCCCTGAACTCTAAGCGCTTAAAGAAAACAGGAAGGTAAAGCCTAAGTATATATTGTATTAATTTATACACCATAAATATATTCTGTACCACAAACGTAATTACTTTTTTACATTTGTCATATATTTTATATATTTTTTAGATATGTTTTACTCCCTAAAAGTTAGGAATATTAAAAAAGAAACTTCTGAATCCGTTTCTGTAGAATTTGAAATTCCTCAAAATCTATCAAATGAATTCTCATTTGAAGCAGGACAATTCCTAACGATTAGGAAACAAATAAATAATGAGGAAATAAGGAGGTCATATTCTATTTGCTCAACCCCTAAATCAGGTAAAATTAAAGTAGCTATAAAAAAAATAACGAATGGTAAGTTTTCGACCTATGCGGTTAATGAGCTTAAAATTGGTGATTGTCTTGATGTAGCTAAGCCGGCTGGTAACTTCTTTTTTAAACCTCAATCTGACAATAAAAAATCATACACTTTAATCACAGCTGGGAGTGGTATAACCCCTATTATCTCTATCCTAAAAACAATATTGATTCAGGAACCAAATAGTATTGTTAATTTATTTTACGGAAATAAATCACCTGAATTAACCATATTTAAAAAAGAAATTGAAACTCTCAATCAAAAGTATTCAGAAAAACTTAATGTACATTTTATTTACAGCCAAACTAAAGGGGAAAGTAGATTTCACAACGGAAGACTTGAGGGTAGGAAAATTAAAAAGTTATTTAAAAAAATAGCCCCTGTAAATCTCACAGACAAAGTTTTTATCTGTGGCCCACAAGACATGACAACTAACATAAATAGTTTACTTGAAAACAAGTTGAATTTTGATCCCTCATGCATACATTATGAACTGTTCACAACCAATAAAATCAACCCGAAACCCACATCGAAGAAACAAAAGGGTGTAAGCACAGCAACGGTAACCTTAAATGGCGAAACTTTTGAGTTCACAATAAAAAAAAATGAGTCAATATTAGAAGCTGGATTAGCAGCAGGTTATGATATTCCATTCTCTTGTCAAGGTGGTGTTTGTGGTGTTTGTAAATGTATTATAGGAGACGGAAAAGTTGAAATGGAAAATAATATTGCGTTATCTGATGATGAAATTGAAAGCGGCATTGTTTTATCTTGCCAAGCAAAGGTTGTAGGCCAAGCAATCAAAGTAGATTTTGATAATTAGCGGCCAATAAGGTTTAATCGATTAAAAAAACATGTTAATCGATTAAAAAAATAACTTTATCTTTTTTTCACCGTATCTACTAAGACACCCCTTAAGTTATGATGCCATGAATATTCTAATAATTGATGATAATTTACTTGTTCTTAAAAAACTCTCTTTTTATTTAAACAAAAAAGGTCACAAAGTAATTGAGTCAACCAATGCGATGGAGGCTCTATCTCTAATTTTAAAGCATCAGCCTGATCTTGTAATAACAGATTTACTTATGCCTTATGTCACAGGTAGTGAGCTATATAAAACGCTCAATTACCTCAATAAAACAGAAACAAAAATGTTATTTATTACCTCATTGAAGGATAAGTATATCAAATACCTAGATAAAGAGATTGACAACGAATTGGTTCTCAGAAAACCAATAAATTATGACCATCTTGATTCAAAAATAAAAGAAATAGCGCCTGCATAAAAGTTAGTGATTTCTACTTTAAAGATTTGATCCTAATATTTTTTTAAAAAACAGGTAATACCATTAATCGAAAGAATTTAATTTTCAAATTAAAACTTAACAGGTGTAACCATTTTAGTTTTCTGTATTTAATAACTGAAGCGCCGCAAAAAATCGCGTTGTCGCCTAGTTAATTCATAAGAATTATCTAATCTATAAAACAGTTATTATGGCAGGAGTAAAACAAACCCCGCGTCAACAAATGATCGGCATGATGTATCTTGTGTTGTTGGCAATGTTGGCAATGAATGCATCAAAAGACTTATTAGACGCATTCATTTTTTTGGAAAATGGTATTGATGTTACAACCAAGAACTTTAATTCAACCAACAATTCAATTTATTCAAAAATAACAACAGCTGCAGCTTCAGGAGCTGATGTGGCCATAAAAGCACAAAAAAACGCCTCGAAAATTGAGGATTTATCCAACCAATTATTTTTAGATATTGAAGGGTACAAATCAGACATTATTGAAATTGGAGGAGGAATAGATGAAGAAACAGGAGTTCCTATTGGTAAAGACAATCAAGATGTAGGCGCTGAATACCTTGTAGTAAAAGGTTACGGTTCAGAGTTAAAAGAAAAAATTGAAAACTATAAATCCAAGTTAATTGCGCTAATTGACCCCGCTGACACGTCTATCACTCAAGGGATAGAAAAATTATTATCTACCCCTCCTCATATCGATTACGAAGGTGTAATAAGTCCCTGGGAAAATGGAATAAGTGAATATTTGCCTTTAGCTGCAGTAACAGCAAACCTAACAAACATTCAAAGTTATGTTCGAAATTCAGAATCTCAAATCATCAACTATTTACTAGACAATATCGGAATTAATGAAGTCAAAGTGAATAAAATTTTAGCTACTTCAATTGCTCAGTCAAGTTATATACTTCAAGGTGATGAATATTCTGCCAATATATTCCTTGCCGCTTCAGACACAACGCAAGAACCCATTATTATTGTTGGAGACTATGACACTGATATTTATAAAAATACAGGAGAAATAAAATTCACAGGACAAACAGATAGTATTCCTGTGAATGGAGGAATTGGTAAGTTTAAAATAACAACAAAAGAAACAGGAAATCACACATGGGGAGGAATCATGAAGGTACCCCATCCTAACCCTAAAAGGAAAGGTGAATTTCTTTCTTATCCATTTATAAAAAACTATACCGTTGCAGCTCCGAGCGCAGTAATATCGTCTGATCAATTAAACATTATGTACATAGGATTAAATAATGAAATAAGTGTATCAGCTCCTGGCATAAAATCTGAGGATTTAAGTGTTAATGCGAGTAATGCATGTAAAGTCAATAGAAAGGGGAATGGTAAATATATTTTCACCCCTTCAAAAGGAGGAAGAGTTGAAATTACAGTTTCCGCTAAAATTAATAATGAGAACAAAATAGTTTCCAAACAAACTTGGAAAAGCACATCTCTTCCTAAACCATATATTTTGACACCTGGAGTGAAATACGGCTTCGCAAACGCAGGTAGTTTGGCTACAGTTTTAAAAGAAGTTGGGGCACAACCGAAATACGATAAATCTTTCCCAATTTCATCAACACCTAAAATTATAAGTGCTGAAATTTTGTATATAAAAGGAGATGAAATAAGAACTCTCCCTAATTTAGTTAATGGAAAGATAAGTAAGGCAACAAGTGATATTATCAAAGAACTTAGAAGAGGAAATAGGGTTGAAATAAAAATGAAAGCTAAAGGAGCCGATAAAATAACACATAAACTTATCCAAAAAATCACCATAAAATAATACTGTCAGGGCATACCTTTAATCCAGGTATGATGTTAGATAAGGACTGTAAACTCAGTCCTTATCTAATTTACTAGTATAGCTTTTGGACTTTCTCTATTAAATGTCGTTTCTTTGCAAAATGCGAAAGAGACTTCAATTTGCTAGTAGATATTTAAAGTATTGGTTATACGCTAAACACAACACAAAATCCGCATTCGTAAATAGTATTATAAAAGAAGTAGTTCAATCAAATAAAAAATTTTATTCATTCAAAGAAATTGAAAGCATACGATCTGTTTTAAAAAAGAATAATTCTAAAATAAAAATCACTGATTTTGGTGCTGGAAGTTCTATTAATAAGTCCAAAGAAAGAAGAATTTCTGACTTAACTAAAAATTCTGCCAAAGCACCTTGGTTAGGAGAGACATTATTCCGATTAGTTAATAAATTTCAACCTAATAACATGCTTGAATTAGGGACTTCATTAGGAATCTCAGCTTGCTATCAAATAGGAGCCAACAAAAACGCAAACTTTACCACATTAGAGGGTTGTCCTGAAACAGCTAAAATTGCTGAAAAGGTACTTTCAAATTTTAACGCAAAAAACGTAAAAATAAAAGTGGGAGATTTTTCTAAAACACTATTTGAAGTTCTCGATAATTATGAAGAATTAGACTATGTGTTTTTTGACGGAAATCATCAACAAAAACCAACAATTGAGTATTTTGAGATGTGCTTAAAAAAAACACATGAAAATTCGATATTCATTTTTGATGACATACATTGGAGCAAGGATATGGAAGAAGCTTGGAAGTACATCCAATCACATTCATCTGTAACATGCACAATAGATATTTTTTGGCTAGGAATGGTATTCTTTAAGAAGATGCAATCCAAAGAACATTACATAATTCGATAAATAATTGATTAAAAAATTATTTTAACCTTTTTATTTGTTTTTACACAACAAGTTCCAGCTATGTAATCATGTAATCCTCTTTTTGGTTTGAGTAATATCAATAAACCGGAACTTATTAAAAGCATTTGAAATATATAAACAGCTATTTTGGGGTCAGATTGGCTTTGTATTAAAACAGCATCCTCAGGACCCGCATTCAAAAAGGAATCTAAACTAAAAAGAGGGTATACATCAATAAGGCCAGAAAGAGACACAAAAAGCCAAGGTAATGACCTGATTATGGCTGTGGAAAACGAAATTTTTTGAAATTCATTACTAACAACCTTAATTTTACAAACCATTTTGCCCAAAGTAAAACCGAAAAACCCCTCCATTAATGGCTTGTACATAAAAGAAATAAAAGTAAAAAAAGCATACAAAGAAAAATCTTTCGTGTAAAAAAAGAAATAAAAACCTATTACGGTAAATGGAGTTATAAATAAAGAATCTAGTAGAGATGCGCCTAATCTAACTCCAAATCCTGCTAATTCAAATTTATTTTCAGACGCATCAACTGTTTTTAACATTAGATAAACACACTCTTTATACTTAAAATAAACTTTTTTAAAGGCTAAAAGCAGATTTTAACTTATCTACAAAATCTAATTTTTCCCAAGTAAACAATTCGACTTCCATCTTTTTTTGTGAACCATCCGCTCCCAAAAACGTCTTTTTAACGATTTTATTTTTTCTACCCATATGACCATATGCTGCAGTTTCAAAATAAATAGGACTTCTTAGTTTAAGCCTTTGCTCAATGGCATAAGGGCGCATATCAAATACATTCTCTACAATTTTTGCAATAGCACCATCATCTAAACCTACCTTCGCTGTTCCGTAAGTATTTATAAAAATCCCCATAGGTTTTACAACACCTATAGCATAAGATACTTGGACGAGTACTTCATCACAAATACCTGCAGCAACTAAATTTTTAGCTATATGACGAGTAGCATATGCTGCCGATCTATCAACTTTTGATGGATCTTTACCGGAAAAAGCACCACCACCATGAGCTCCTTTACCTCCATAGGTATCCACAATAATTTTTCTTCCCGTTA
>MDSV01082133.1_pt1 | contig 10997 bp, 10 predicted proteins | sample 810851 | NCBI WGS metagenome assembly MDSV01 (sample SAMN05326640, study PRJNA326480) | marine metagenome | isolation source: seawater | place: Atlantic Ocean: North East | collected 2012 | reverse complement strand
TTTGCTCTTAATTTAGTATATTTATTCCACTCATTGTTAACTTGAGCTGGTTCATATTTATATGTGCCCCTAGACTCTACTGGGTTATTTTTATATATAAACCTAAAAGATAAGTAATTATCTCTTTCACTAGATATTCCTAAAGAAAAGTTTTTATTGAGTTGGTAATCAACTCCAAAGGAAATCCTGTTTTGTGAATCTTCATAACCAACTATCCCTGGGGTTAAGGTAGAATCATTCTCAATCTTAAAAAGCGTTTTCTTATTAAGTGCGTATGATATGCCAAAAAAAGGAGATATCTCTTGCCCTGAAAAATATCTTGAAGCTTGAAACTGCCCACCTTGAGCTTCATAACTGGTCGGTCTATCTTTAAAACTATCTGAAATATGTCCTAATGGATTCTTAAATCTGTTTTTAGATCCATTAAGAGTCCCCCATCCAAGCCCAAAATGGAAATCTATATTATTTATTCCATAACTAGCTACGATATATTCAGAACTGTAAAAACCTGTTCCAGCAATATCATTAATCCCGATTGCAATAGCTGGGAAAATGCCCTCTTCTTTTAATCTGATTTTAAAATTAAACCCTTTGTCCTTGTAATCTTGATATTCAAAACCAGGATAAGGTTTATCTTGAATATTAGTATAGAAAAATGAGGCTTCAAGCCAATCATATGGCGATGAAGTTAAGGTAATCTTTTGATCTGGGCTGCCGTCATATAGAGTTATACCATGAGATGCTTCGTCATAAAATCTAGCTGTTGGCATATTAATCAGCCCAATAACTCCGTGATTATTGTATGAATTATATTCAAAGCTATCAGAAGCAATATTCTCTGAGAGACTTATTAAATAAATAAAAATTATTGAAAGGCAACTAAAATACCTCATAAGTTATATCTTAATTACTAGATAAATTATCAATAGCTGCAGCTGAAAAAGCGAGGTCAGAAAGAATCTGTGTAATTGGAGCTATTGTCCTAGAAATTGGATCATTTAGTATCAATTTTCTTGGAACGATAAGAGTGTCGCCAGCTGCCAGAAACTTATTACTGCCAAAAACATTTCTATTAGCCTTTGTAACAAGACCATTTGCACGAATAATATAAATATCTTTTTGCTCAGCAAATTCTTTATATCCACCAGCATACTCAATTGCTTCTCTAACAGATAAGCGATCTTCATATAAAAAGTTATTAGGATTAAGAACCTCTCCTAAGACACTTATTGAGTTTGATTTTGTTGGAATGAATATAAAATCTCCATCATAAAGAATTGTATTTTTGATATTATTAGAAATTGGAGAAAAATCTCCTGCAATCCGCCCCAGATCATCTTGATCAATATTAGTAGCAAGTGCTAATAATAAATCAGGATTGACAGATGCTCCTTCACTATTTTGTATATTAACAAGTATAGATTCATTAAGAGATTCCTTTGCTTTGTTAAAGGCTTTCATCTGGCGATCTCTTACTAGTTCCCTTTTAAATACAATTCCTTCAAAAAATGCCGTGTCTTTAAAATCTCCTATAATTTTATAAAGATCATCTAGCGTAGAATTAGAACTAAGGGAATAAGTTCCAGGGAATTCTATTGCTCCGTCTATAGTTATATTGATTAAATCATTACTCTTAGTCTTAAATGAAACTGTATTATATTTTGAAGCATTAAAAACCATATTTCTGAAGTCTTCTACTATAATTCTATTTTCTAACGGGCTGACATAGGTAGCCTCATTAGAAACATCACTCATATCAAGACCCAAAAAATTAATAAAAGAAGATAAAGAATATTTTCCATATACTGGGAGTTTATATGTTTCGCCACCGTGATTAATATTTAATGAATAGTCAGAAATAGTTTTTTTGCTTATAGCTGAAACTTCCTCAGTCTTTTTATCAAATAAATTTAGAAAATAGACTTTTGAGTTTGGTAAAATTTTAATTGATTTATAAGATATAGGATCTACCAAACTAAATAATTTAGTCTCGGTGATTAGATCTTCTTTATCAAATTGTTCAAGAACTCCTAACCATGGATAAACATCAACAAACTCTAAATTATTAATCAAATCTTCTAATGTCGAGAATTCAGCTGAATTGTAATATCCTGGTTCAGAAACAGCTCCATGCACATATATATTTGAATTAACTTCACTTAAATAATCAAAAACTCTTACAGAGAATATATTTCTTATGTTAATTGAGAGGTCATCTGTTTCGGTTTGATTTAGTTTCTTGTTTTGAAGATCTAATGTGGATATGGATATCTTAGATTTATTTGAAGTAGGTTTAAAACCTAAACCAAAATTGATTAAATCTTTTAAGGTTTCAGATTCTATAACCTCGTATATAGCTGGCCTATTAATTGATCCTTTTAGTTCAACAAATTGAGAAGCTGCGTTAATTAAAATAGTGTCACCAGCTTCAATTGTTATGTCATCAGATCTATCTGCATTAATAAGTAGATTGTATAAATCAAATGTAAAAATTTTGCCATTATTCCTAATTAATTTTATATCCCTAAGAGTTCCTATTTCTGATATTCCTCCAGAATAAGCTAATGCACTTGAAATAGTGCTAAAAGGATTAACAAGGTATGTACCAGGCGCCTTAACTGCGCCAACTATAGTTATTTTCTTTGCACTTAAGTTTTTAATAGAAAGATCTATCTGAACACCAATATATGATTGATTGATAAGATTTGATAGCTTTTCTTTGACCTCCCCAAAAGTTTCACCAACAACAGAGATGGAGCCAATCTCTGGGAAAAGAATTGTTCCATCTAACTTAACATTTAAGTCAAAAATAGACTCCTTTGATCCAGATAAAATAATAGTAAATTGATCTCTAATTGAGATCTTGTAATCATTTGGTAACGGCAAATCTCCTACTGCGCTTGTAGAAGTTGGAATAGTTGAGAAAAAGTTATAGCCAAACTTTTTACCAGGTATCATATTGGAATCTTCAGCCTCTTTAACTTCAAGAGATTCCTTAATTGGAGGCATTTCAGTGATCTCAGTATCAGTTAAATTATTTTTCGCATAAACTTTTTGTGCCATCTGAATTTGTTCAGATGATAGCTGCGAAAGAATAGAAGGATCTATTTGTTGACCATATAAGAATGGGCAACTCAAAGAAAATAATAATATATATAATTTTTTACTCATACAATTTCTTTAATTATAGCTTTTTAAATATCCTTTATCTAAATTATTAATAAATTATTAAAGCTTCATCCCGGGTATTGAGACACCTTTGAGAGATAAAATAGGTTTAAGAATATTTAAAACACTATCTTGAATCTCCTTATCAGATAGTGTTTTTGTATTTGATTGGAAAATCATTCGATATCCAATCTTTAATTCTTTATTTTTTTTATTTTTATAAAAATCAAACATGAACGAATCTTTTAAATATTTACCATCTATATTCTCAAGATATTTTAAAACCTCTGCAATAGATGAAAAATCATCAATTAAAAATGAAAAATCTCTATTACTAGCTGGTAGTTCAGAAATTTGTTTATATTTTGGAAAATTCTTTGAATCAAAAGATGACTCTATTTGAATATCAAGATTATCATTAAGATCTTCAATATTAAACTCTAAATAAAATATATTATCCTTCTTTTTTGTATCTAAGTTTTCTCTTGGAATCTGTATAAAACTCAATTTATTATCGTTAAAAAGTCCTTCTAGCAGGCAATTGAGGTATTTTTTATCAATTTTTTTAGAAAAATTAATGTAGTCATGGCCCATATGACCACTTGAAATGATTCCAACCTTCATCTTATTTCTATTTTTTTTTGATGTATAAATATTAGAAAATTCAAAGAGTTTAATTGAATCTTTTTGTCTTCTTTCGTTATAAAGCAAATTTTCTATCAATGAATTCTTTAGATTTGTTCTTAAATATTTCCTATTTGAGTCTAATGGGTTATCAACAATAATAGATTCATCTTCTTTATTTCCTACAAAAGGGAAATTAATGACCTCAGAAAAACCATTTTCTATTAAATAATGTCTTAATTTATTATCTTGTTGTTCTTCAAGTGATTGATTGCTTCTAGTTATAGTGATTGGGCTGTTAGGTATATTGTTATAGCCTATAATTCTTGCCATCTCTTCAGCTAAATCGTTTTGACTGAAAATATCATTTCTATATGAAGGAACTTCTATTTTAGAATCATACTTAAATCCAAGTTTTTTAAGATTATTTTTATAAAAATTATTATCAATTGAAGTGCCAAGAATATTGTTAATTTTATCTAAGTCTATTTCAATTTGTTTTGGTTTATATTCTTTGCTGTCAAATTTAACAAGTTTTATATTCTTAACCTTTGCATGGTCTTGAACAATTTTGATAAATCTTCTTAAAACCTTCTCATGACAGCATGGATCAACACCTCTTTCAAACTTATGAGCAGCATCTGATTGAAGGTTATATTTTATTGATTTGCCAACAATGGATTCAGGTTTAAAGTATGCGCATTCTATTAGAGCTGTATTTGTAGACTCAGTGCAAGCGGTTGATACACCTCCCATTAAACCAGCTAAACTTATAACTTCTTCATTAACGCTGAAAATACAGTTCTCTCCCTCAAGATCTATCTCAGAATCCATTAAGGTGGTAAAAGCTCCATTAAGGCTCTTCTTTTCAAAGACTAATTGGCCATTTACTTTGCCTTCATCAAAACAATGAGTGGGCTGGCCCAATTCATAAGAAATGTAATTAGATATATCTGTAAAAAAGTTATTCTTTTTAATTTTGAAATTAAAGAAATATGATGATAGATAATCTTTATATTCTGAAATTTGGTCCTCAATTTCTATCTTTAAAAAAGAAATATTCGGGCAGTCAGCCTCTGATTTATTTATGAAATCTAGTTCTAATTGTTCAATATCTTCTTCATATAAGTCTATAAGATTATTAACGTTATAAAAAACATTTAAATCTCTGGCTAATCCATAGATAGAGAGACAATCTCCTCTATTTGGTGTGAGCTCCATATCAAATACTTCACCATTTATTTCATGTTCATGCCCTAATTGAAATAATTTTTTTGATAAATCACCTATAGATGGTTTTTCATCGATAAACCTAAGTATGTCATTGTAATGAATCTTCATTTAAATTGAGTTAAGAAATCTAAGTTTGATTTATAAAATTCTCTTATATCATTAACTCCATATTTCAACATGGCTATCCTTTCTACACCGAGACCAAAAGCTAGACCGCTATATTGTCTAGAGTTTATATTGCAATTTTCTAAAACAATTGGGTTAACTATCCCACAACCTAAAATTTCTAACCATTTTCCTTCTTCAGACAATATATCTACCTCTGCAGATGGCTCTGTAAATGGGAAATAAGAAGGTCTAAATCTAATATCAACATCTTTTCCAAAAATAGAATGGATTAATTTATAAATCAGATCCTTTAGATGAGAAAAATTTACGTCTACATCAACATAGATGCCTTCAACTTGATGAAACATTGGTAAGTGAGTAGCATCATCATCTTTTCTGTATACTTTCCCAGCTGAAGTATAAGCCATAGGAGGTTTTGTATTAAGCATACTTCTTATTTGAACGGGTGATGTGTGTGTTCTTAATACTTTTGATTTATCTTGGACGTAAAAAGTATCATGCATTTGTCTTGCTGGATGGGACTTTTTAATATTTAACATATCAAAATTAAATTCTTCAGACTCTATCTCTGGTCCATGAACTTCTTGAAAACCAAAATCAGATAAAAGATCTAACAAAAAATTTTTCATTTGGTTAATTGGATGCTTAGATCCTAAATGAGGACTAATATAAGGAGATTTTATATCGTCAAATGAAGACATTTAACTAATATATTATTTTACTGCAGCTTGAACAACCTTTTCAAAAGTTGGTGCATCATTAATTGCAATATCAGACAGGATTTTCCTATTTATAATAATCTTTTTAGAGCTAAGACCGTTAATAAGTTTAGAATATGAGACTCCTAATTTTCTTGATCCGGCGTTGATTCTTGCAATCCATAAAGATCTAAATTCTCTCTTTCTATTTTTTCTATCTCTGAAAGCATACTGAAGTGATTTTATATTTGACTGCTTGGCAGTCTTAAATAATCTGCTTCTAGCTCCATAATGGCCTTTAGTAGCTTTTAGAACTTTTTTATGTTTTGCTTTTGCTGTAACTGATTTTGTAACTCTTGCCATAATTATTTAATAAGCTTTTCAACCATTTTTAAAGTGGTTCCAGTTAACTTAATTAATCCTCTGTTATGTCTCTTTCTCTTTGTAGACTGCTTAGTAAGTATATGATTTCTGCTAGCACTTCTACTTTTAACAGAAGTACCTGTTTTCTTGAAACGTTTTGCTGCGCCTGAATGCGATTTTAATTTATATCCCATAATTATTTTTATATATTACTTTTTTTACTTCTTCAGTGGAGATAAAACCATCAATAATTGCCTTCCTTCTAATGAAGGCTCTTGATCTACTTGAGATATATCTTCAAGCTCATCTCTAATTCTATTTAAGAGATCTAAACCAAGGTTACTATTTAAAATTTCTCTGCCTCTAAATCGGACAGTTATTTTAGTCTTATCTCCTTCAATAATAAAGCTTTTAATTTTTTTTAATTTAATGTTGTAATCACCTATATCTGTAGAAGGTCTAAATTTAATTTCTTTTACGGTATTTCTTTTAACTTTAACCTTAGATGAAGAGATATTTTTTTTCTTTGTGAAAACATGCTTTCCATAGTCTAAAATCTTACAAACTATTGGATTAGCGTCTGATGGAGAAACCTGAACTAAGTCAAGTGTTTCTAATTTAGCTGCACTCAAAGCATCTTCAATCAGAACTACACCTTTTTTATCTCCATTTTGATCAATAAGCATAACTTCAGAAGCTCTGATCTTTTCATTGATTGGTGTAGTATTTTTCTTAGATGAAGCTATGAGAATAACCTATATAGAGTAATGAGCATTAATGAATTAGCAAGATGATGTCTTTGATTTATTTTTACTTATATTTTTATTCATAATTAAATGGTGATTTTAAACTAATTGATTGATTACGCAAATCTTTTTCTTACGATTAAGGCTGAAGGATGCTATGAATCCAGTCTTCTCCGCTAAGCTCATAGGCGTCTCTTTTATTTAATCTTGATTGATGTCCTTCCCAAAATTCAAAGTAATAGGGTTTAAATGAAAAACCTCCCCAATAATCTGGACATGATCTTAAATTATTTGATTTGAATGAATTATTGAAATTATCTTTAATATCAGTATAAGAACTTATTATTTGAGATTGTCTTGATGATATCGCTAATGCATTCTTCTTTTTATCTCTATCAAAAAAATAATCTTTATTAAGCTGACTTGAAGTCTTTTTTATCTTGGCTTTTATTCTAATCTGAATATTTATGCTATTCCAGAATATTAATGCTGATATTTGATCGTGCTCCTCAAATTCTATAGATTTTGGAGATTTATAGTTAGAAAAAAAAATGAATTCATTATTCTTTATAAATTTTAAATTAACAAACCTTGAATTAACTTCCTTTAATTCTTTTGAAAATGATGAGATTGATACGGCTTCAATGTTTTTTTGATTATTATATTGAGCAGCCTCATAGTTTTTTTTAAAAATTTTATAGGGGGCTTCTTTATTGAGTTTCTGAAATTTAATCATCTTCTTTTGAGACTATATCTTTAATAAATACTACTTATTTCTTAACAACTCCAACAATTTTATTGCCATCTTTTACCAGTAAAGATGATATAGATAAGGATTGCATTAGAGCCAAAGCATCTTCCATTCTTGTTCCAACCTCAACACTATTAGGTTTACTTGACATAATAGAATTTGCACTGATTTCAAAAACTGACTTACCATAAGTTTCAATAGCTCTGCGAATATCTCCATCAGTAATGATGCCGGGTTCTTTGCCATTAATAATACACAAACCTAGGCCACCATTAGAAATTAATTGAATTAGATCTAAGATGCCTGATTTTACGTCAGCAATAGGTAAATCTTCGGTAACCATCTCGTTTTCTACACGAAGCAGCAGTCTTTTTCCAAGTGAGCCTCCCGGATGAAATTTTGCAAAATTTTCAGGTTTAAAATCTCTTGCTTTCATAAGGGTTACAGCTAATGCGTCTCCCATTGCTAAGCAAGCAGTTGTGGATGAAGTTGGTGCTAATTGCAAAGGGCAAGCTTCTTCATCTACTTTTACATTAATATGAAAATTTGAGGATTTAGCAAGAGTTGATTCTTTATTTCCAGTTAATGATACCAATATATTTTTATTGTCTTTAAGGAATGGTATTAATTTAATTACTTCACTTGTCTCGCCAGAATTAGATAAAGCAAGGAAAACATCTTCATGAGTAACCATGCCTAAATCACCATGATAAGCTTCACCAGGATGCATAAAAAAACTTGGGGTGCCAGTGCTTGCGAGAGTAGCAGCTATTTTTTTTCCAATAATGCCTGATTTCCCCATACCGCATACTATTACACGACCCTTTGAGGCTAATATAGCATCAATGGTTTGTGTAAAATTTTTATCGAGAACTTCTGCAAGGTTTGAAACAGCTTTTGATTCAATATCAAAAACTCTCTTTGCAATTTTTAAATGAGACATGTAAATAATTTATTAACTTAATTTTTAATTTCTAGAAGCATTATAAACCATCAATATTAAAGGAGACTATAACAAAGATAAGAAATTTAAATAAAGGCTTATATAAGCTACCAGTAGATTTAACTTTTAAACTTATAATAAACTTGAATCAATATCCTCAAAAACATTCATTCTTCCAAAGAGTGTATATGGACTATTATTATCAACTTTAATTTCGTGTAATTGGTTCTATTTTTAATTGATATAAAAATTAGATAATCTTTGAGCTAGTTCTTTGATTTTGGCTTAGTTACAAATTATGTGTTCTTTAAAAAAACTCATTCAATTATAACTTAAAGCTTTTCTTATTTTATGAGGCGGTAGAGGAAGTTTCTTTAATAATTTCCATGTAAGACTTGAAGATGGAAATATAACAACCCATATAGTTAAGAAAATACATAAAAAATAAAGATACAATCCTTTATTACAAACAAACCATTCCTCTAATTCTCCTTTATAGGGCGCAATAACATCAGCATAAAAACTTACTGAAGCATTTTGGCCATGCATTATTTCCTCCTCTCCACGAAAAATTATAGATCCTACCCCTGACAATCCAGGCCTTACATTCTTTATTAATTGCTGAGTTTTAACAGGATATGCTTTAAATGTCTGCGGCGTTAGTGGTCTTGGACCTATAACACTCATATGGCCTAAAAAAATATTTAATAGCTGAGGCAATTCATTAATTTTAGTTTTTCGTAAGAGTTTACCTCCATTAAGAACTCTGGGGTCATTCTTCATTGTCACTGTTCCAGTTCCAATATTTGGACTATTTTTTAGCATAGTTGCAAATTTAAAGAGTTTAAATATTTTGCCATGCATGCCTATGCGTTCTTGCAAGAAAAAGATTTCTCCCTCACCAGTATTTTTTAAAAAAATTACAACAGGTATTATTAAGGGCGATAAAATTATTAAAGCAAGGCTTGAAAAAATAATATCAAAAAAACGCACCATCATTACATTCGTTGATCTAAATACTTGCCAGTTTCTTTATGAGCAAAATCTGGTAATAAATTAAAATATAATTTTAGAATATCGTCTTTAGTCCAGTCTAAATTTTTTCTTAATGCGTTAATACCCTCAAAAAAATCTTCCAACTTGTTTTCGTCAAATTCTGGTAAATTCTTTATAACTCCAATAGTTTCAAATTTCTTCATATCTAAATTTTCGTTATCTGTATAAAATTCTTCAAAATCTTTTTCTCCGGTAGTGTCGCTATTAAAAAAATAACAAGGCCATAATTTCTTAGTTATTAATTTTTCTGCTTTATCCCTCGCCTCTTCTTCAGAGCTGCATTCATATGGTTCATATCCACGATCTTTTAAGTATTTTATTGCTATTTCTGAAAACGTTATTAGATGTAATTTTTTACTTAGTTTTGGAAAAAATATATCTCTATTATCGCCCAACATTCCTGAAAGTAAGCATAGTTCTCCAGATTCTTTTGGGGTTACAAAGTATCTTCGAACATCATTAGGAGCAGAAAATGGTTGTTTCTTGGAAAATCTTTGATTGAATCCATGCAATAATGAGCCATCGGAAAAAGCAACATTTGCAAACCTAGCCATTGAGATGTTAAATGTAAGACTTTCTCTCATCAAGAACATCTCCATAATACGCTTGCTTGCGCCCATCATATTGACTGGATTGGCTGCTTTATCAGTTGAAACGCAGAAATATTTCTTTGCACCCATTTTCTTTGCTAGCTCCAATGTTTTTATAGTGTTAAAAATATTAACACTTATCATTCTCATGAGTGTATATGGATCTTTTTCACTCCTTACATGCTTAAGAGCAGAAAGATTAAATACATAATCATAGGGGCCTTCGTTATTAATTAGAGTTTCAAATTCAATGCTGCCACAATCAATTGCAAAAGTTTTAAAATCTCCATTAGAATATCCTTCTGTACTTCGAATATCTCTTACAAGCTCTACCATATTATTTTCAGAAATATCAACTACATGTAGGGTCTTTGGATTCCTCTTAAAGATCTCCTTTGTAACTGCTTGTCCTATCGAACCAGCACCGCCAATGATAAGAAATCTTGATTTTGAAATAGAATTGACTAATTCATTTTCATATAAACCTACATCGCTAACAAATAATTCTGAATCACGACCAATTAATTTTAAATAATTCATATTTTTATATTTCAGTTAAGTGCTTTGTCAAAGGTTTGCCTAAGGAATCTTTTTTTGACAATAAAGGTCTTGAACAGGGCCATTCTATTTTTAATTTAGGATCATTCCATAGCAAGCATCTCTCATCAGAAGGATCGTAATAATCAGTACATTTAT
>MDSV01030780.1_pt1 | contig 10998 bp, 6 predicted proteins | sample 810851 | NCBI WGS metagenome assembly MDSV01 (sample SAMN05326640, study PRJNA326480) | marine metagenome | isolation source: seawater | place: Atlantic Ocean: North East | collected 2012 | reverse complement strand
TTTTCAACCTGATCTTTGATTAGGTTATTTTCTGCATTGGGAGAACTGTCTGTGATGAATTGAAAAACATCATAATCATCACTGGCTTCAAATTTGGGCATTCGATTAGATTTTCTAAAATAATCGATTATTAAGTTATGTGAGATACGCATCACCCAAGAGACAAACTTTCCTTCTTCATTGTACACTCCTTTTTTCAAGGTTTTGATAACCTTGATAAAGGTCTCCTGGAAGATGTCTTCAGCGATATCGCGATTAAGTACTTTAGAAAAAATAAAGTTATAAATCCTAGACTTGTGCTTATAAATCAATATTTCAAAAGACTTTTCATCTCCTAAAATATATTGATTAACTAAAAGAGCATCAGTTTGCTTATGGAGTTGTGAAGTTTGCATATACTACTTTTTTTCAGCAGAGCTGTTTTAAACGAAACGTTAAATATTAAAAAGTAGTTTTTTTCTATATGCAATTACAATTATACTTCAAATATAGTCATATTTCGATAAAATTCAAATGATTAATCATTTCATCTAAATTTTAATAAACTGTTTTGAATCTTTGCCAAGATTAGTTGTAAATTGATTTGCTTGATTTTTTTATGGACAAAATTCTTGATTTAGATCCCAAAAAACACATCATCATTAAGGGTGCTCAACTCCACAATCTTAAGAAAATTGATGCTGTTTTCCCCAGAAATTTAATGACAGTGGTTACTGGATTGTCAGGTTCTGGAAAGTCCTCATTAGTCTTTGACACACTTTATGCAGAGGGCCAGCGCCGATATGTTGAAAGTCTTTCATCATACGCTAGACAGTTTATGGGAAAACTCAATAAACCAAAAGTTGATAAAATCAAAGGTATTTCACCTGCCATTGCTATTGAACAAAAAGTTTCCTCTTCCAATCCAAGATCTACGGTTGGAACCAAAACAGAAATCTATGACTATTTAAGACTGCTGTATGCCAGAATTGGAAAAACCTTCTCCCCTATTTCAGGAAAACAAGTTAAATGCGATAGTGTTAAGGATGTTTTGGAATATATCAAAAACAAGTTTCCTAACGGAGAAAAACTACTTCTCCTAGCCCCTATAGATCATCATACTGAAAACAAACAAGACAGATTGAACATATTACAACAGCAGGGATTTGCAAGAATATTTATCAATGGGAAAGTGTTACGAATTGAGGAGCTCACTGGTGAGCCCAAAGAAAAATATGAACTTGTTGTAGACAGAATCATTGTTCGTCATGAAGAAGACTTCTATCAGCGTTTAGCTGATACAATAGAAATTACTTTTTATGAAGGGAAAGGAGCTTGTTCCCTTTGGTCATTAGATAAGAAAAAGAGAACGCCTTTTTCAAATAAATTTGAATTAGATGGGATCAATTTTGTATCTCCTAATGTCCATTTTTTCAGCTTTAATAATCCTTTTGGAGCATGTAGAAAATGTGAAGGATTTGGTGATATAATTGGAATTGATAAAGAATTGGTCGTCCCTGACACCAGTCGTTCTGTTTTCGATGAGGCTATTGCTCCTTGGCGGGGAGCAGGCATGAGTAAATTCTATAAACAACTCATTGAAAATGCTTATAAATTTGATTTTCCAATTCATAAACCATACTATCAACTTAGTGAAAAAGACATTTTCACTCTTTGGGATGGGAATTCTAATTTTACTGGAATCAATAAGTTTTTTAAGAAAATAGAGGCCAAAAACTACAAAATTCAAAACCGAGTATTGCTTTCGCGCTACAGAGGGAAAACAGTCTGTCATGAATGCAATGGATCAAGGCTTAGAAAAGATACAAATAACGTAAAAGTAGGAGGAGAAACCTTGGCCAAACTCCTTCAACTTCCAATAGACGAATTGGGAGTTTATTTCGACCAACTCCAACTAGATGTATATGAAAGTAGATTGTCTGAACGTATTCTGAAAGAAATAAAATCAAGAATACAATTCATAAAAGACGTAGGATTGGGATATCTCAACTTGAATAGAAAAGCGAATACCCTGTCAGGAGGAGAGTCTCAACGCATCAATTTGGCCACCTCCCTTGGCAGTGCCTTGGTTGGATCTATGTACATATTGGATGAACCCTCAATTGGTCTTCATTCTCGTGACAAGCAGCGGTTAATTATGGTTTTAAAAAGGCTCAAAGATATTGGAAATACTGTTATTGTGGTAGAACACGATGAAGAAATCATGAATGCTGCCGACAAAATAATTGATATGGGGCCTGAGGCAGGCAGTTATGGGGGAGAAATTGTCGCTGAAGGAAATCTTAAGACCATCTGTCAATCTGAAAGTCTGACTGCAAAATATCTGCGCAATGAAATTTCCATTCCTATACCTTCGAGAAGGAGAAAAAGTCGCTATAAAATTTCATTAATTGGTTGTAGAGAAAACAACCTAAAAAACATAGATGTAAGCTTTCCATTAAGCTGTATCACAGTAGTTACAGGAGTGTCGGGTAGTGGGAAATCAACTTTAGTGAAAAAAATTCTTTATCCTGCACTAAAACGGGAAATGGGTCTTTTTAATAACAAACCAGGACAATTCGATTCCATCAAAGCTCCTTTTGATAAAATAAACAGCGTAGAGTTTGTAGATCAAAACCCCATTGGAAGGTCTTCGCGATCCAATCCTGTCACATACATTAAAGCCTATGATGAGATTCGAAATTTATTTGCAAAACAAGCTTTATCCAAAAGCCGTGGCTATCAAGCCAAACATTTTTCTTTCAATGTAGATGGTGGTCGTTGTGATCATTGCAAAGGAGATGGGAGTATAACCATTGAAATGCAATTCATGGCTGATGTTGTTTTACAATGTGAACATTGTAATGGGAAACGATTTAAAAAAGAAATTTTGGACGTTGAATTTGGAGGAATATCACTTGATAAACTACTAGAGATCAGTGTTGACGATGCCATTGACTTCTTTAAAAATGAAAATCAAACAAAATTGGTTCAAAAACTCAAGCCCCTTCAAGACGTCGGTTTGGGATATGTATCACTGGGGCAACCCTCTACTACACTTTCGGGTGGAGAGGCTCAAAGAATTAAACTAGCTTCTTTCCTTGGAAGAGGAGCAACCCAAGATAGGATTGTTTTTATATTTGATGAACCCACAACCGGACTTCATTTTCACGATATCAAAAAACTACTCCTTTCTTTAAATGCCTTGATCGAAAAAGATCATACTGTTGTTGTAGTAGAACACAATTTAGATTTGATAAAATCTGCTGACCACCTAATTGATCTAGGCCCTGAAGGGGGTAAAAATGGTGGTTCACTGGTTGCGATGGGCAGACCTGAAGAGGTTGCAAGTGTCAAAACTTCTTTTACCGGACAGTACCTTTCCCAAAAACTTAAGCTTTAAGACTTCTTTAGAAAAGGTAAAATCTTACTTAAAAACTGTTGAACATCTGAAGTAAGCTTGAGCCAATAAGCCAATACAGAAAAAGCCACAATTATTAGGGCTGACCTCAATACCAAAGACATAAAAGGGACATAATCAAATGAGATTTTGGAAATCGTTAGATATAGCAAAACTACAATTCCAAATGTAATTAGGGTTTTTCTGCTATAAGGATTGATTTTAAATTTAAACTGTACCAAAATAATTTTTAAAAAATTAATCAGTACAATAACAATTAATGTTGCATAGGCGGCTCCAATGAGACCATACCACTGGATAAGGTAAAGATTTAGCACGATGGCAAATATGGCAGAGCTTGCTGAAAACCAAAAGACATAAGGGTAGTATTTTGAATTGGCAATGATGTTGTTCAAGCAGCCCATAGATATGGTAAATAATTTACCTAAGGACACTATAAGTACAACTTCCAAAGCCACATTGTAATCCCCCAAATTAACCCACGTATAAAAATCATTCAAATTCAAGTTGATAAGTAAAAACAACAACCCTGAAACCAGTAATAGATTGTTTGCACTTTTTTTTAATAATTTAAGTAGTGTCAAATTATCATTTTCATTTAAGGCTTTGGCTACCAGCGGGCTGATAATTTGAAACATAGCCCTAGCAGGGAGCTCAACAACAGCAGCAATAAAAATAGCGACAGTGTAATAAGCCACATTTTCAACTGTTAAAATATTGGAAATCATTGCCTTGTCAATATCCAGAATCAAGCTTGCTGCAGTTCCTGACATAAAAATCAAAATGCTGTACTGTAAAATATATTTAAACTGAACTGGAAGTGTAAAAGAAAACTCAGGAGTGTATTTAATCAGCGCGTAAACCACTACTAACAACAACCTTAGATAGTAACCAAAAATTAAAAAAATAATAAAACGATCGAGGTTTAAACCTCCAAAAGAATAAATCAACAGCAGAGTAAAAATCAAAGCCCGTGGAAAAAATTCTTTTAAAAAATTTCCAAAAACAGAAAACAATTGAATTCGGAGCCAACTATAAAACACCTCGAACAATGCCGTGGAAAAGGCAACGGCTAAAATCAAGTAAGCATACTTTCCGATCTCTTCATTTTCGGAGGCGATGAAATCAATGATTTGAGTATTAAAAAAAAAGGCAAGAGTTAAGAGTAGGGAAAAAACTATAATAGGAATAAAAATGGATAAGCTCAAGAGCTTGTCTTTTTCAGCTTTGGTCCTACAACTACTGTAGAATTTAATGATCGCATGTTGAATACCAAAAGAAATAAACGGCTGGACCAAATTGGACAAGGCCAACAAGGCCACAATCAAACCCTGAAGTTTACTTCCCATGTGTGTTGGGTAAAGATAAACCGTATTGATGGCACCAATTAGAAAAGCAAGTGCAATACTGATACTATTGTAAAATGATTGTTTAGCTATGATTCCCATGGCAGTTGAATTTAGTTATATTTTACTTTAAATCTTTTAAATCCAAAGAAGGATACAATTGAAAGAAAAACAAACAGGCTAAAGAGCCTCACAGTTACACCTGTGCTAACAACATTGGGTTCAAAAGTGAATTCTATAGTGTGGTTTCCTGAAGGCACTCTTAGAGCTCTAAGAACGTAGTTGGCGGGGAAAACGGCTGCCTTTTGTTTGTCAATGGTGACAGACCAACCTTGGGGGTAGTACATTTCTGAAAAGACAATTAGCTGCTCATCCCGGGCTTCAAAATTATATTTGAGATGAGTGGGATGATTTTTAACTAACTCAATCTTATCCAGCTTTTTCGCGTCAAATTTGAATGGCATATCGGCAGGAAACTCTGACTTCATAACCACGGCTTGTCGCGAAAAATCAATGCTTTTCATTAACTCAAGAACTCCGTCGGCAGTCTCTGCAATGAAAAGTGAATCGATTGACCATGCTACTCCCATAGCATTGGGGTTTTCGATAGACTTTTGTTCATTATTTTCTTGAAGCAAAAGATATTTAACGTTGAGAATGTCCATGACCCCGCTAATTTTGTGCGTGGTGAAAAAGTCATAAAGTTCTTCGAACCGTCTTGGTTTAGCACCATGATATCCTCCTATAGAATTATGAAAAAAAGAGGTTCTTGCTCCTGAGAGTTTTAAACTCGGCTCATAAACCCTAAATCGACTAGTATCGGCCTTGATAACTAGGTCACCCTTTTGGGGGATAAAAAGGTTATTTATTTGCCTTGGACTCACAAATAAATCTCTATCAATGTAACGTTGAGAAATCCCGATAAGGTCACTGATCATCAAACCAATCAGTAAGACAAGGGTAAAGTTTTTGGAAAGCTTTCCCTTGGTGAAGTAATATATAATAGTAATAATCAGCAAACAGTAACCAAAAGCTCTAATCAAGTCATAATTAAAAATTGACTTACGTTCAGCGATGATTTGATCAATCAAAGCTGTACCATAAGCCTCTCTAAGGTAAGTGTCTATCGCTCCAGAAAAATCAAATAAATTTCTAGACATCAATAGAATCAGAGGGATCAGTGTAAATAAAATTGCTGGTTTTAATATTTTTTTAAAGGCCAATTGTTGGGGTTTTTGAAATAAATGATAAAGCCCCAGGCAAGCCAAAATAGGAAAACAAAATTCCAGAATTACCTGAATTGAGCTTACGGCTCTGAATTTGTTATAAAACGGAAAATAATCGATAAAAAACTGTGTTAGTAGAGGTAAGTTTTTTCCCCATGAGAGTAATAGAGACAAGATGATCCCTGCTAGTAATCCGTTGCGCAAACGACCTTTGACAATAAACAAAGTCAAAAAGGCCATAAAAATTACAGTGACCCCAACATAAGCCGGGGCTTCAAGTATGGGCTGCCTTCCCCAGTAGGTAGGCACGTTAGAAACAAAACTTTTGGCTTGAGATCGAGGTAGGCCATTTTGGATCAAAAAATCATAAAGTTCGGAGCCCTCACCTAAATTTTCTGAAGAAGCTCCTCCCTGAATTCTTGGAGCTAAAAGATTAAAGCTTTCAAAAACCCCATAACTGAATTGGGTAATATAATCAGAGCTGAGCCCCCCAGTTTTTTGTTTAATACTTCCATCAGGGTTTTGATTTAACTCACTTTTTCCACGAGTACTGAATTTGGAGTATTCCGAAGTAGCCAAAAGTGGAGGAGCATTAAGCCCTAGGGCTAAAACTCCTGCTAACAAAAGTACTGAGGATTGAATTAAAAAGTTTTTGTGGGTTTTAGTTTTTAATGCATCAATTCCATAAACGATTCCAATGACAAACATCAACAAAAGCATGTAATATGTCATTTGATAATGATTTGCCCGAATCTGCATGGATAAAGCAAAAACAGTCAGGACAAATCCCCTAAAAAGTTTATCGTGGAGTATCATGTACATACCTCCAATAACCAATGGCATATAGGCCAGTGCCTGTGCTTTAGTGTTGTGTCCAACCTGTAAGATGATTAATAGATAGGTAGATAAACCATAAGCGAATGCACCAAAAACCGCAATTGGTATGGGCATTTTAATAATCAATAAAAAAAGGTAAGCAGTTAGGAGATAGAGAAACAAAATCTCAGCGGGTTGGGGGATAAACTGAAAAAGCTTGTGAATCGGAGTTAGAAAATCATAAGGATAACGGGCACCCAATTGATAAGTAGGCATTCCACCAAAAGCATTGTCAATCCAAAATATTTCTTCATTATTTTTTTCTCTGTACTCCTTTATCTGCCTTGACATTCCGGAGTATTGTCTGATGTCCGATTGAATTATTTTTTTGCCCGACAAAACTGGATGGAAAAACAAGACGGAAAACAAGCCAAAACCAAATATAAATGCAAGGTGCTTTAGGGTTTGTTTATTGAAAACCTGCTCAATCAATTTCTTCATAATCTATGTATTCCCCAATTTTTTCTTTGCTCTTTTTATCTTCTTTTTTGAGGGGAGAAGAAGAAAGATCAGCATCAAAATTCTGCATTTTTTTGAAGATTCTATTGATCAAATATTTAACAATAAATGGGGAGATAAATCTGAATAAATAGACTATTACCGTCAAAATCAAAAAAAACTTAAGCAATCCGACCATAATAATTAAATAAGTACTGATCAAAAGTAATTAAAACTTATGACTAATGTGATGTTTTTGAAGGGACCGAATACATAAAAATAAAATTAGATTTATCTTGCAAAAAAAATAATAATGCTAAGGAGATTTACGCTCTTATTTCTTTTTTTGTCCAGTACGGTTAAGGCCCAATATACTGACCAGATCAACTCCAACAGACCAGGCGCTTCCATAGGGGCTTTTGCAGTGGGAAAAAGAATAATCCAGTTTGAAGGAGGTTTTGAACGTCGAAAACACAAACACGAATCTTATAATTTATCTACCGTTGATGGATCAATTATTTTTCTCGCTGTTCGATGGGGTTTTTTGTCAGAACGTTTAGAATTAACCTATCAAGGTTCTTTTATGTTTGACAAATTGACAAACAAAATACCAATGCAAGAAATTATTTACAAAAGAAAAGGCCTTCTTCAGAATTTTTTGGGAATTAAATTTTTGATTTATGACCCCTTTAAAAAGGAAGAAAAAGTAAATGTGCACAGTTGGAAAGCCAATAACGGATTTAAATTAAAACACTTAATCCCAGCCATATCAGTAACGACTGGAGGAAATTTTATTTTCGGAAACGACCACCCCTTCCCTTACGGAGATGTTTTTGATACACTGTATCGCCCTATTTTCTTTCAAAACTTGAATGGATTAACTGAAAAAGAGCCTTTTTTGTCTCTTCGAGGAATATTAGCAACACAATCACATTTTTTGAGATCCTGGGTTTTTGTCACAAATTTTATATACGACCGATATCTAACCGAACAAACATCCAAAAGCTACATCCTTACCCTAACACATACTTTTCATCCACTGTGGTCTGTTTATATTGAAAATGAAGGACTTTTTAGCGCTCGTATAAATGATCAGATATTCAGAACTGGAGCTGCTTACCTTTTTTCAGACAACATTCAGATTGAAGGCTCCTTGGGAATCAACACAAATACAGTCCCCAGTGCTCTTTTTGTTAATCTAGGCGTATCTTATCGATTGGATTTTCACAAAGACTTCATAAGCGCTGCAGAGATAGAGTACAAAGAATCTAAGAAAGAAGAAAAAGAATTGAAAAAGACAATGAAAAAAAATAGTAAAGCTGAAAGGAAAAGAGCTCGAAAGGCAAAGAAAAATTAATTAATGAATAAAGAACTAATTGATGTTGTTGAAATAAGAACTAGAGAAGATCTTAGAAGGTTTATAGATTTCACCTTTACTCTTTATTCTCAATACCCTCAGTGGACACCCCCAATAATTGAAGAAGAAATTGATACTTTAGACGTGACAAAAAACCCAGTCTTCAAAAATGCAAAAGCTCATTATTTCCTAGCCTTTAAAAAGGGTGAAATTGTAGGAAGGATTGCTGTGATGATCAACTGGATTGAGGTAAAAAAACTAAAAAAGAAAAAAGTTCGTTTTGGTTGGTTTGATGTAATTAACGATATCAATGTCACCAAAGCTTTGATGGAAAAAGTACATGCTATTGGGTTTGAAAATGAAATGGAATTCATTGAAGGCCCTGTTGGCTTCTCGAATATGGACAAAGCAGGAATGCTGGTAAAAGGTTTTGAAGAAAGTAACACCATGATTACATGGTACAACGCACCTTATTACTATCAACATTTCAAAAAGCTGGGATATGAGGATCTCGCAGTTTGGGTAGAATATGAAATTACTTTAAGCTCTTTCGAAGAATCACCAAGTAAAATTAAAAAGTTTTCGGATTTGATACTTAAACGTTATGAATTAAAAACACTTAATTTTAAGTCTAAAAAGCAGATTACCCCATACATTGAAAAAATGTTTTTTTTACTAGAGGAAACTTATGGAAAACTTCAAACTTTCGTGCCAATCCAAGAGGAGCAAATACAGCAGTACAAAAAAAAATATTTCCGTTATATTCATCCTGAGTTTATTAAATGTATAACCAATTGTAATGACGAACTTGTTGCTTTTTGTATTACAATGCCCTCTTTCACTAGTGCTTTAAAAAAAGCCAATGGTAGATTGTTTCCTTTTGGGATATTACATCTCTTTAAAGCCTTATATTTTAATTCTAGAGCTTCATTTTATCTAATTGGTGTACATCCTAAATACCAAAACAAAGGAGTAACTGCTATAATTTTCAATGAAATGCAAAAAACGTTTAATAAGTTTGGATACAATATAGTAGAAACTAATCCTGAGTTAGAAGAGAATAGCTCGATTCAAAATCTTTGGAAAAACTATGAGCACCGGCAGCATAAAAAGAGACTTACTGTAACCCAAAAAATAAAAGAGATGTCTACGAAATGAGGTTAAATACTCTTAAAAGACAATTTATTAATTTAAAAAATGTTTAACCAAGGAACCATCATTGCCAAAGCCTCAGGAGCAGGTAGATCAGCCATCAGTTTATTCAGACTTTCTGGTAGTGACTCTATTAAAATGGTTTCAAAATGTTTTCAGCTAAAGTCACAAAAAAAACTTGGTGATCAATTAAGTCATACTGTTCATTTGGGCACATTGCATTACAATGGTGTAACACTGGATGAAGTATTAGTAAGTGTATTTAAAGCCCCTCACTCCTACACTGGAGAAAATGTAGTTGAAATCTCCTGCCATGGATCTAACTTTATTCAAGAGGAGATATTGCGCCTTTTTATCTCGAAAGGAGCAAAGCCAGCAAAACCAGGAGAATTTACACTTAGGTCTTTTTTGAATAAAAAAATAAATCTGAGTCAAGCTGAGGCGGTAGCTGACTTAATTGCATCAGAATCAAAAGCTGCACATGAAGTTGCTATGAATCAAATGAGGGGTGGATACACTGCAGAGATCGCCCATCTGAGACAAAAACTATTAGATTTTTCTTCTTTGATAACTCTAGAATTGGATTTTGCCGAAGAAAATGTAGAATTTGCTAATCGAACTACCTTGACAAATTTGATCCGAGAACTGCGATTAAAAATTAAATCACTTCTCGATTCTTTCAAATACGGCAGTGTTATCAAAAAAGGTGTTCCTGTTGCTATAGTTGGCAAACCTAATGCTGGTAAATCTTCTCTTCTGAATGCCCTGTTAAAAGAAGATCGTGCTATTGTTTCATCAATTCCTGGAACTACCAGAGATACTATTGAAGACACCTTGACACTCTCAGGTATAGAATTTAGGTTTATAGATACAGCAGGCCTCCGTGAAACCAATGATCAGATTGAAGCGATAGGGGTTGCCAAAACAAAAGAAAAAGTGACGTTGGCAAAAGTAATGATATATATTTTTGACACCAATAACAACACTTTAGAAGAAATTATAACAGCACTTAATGAATTTAAAAGAGAAGATCTTATAGTGGTTTTGGTAGAAAATAAAATCGATCTAATCCAAGATGCTGGAGAATCTTTTTTGATGAAAGAATTAAAAGAAGAGCCATCTCAGGTTCCAATTGATGCGCTTTGTAGTATTTCTACTTTTGATCCAAAAAAAATAAAGGAGCTTGAAAAAATACTTTACAAT
>MDSV01207177.1_pt1 | contig 10999 bp, 13 predicted proteins | sample 810851 | NCBI WGS metagenome assembly MDSV01 (sample SAMN05326640, study PRJNA326480) | marine metagenome | isolation source: seawater | place: Atlantic Ocean: North East | collected 2012 | reverse complement strand
TGTCCAGCAAGACTAAGAGCTTCATGACTTATTCCTTCCATTAAACATCCATCACCTGCTACTACATAAGTTTTATAATTAATTATTTCTTTTCCAATTTTTTTTTTTAAAATTTCTTCTGCGATTGCAAAACCAACAGCGTTTGCAATCCCTTGACCAAGTGGACCTGTGGTTGTTTCAATACCAGTATTAGGAATATATTCAGGATGACCAGCACAAATAGAATTTAATTGTCTAAATTTTTTTATATCTTTTAATGATATGCTTTTGTAACCAGTCAAATACAACAATGAATAAAGCAGCATAGAACCATGACCAGCTGAAAGAACAAATCTATCTCTATTAAGCCAACTTGGATTTTTTGGATTAAACCTAAGGTAGTGTTTAAACAACACAGTTGCAACATCAGCCATACCCATCGGCATTCCTGGATGGCCAGAATTAGCTTTTTGCACAGCATCCATTGATAAAAATCTAATTGCACTGGATAAATTTTTTATGTTTTTAACCATGATAAAACCTGTATAGACTTTGATGAATCAAATTAATAAATATGTTAAAATATATATATAAATGAAAACTTTTGAAGAGAAAGAAAAAAAATTAGAAAGTGCAATTTCTAAACTTGGAAATCTAAATTCCCATTTGGTTGATCTAAAGACAACTATAAATGGTCTTGAGATACAAAAAAATCAATTAAAAATTGAAAAAGAAGAATTAGAAAGCAAATATTCAAATCTTATAAAAGAACACAAAAATTTAAAAAACCAAATTGACAGCGTTAATCAAGAGAATATCAAAAAATTTAAGAATCAAGATGAATTTACAAAAAAAATTGATGAATTGAATCAAGAAACAGATAGTCTTATTGAGGAAATAGATAAATGGCAAATGTAAGCATTAGATTTAATGGTAAAGACTATCTTTTATTTTGTGACGATGGTCAAGAAAAGCATTTAATAGAACTAGCAAAATATTTAAATGAAAGATTTAAAACTTTAAAAAAAGATTTAGGAAATATTGGAGAAAATAAGTTATTATTAATTTCTTCGATCAAAACAATTGATGAATATTACGAAATTAAAAAAAAAGTAGAAGAGAGAAAAAAAAACTTTGATACTTTATCTGAAAGATTTAAAGAACTAAAATCTTTAGTACATGATTATAAAAAAGAAAAAGATGAAGAAATTGATAAATTAAATAAAGAGCTTACTAATTTTAAAGATATGGTTATAAAAAATAAATCTGATTATGAAAAGGTCCTAGACAAAGCCACAGAATCTATTGAGGAATTTATAGAAAAATCATCACAAGATAATTCAATACAATAAATGAGTGATGAAAAATCACAAATTAGAAAAAAGTTTTTATTAAAACGTAAAAAATTATTTAGCCATAAAATTATGTTTCCATTTAATGATATTTATAAATTAATAAAAAAAAAATTTAAAAATAAAAAAATTTTATTAGCAGGATACTATCCAATTAATTTTGAAGTAGGGGTCATAAATTTTCTATCATATCTATCAAGCAAAGGAATAAAAACAGCTTTACCAATTATTACAAAAAACTATGGAATGAAATTCAAAGCTTGGAATACAGATGAATCTATGTATTTAAATAAATATGGAATACCAGAGCCAAGCGTAGCTAATAAAACATTGATACCAAATGTAATACTTGTACCTTTATTAGCTTATGACAAAAAATTAAATAGACTTGGATATGGTGCTGGATATTATGATAGAGTATTAAAAAAACTATCTTTAAAGAAAAAAATTTTATCTGTAGGAATCGCTTTTTCATTTCAAAAATATACAAATATTCCTGTAGATAAAAATGATTATCCATTAGATTGTATTTTAACTGAAAAAAAAATAATTTATAAAAGATAAAATGAAAATTTTGTTTTTAGGCGATGTTGTTGGTCCTTCAGGTTGTGATGCAATAAAGAAATTTTTACCAAATATTATTGATAAGAATAGTATAAATTTTGTTATTGTTAATGGTGAAAATGCTGCAGATCAAGGCGTGGGTATTACAGAAAAAATAGCAAATGAACTTTTTAATTCTGGCGTCAATGTTATTACTACTGGGAATCATGTTTGGGATCAAAAAGAAGTAATTCAATATATTTCTAAAGAAAGGAAACTTTTAAGACCTGAAAATTTGATTTCTCTTAGCCCAGGAAATGGATTTGATATTTATCAAACTTTAAAAGGTGAAAAAATAGGTGTATTAAATTTAATGGGAAATATATTTATGAAAAAATGTGATAATGCTTTTGAAGTAGCTGAAAAAATTTTAAATGAATATAAAATAAAAAAAGATATGGATTATTTAATTGTAGATTTTCATGGTGAAATCACTAGTGAAAAAATGGCAATGGGACATTTTTTAGATGGCAAAGCAACTCTCGTAGTTGGAACGCATACACATGTTCCAACTGCAGATTGTCGTATTTTAGACAAAGGTACGGCATATCAAACTGACGCAGGAATGTGTGGTGATTATAATTCAGTAATAGGAATGAATAAGACTAATTCTTTAAATAGATTTTTAAATAAAAAAAATACTACAAAACATTTTCCCTCTTTAGGCGATTCTAGTTTATCTGGAGTAATTATAGAATGCATTAAAGAGACAGGATTGGCAAAATCCATAAAGCAATTTATTTATGGAGGAGTTTTACAGTCTCGTAACTAATATGGCAGGTCATTCACATTGGGCTGGAATTAAACACAAAAAAGGTAAAGCCGATAAACAAAAATCAAAAATATTTTCAAAGATATCTAGAGAAATTACTGTAGCAGCAAAGCTTGGTGCAAAAGATCCTGAAATGAATCCAAGACTACGATCAGCAATACAATTAGCAAGAGCTGCCAATATGCCAAAGGACAATGTTGAAAGAGCAATTGATAAATCAGAAATAAATCAAAATGTTAATTTTGAAAATTTAAGATACGAAGGATTTGGACCTGAAAAAATAGCTGTAATTGTTGAAACCTTAACTGATAATAAAAATAGAACAGCTTCAAATATTAGAACAATTTTTCAAAAACATGGTGGAAATCTAGGAACCCTGGGATCTGCTTCACATAACTTTAATCAATTAGGAGTAATTAGAATAGACAAAAAAGAAGCCTCAGATGAAGAAATATTAGAGATAGCAATAGAGGCTGGAGCAGATGAATGTGTATCAAATGATAATATTCATCAAATATTTTGTAGTAAAGAAAATTTATATAAAGTTAAAAATATTATTGAAAGAAAAGTTATAAATTTTATTTTTACTGGAATTGAATGGATACCATTAAATAAAATTGTTATTGTTAAAGAAAAAATTGATTCTATGATTAATTTTATAGAAGCACTTGAAGATAATGATGATGTTCAAAATATTTATACTAATTTTAAAGAAAATAATTTAAATTAAAAAATGATAATAATTGGAATAGATCCAGGCATAAGTGGAGCAATATGTGTCTTAAAAAATGGAAAAATTGAAGAATTGCATGAAATGCCAACAATGATAGATGGGAAAAAAAATAAAAGACAAGTAAACGGAGCAGAAATAACTAATATTTTTCAAAAAGAACTAACTAACAATCAAGAAATTACTGTGGTAATAGAACAAGTGTCGGCAATGCCAGGCCAAGGTGTAACAAGCATGTTTAATTTTGGACAATCTTTTGGAGTATTAAAAGGTATTTGTGCTGCATTAAAAATCCCAGTACATTTTGTCCGTCCCATGAAATGGAAAAAATATTTTAATCTTATAAAAACTAACAAAGACGCAAGTAGAACAAGAGTAATTGAAACTTTTCCCTATATTTCTTCAAGAATATCAAAAAAAAAAGACTCAAATAAAGCAGATGCAATTTTAATTGCTCGTTTTTTTCATGAAAATATTAAGTAATTCTCAATAATTGTTGAATTTATTAATGATTATAAGGTCTAAATCATGACACAATTTAATGTAATTTAAATTTATGGAAGCAGATATAGCTACACAAGCAGTTGGAATCGGCGGTAATACAGATTTTTCTCTTTTAAAACTTTTTTTTAGGGCAGACTTTGTTGTCAAGAGTGTAATAATTATTTTAATAGCAGCTTCAGTATTTTCTTGGGCATTAATTATTGATAAATTAAGACTCTTTAAAAAAATAAACTTAAGCTCTGATGAATTTGAAGATAAATTTTGGAGGTCAAAATCAGCAGAAAGCTTTTATAATAATATGTCTGACAACCCAGAAGATCCGATGACAACTATGTTTCGTTCTGCAATGAAAGAATTAATAAAAACAAGATCAAAAAATTCAAATAGACTAGAAAGAGTTGAACGAATTTTGGAAGTATCAATTGAACAGCAAAACCAATTAGTAGAAAAATATTTTACTTTTTTAGCAACTGTAGGTTCTACAGCTCCTTTTATTGGATTATTTGGAACAGTTTGGGGAATAATGAATTCCTTCCAATCAATTGCTATTTCACGAAATACAAGTTTAGCTATAGTAGCCCCAGGCATAGCCGAAGCTTTATTTGCTACAGCTCTTGGTTTACTGGCAGCCATTCCTGCTGTAGTTGCTTATAATAAGTTTAATAGTGATTCAAAAAAATATTCACAAAAATTAGAAAATTTTTCTAAACGTTTTTTGTCTATTATTTAAATTAATTAATGTCATTTAAATTTAATCGTTCATCAAAAGAACCAATGAGTGAAATAAATGTTACTCCATTTGTTGATGTGATGTTGGTTTTATTAATTATTTTTATGGTTACAGCTCCCCTATTAACTGTAGGGGTACAAGTCGATTTACCAGAAACTTCAGCAGATTCATTACCAGATGAACAAGAGCCACTTACTTTGACCATAAATTCAAAAGGGGAAATTTTTATACAAGAAAGTCAAGTTGAGTTTGATAAGTTAATTGCAAAAATTCTTGCAGTAGCTAAAAATAGAACTGATACAAGGATTTATGTCAGAGGTGATAAAACAATTAATTATGGAAGAGTGCTAGAGGTGATGGGCATGTTATCTGGGTCAGGATTTACTAAAGTAGCACTAATTTCAGAACCATATAAGGAAAGGTAGTAAAAATTTTCAATGACAAAAAGTATTTTTTTATCTACTTTTTTTCATATTTTTATGATTTTTTTAACCGCATTAAGTCTACCATACATGAGAAAAGCCCCAATTAAAGTTCCTCCAATTGTTTCTGTAGAATTAATACAAATAACAGATAACACAAGTATACCATTTGCTCCAAAAGCAAAAAAAATTATAGAAAAAATAAAAAAAGAAGAAGAAAGATTAGTTTCTGAACAAGCCCCCCCTAAAATGGTAAAAAAAGAAAAACCAGATGCAGTACCTTTGCCAAATAAAAAAAAAGAAAAGCAAAAGAAATTAAAAACAAAAAAGCAAAATCCTGAAAAAATAAATACAGAAATTAGACAAAATTCAGAATTTGAAAAAAAAGAAATATTTGATCCAAATCAAATAGCTGCACTTATAGATAAATCGAAAGAAGAAACTGCAGAAATTATTAAAAAAAATGAAAAAATAAGCCAAAATCAAGACAAAAGTATCATTAATTCAGCTTTAACTTTAAGTCAAAAGGATGCTTTAAAAGCACAAATTTTTGGTTGCTGGAGTATTCCATTAGGACTACCTTATGATAAAAATTTGTTGGTGAGAATTAAATTACAATTAGATCCTGATGGATCTGTCATAAAAACTGAGATATTAGATCATGCAAGAATGAATAGTCCAGGTCAATCCTTTTATAAAGTTTTAGCAGAAAGTGTACTAAGAGCAATTAAAATTTGTGATCCTTTAAAAGTTCCAGCAACTGGTTATGATAAATGGAAAAATATGCAATTAAATTTTGATGCTAAAGAAATGGTAGGAGGATAACTTAAATGATTAAAAAAACTATAGTTAAAATAATTTTTTTTCTTTTAATATCCACTTTTAATTCATCTGCATTAATTCAAGTTGATATTACAAGAGGAAATCTTAATCCTTTACCTATTGCCGTCTCACCACTTTTTTCAGATAATGATTCTCTTGAAAAACTATCTAAAGAACTAAAAGGAATAGATGTAGGAAATGAAATTTCAAAAATTATAGAAATAAATTTAAAAAGAACAGGGTTGTTTAATCCATTAACAAAAGATGCTTTCATTCAAAAAGCAGATATAGCACATTTAAAACCAAGATTTGAAGATTGGCAGCTAATTACTGCACAAGCCTTAATAACAGGCAAAGTAGAACTTATTGATAATAAATTAAGAGTAGAATTTAGACTCTGGGATATTTTAGCAGCAAAAGAAATACTAGCACTTGCTTTTACAACTGTTCCAGATAACTGGAGAAGAGTTGGTCATATTATTACAGACAAGGTTTATAAAAGACTTACTGGAGAAGAAGGATATTTTGATACAAGAATTATTTATGTAGCTGAGGAAGGTCCCAAAACACAAAGAATTAAAAAGTTAGCAATTATGGACCAAGATGGTGCAAATACAAAATATTTAACTTTAGGAAATGAATTGGTATTAACGCCAAGATTTAATCCTACAAACCAAATGGTAACTTATTTATCTTATTTTAGAAATTTACCAAGAGTTTATCTTCTTGATATAGAGACTGGAATTCAAGAAGTAGTAGGAGATTTTCCAGGTATGACTTTTGCTCCTCGATTTTCTCCTGATGGTAAAAAAATTATAATGAGTTTTGCTAAAGATGGTAACTCAGAAATATATACAATGAATCTTGAAACTCGTGAAGTAGAAAAGATAACTAATCATCCATCAATAGATACTTCACCTTCCTATTCTCCAGATGGAAAATTTATAGCTTTCAATTCTGATAGAAGTGGATACCAACAAATTTATGTTATGAAAAGTGATGGATCAAATACTAAAAGAATATCTTTTGGAAATGGAATTTATGGTACTCCAGTTTGGTCCCCTCGTGGCGATTTAATAGCCTTTACAAAGTTACATAAGGGTAAATTTTATATAGGTGTTATGAGAACTGATGGTAAAGGTGAAAGACTTTTAACAGAAAACTATTATCAAGAAGCTCCATCCTGGTCGCCTAATGGAAGAGTTTTAGTTTTTTATCGAGAAACTAAAACAAATGAAAAAGGAGAAGGATTTAGTGCAAAATTATGGTCAATTGATTTGACTGGTTATAATGAGAGAAGAATAGAAACCTTGACCGATGCTTCCGACCCATCATGGTCATCTTTATTGACAAATTAGCCATTATTAAGTTGAAATTAACCCTTGAATCATCTATTGATGTTTGATCTATTAGACATTATTAATTAAGGAGCTCAAAATGAATTTAAAAGTTATGATAAAAAATTTTACATTAATAGTACTAGCTACAATGTTATTGTCAGCCTGTGCTACGAAAAAAACATCAACTACTGGTCAAATGCAAGGAGATGTTTATACAGGAACTGAAACAGTAGAATATTTAGCAACTGGTGTTCCTGATAGGGTGTTTTTTGCAACAAATGAATCTGTATTAACTACAGCATCAAGAGATACATTAAGAAAACAAGCTGCTTGGTTAAGAAAGAATAGTGGTATAACAGTTACTATAGAAGGTCATGCGGACGAGAGAGGGACAAGAGAATATAACTTGGCACTAGGAGAGCGTAGAGCTAATGCTGCAAAAGATTATCTAATGACTTATGGAGTTTCTGGAAACAGATTATCTGTAATAAGCTATGGTAAAGAAAGACCTGTTAACTCAGGATCTAATCCTCTAGCTTGGTCTCAGAACAGAAGATCAGTAACAGTTAAGGCTAATTAATTACTAACTGATTTAAAATTAGGTTTATTAAATTAAAAGACTCTAGTAAAAATGTTACTAGGGTCTTTTTTTTGCCATTATTTTAATTACAAATTAAATTATGAAGCTAATTAAAAACTTTTTCATTTTCCTGCTTTTAATTTCAATATTTATTTTAAAGGATACAAAATCGTCAGCTGAAAATGAAGATATATTAAAGATTTTAGATTTAATTCAAAAAGATTTGAAGACTTTAGAAAAAGCAGTTTATTCAGAAGATTTAAATACAGGAAATAATTCATCTAATGATATCAGTAGTAATTCAAACTACTCAGAAGACGTTCTTACACGACATCTTTTAAAGCTGTCAGATATAGAAAAACAATTTCAGGAATTAACTAATAAATTTGAAGAAGTTAATTTTAAAATAGACAAACTATCAAATAGGCTATCAAAAATTCAAGCTGATAATCAATTAAGATTTAATGATTTAGAACAATCAAAATCAATAAGCTCAACATCAGGATCAATAGAAAAAAAACAAGCTGAACTTCCAGGTTCATCGCAACCCAAAGATCTAGGTTCAATATCTGTAGATCAGTCTAAAAATTTAGAATCTGTTCAAAAAACACAATCAATTGAAACAACTACTTCTGTAGTAACTGAAAAATTTATAAGTGAGGAAGAGATTTTACCAACAGGTACACCAGAAGAACAATATGATTTTGCCACAAGTTTTTTAAAAGTAGGAGACTATGATACTGCCGAAGTTGCTTTAAAAGAATTTGTTACAAAAAATATTGAACATGACCTAGCAGGAAATGCTCAATATTGGTATGCTGAAACTTTTAGAATAAGACAGTTATTTACAGATGCTGCATCTGCATATTTAGAAGGTTATCAAAAATATCCAAAAAGTAAGAAGGCTCCTATAAATTTATTGAAACTTGGTGTATCCTTGGTACAGATTGGAGAAAAAGAACAAGGTTGTACAATGATAAGTGGGGTTGGTAAACAATATCCTAAAGCTAGTCAATCTGTTTTACAAAAAGCTAAATATGAAGAAAAAAAGTTTGGATGTCCTATCAAACAAACGTAAAATTAAACTTTTATTTTCTAAAGATAAAAAAATAAAAAATATTTACAAGATATTTAGTAAAAATTTATATTCTCAGATAAAAGATCAAAAGTTTTGTATAGGAGTTTCAGGTGGTCCTGATAGTTTAGCACTCAGTTATTTAAGCAAAATCTATGCAAAAGAGTATAAGACTATATTTAAAACTTTTATTGTTGATCATAGACTAAGATCAGAATCTAAAAAAGAAGCAAATGAAGTAAAGCGGTTATTATTAAAACAACGTATCAAATCTAAAATATTAAAATGGAAAGGCAAAATACCAAAATCAAATATTCAATCTAATGCTAGAAAAATTAGATATAAATTGATACTCGATCAATGTAAAAAACTTAAAATTAGCAATTTAGTAATGGGACATCACGCTAATGATTTAGTTGAAAATTTTTTTATAAGACTATTTAGAGGTAGTGGTCTCAAGGGTTTGTCATCATTTAATTTACTTAGTTATCAAAATCAAAATTCTATTAAGATAATAAGACCTTTTATCAATATTGATAAAAAAGAACTAATTTATATTTCAGAAAAAAATTTTAATAAATATGTAATTGATCCATCAAATTTTAAAGAAAAATATTTACGAACAAAGATTAGGAATTATATAAAAAGTTTTCATGCAAATGGTTTAGATATAAACAAAATAAAACTTACTATTAATAATTTGTATAATGCTAATAAATCTTTAGATCACTATTATAGAAAAGCTCAATTTAATTATTTGAGATATTTAAATAAAAAAAAATGTTTACTTAATGATAAAATACTAGAAGAGGATGAAGAAATTATATTTAGAATCATTTCAATTGTAATTTTAACAGTAGGTAAAAATGATTATCCTCCTAGAGGAAAAGATTTAAAAAGATTAATTTTAAAAATGAAATTAAGTGATTTCCGACAGGCAACACTTGGAAAATGCATAATTAAGAGAGTTAAGAATAGTTTTATTATAAAAAATGAGTTTAAATAATAAAAAAGTCAATTTTATGGTCTATAATTTGTCAATTTGCCTCTTGTTTAATTTAAAATAATTCTTACTTTAATATATATTATGAATTTTAAAAATTTAGCGATGTGGGCAATTATAGTTTTTTTAACTATAGGTCTATATAATTTATTTAAGAATCCACAAAGAGTTAACTCAAATAATAATATTACTTTTTCAGAATTTTTATCAGAAGTTGATAATGGAAGAGTTGTACAAGTTAATATTCAAGGAAAAAATATTAATGGTGTATTATCAAATGGTAAAAATTTTACCACTTATTCTCCAGATGATCCCAATTTAGTAGAAAAACTTACAAACAAAGGTGTAAGCATAACAGCCTCTCCAATAGAGGATAAGATGCCTTCATTGCTTGGTATATTATTATCATGGTTCCCAATGCTTCTTTTAATTGGTGTTTGGGTTTTTTTCATGCGTCAAATGCAAGGAGGAAAAGGTGGAGCCATGGGCTTTGGTAAATCTAAAGCTAAATTAATGAATGAGCTAAAAGGAAAAGTTACATTTAATGATGTTGCTGGTGTTGAAGAAGCAAAAGAGGAAGTAGAAGAAGTTGTAGAGTTTTTAAAAGATCCAAAAAAATATAGTAGGTTAGGTGGAAAAATTCCAAGAGGTTGTTTATTAGTTGGTCCCCCAGGAACAGGAAAAACTTTATTAGCAAGAGCTATAGCAGGTGAGGCGGATGTTCCTTTTTTTACTATATCCGGTTCAGATTTTGTTGAAATGTTTGTTGGAGTTGGAGCTTCAAGAGTTAGAGATATGTTTGAACAAGGAAAAAAACATTCACCTTGTATTATTTTTATAGATGAGATTGATGCAGTAGGAAGAAGTCGTGGCGCAGGACTAGGCGGAGGTAATGATGAAAGAGAACAAACTTTAAACCAACTATTAGTAGAGATGGATGGCTTTGATACAAATGAAGGTGTTATTATAATAGCAGCAACTAATAGACCAGATGTTTTAGATCCAGCATTATTAAGGCCGGGTAGATTTGATAGACAGGTAGTTGTTTCAAATCCAGATATAATTGGTAGAGAAAAAATTTTAAAAG
>MDSV01176536.1_pt1 | contig 10999 bp, 15 predicted proteins | sample 810851 | NCBI WGS metagenome assembly MDSV01 (sample SAMN05326640, study PRJNA326480) | marine metagenome | isolation source: seawater | place: Atlantic Ocean: North East | collected 2012 | reverse complement strand
CAATCCATCAGTAATCATTTTATAGTTATTTAAATATCTTTTTAAGTTTTCTTTAACAGCACCATTTAATGTTGTTAAGTTTTTACTTGAATTATATCCAAGAGTATAAATGTTAATACTAAATGGATTTGATGCATCTGATGCTCTATTTTGTTTACCTTGTAAAAATAAATCTACATTTGCCTTTATTTCACTTTCAGGTAATCCAGCATTTTTATTAATCAATCTTATGAATTCTTCTTGATTATCTGGTGATGCCAATGTTCCTGCTGGTGAATTTGCATCTAACTTGTTATCTTGTATTACAAATGCTTTTGCAACAGAACCAAATTTAGAAGGCATTGCTAAACATCTAACTTGGTAATCTTGTGCGGTTACTGCTCTGTTTTGAGCTCCAAAGTAAGCCAATGCATTTTCTTTTATTTCTTTTATAGTTTCTGCACCTCTACCACCTGTTGCTGGTATTTCGTTTTCACATGCAACAGAGTTTGTAACTGTATTAAATAAAAGTGCTTCTGCAGAGGTGAATGAACTTACATCGTTTTCATATTCTATACTTGTAATTTGTTTTATATCACCCTTTTTAACATTTGAATTAATACCACCACCTACAAAGTATTTAACTGAAACTGTTGTATTAGTTGGTGATTGTCCATATGATTTAGTTTTTAAGAAATTTGCTGGGTCATAGTATTCAGTTAATCTATTATCTGAACCAGCTAAACCTAATCCTATATTATCAAAGTTTGGTACTATTAGTTCATCATTTACATTACTATCACCACTACCAAATTGAATTGTAGTTGAATAATCTTCATTTACAACTGTTGTGAATCTTCTTGGAGTTCTTAATGTTTTTAATATAGATGGTACATCCTCTCTAAACTGAAACAAATCAGGTTCGTTTGCAGCTGTATTAGGATAATCTATATAAACAAGTTCTTGTCCAAGATAAGGTACTTCATAATATTTATTTGAGTTTGCATCTCTTACATCGTATATTGATATTACATCAGTTTCTTTTAAATCTATTCTTGCAAAATCAGCATTAGGGCCGAAACTTACATCGGTTTCTTTTAATAATGCAGATATTGCTTTTACTTTCTTTTTTACTAAGTAGTATTCAGGGTCATTAGTACTTGTGTTTTTTGAGAATACTGTTATTTCTCTTCCACTAGATTCATTAAAATCTAATAACTCTTGTGTTACGAAAGTAACTCCACCAGTTGATGTTGCAACCATTCCTTCTTTTACTCTCAAATAAAACTTACTATCTGGTTCATAATCACTTGTTGAACCAGTTTTGTATTTGGATGGTACAAGTTGATACATTGATAGTTCGGTTACTGCGGGGGATGTTACTTTGGTTTTATATCCAAGATATTTTGCTAATGCTAATACATTTCTTTTATCCTCTGCATATGGCATTAATGATTCTTTAAGAGTATCATCAATATAGTATCCTAAAACATCACCTATATAAGATGCCATTTCAATAAACATCATACCAGGTGAAGATTCGTTAAAATCTGCGTGTGTTTTTGGAAAATAAGTTTTTGCAAACTCTATAAGATTTTCTCTAAAAGACTTAAAATCTTTATTAAGGTACTTTAGTGATTTACCTTTATCTTTAAAGTTTGAATTTACTGAATTATTTATTGCCATCTTATGTACCTAATGTAAATGTAATTGTTTGTAAACTTATAGCTTCACCAACTCTAAATTTAATTTCAACACCTACTTTGTTTCTATCTTTATTACTATCTGATATATCTATAAATATATCTTCTATCTTTATATAAGGTAACCATTTTTCAACTGATTCTGTTATCGTATCAGTTATTTTAATTTCAAATTCTGAATCTATTGGTTCAAATAAAAGAGATTGTAATCCACTACCGAATTCTGGTTGTGCTATTCTTTCTCCTTTTTTTGTTAGTAATAGATTTTTTAAATTACTTTTTGCCTGATTAAATGATGTGAAATTTTGTTCAAAGAAACCACCATCACCATTTTTTAATGGTAACGATAATCCTACTGCGTAATCGTTAAATTCCTCAGTATCAATTACTACCTTCTTTGAAATCTCATAAGCCATTTTTTAATCCTGTCCAGGTCTCCAATTTTTTTGTTTATTAAATGCTTTTACCAAAGAACTATTATCTCTGTTTAAAACTCTATCTAATCCTGCAAGACCAGTTTGTACTCCCAAACCTTGTGGTTTTGATGCTCCACCTGCTGCAAGATTTCCATATCCCATTTGATGAGCCATTGAATGTTGCAGGTTCGGTGGTACACCTCCTCCCATCGCAACATTAGTGCTGTTAAATTGTACTTGTTTATCCATTTGTGAAAATGGTTTTGTATTTGCAATTGCCTCATTGAGGGTTGGGTTTTTTGAATAAGTTTTTCTTTCCTCATTCAATACCGATTCTGCAAGAGAAAACGGGTCTACCTCTGTTTGAGGTTGTATGGGTTTAGATTCTTTTAATCTTAGTTTAATTTGTTCTTCAAGAATCTTAGGAAAAGTTTTAGTTAGAAATCTTTCTTGTTGTTTTGCAACTTCAGCTTCTACCAACACTTTTACTAATTTAGCTATTTTCTTCGCTTCCATAATTCTTAATTAAGTTTGTTTATCTTTATATAAATATTAATTCTTTATATTTTGAAGATTATTGGGGAACAGAATATCCAGTCCAATTAATTACACCGGGGCCAGGAACTGGTGTTGGTGCTACTGGATATAACGATAGTGTTATTATCAAACCTTGTACTGTCATTATGTGGGTTTGTATTGCTAATGCTAATATTTCAACAAAAGATTCTGTTTTCAAAACGGGTGGGGTTGGTAAATCAATACTCCATTCACCAGGATTTACTATAATATGTGTTTGTGTCTGTAAGTTTTGGAGAGTACCTGGTGCTGGAATCACTGGTAATGGGAATAAAGCTCCTTGGGCACCCATCCAATATCCTTTAAATGCTGGGCCCCAGTCACCAATACTTAATTGTCCTTCTTTTTTATAGTTGTTCATTGTTAGGAAGGCCTTTAATAAAGATTCCATTGTTTGGGTATTACCAGTTTGTAGTGGTACTTGATTCAACATATCGAATCCACCTTTAATAAGTACATCATATTCTCTTACAAGAAATTCAGCAAAATCATCACTGGTGTTTGGCTTTGCATCCATGTATTGTATCAAATTTTGTTTGAATACTGAAAGAGACATTAGTTCGTGTAGTTATTTGGAGATAATATATCCTTTAACTTATTCTTGATTGAATTATATTTTGGTGCGTTTACTGGTGGACCAGAAGGCCCTGCAGGTGTTGGATGTGTTTCACTTGCCAACTCTGTAAGTAGTTCGCTTAATAAATCTACTAACGCATTTCCTCTTACAAGTTGTTCTTCTGAATCATCTCCTATGTTAATCCTACCTTGTCCAGCAAGAATACTAAAATCATTATCAGTAGTTGTTATGTTTATATTATCACCGGTTGTTATATCAATACCAAGTGCATTATCAATTGACATCCCTTTATCTGAAATGAATCCATAGTTTCCTTTAGAATAAAAAATCATTTCAGCATTCTTTGAAGAAAATATTAACCTACCACTACTAATTAGTAGTTGGTCTCCTTTTAATTCATCTGCAGTTGGATACTCTTTAAATGTATCTGGTGTTGTTTCAAAATCAGATGTTCCTTTATCATCAACTGTACCAGGTATGAATGGTAGTTGGTAATCTCGTGAACCCATTACAATACTAGAACCATCTCTGTTTACATCTTCTTCAGTTAATCCTCCTACTTTTTGAGATTGAAACTCACCTTGTGATTCTCTTGATGGGTCGGATTCTCTATTTCTTATGATAATGGTTGGTGAAAATGTATTATCATTATTATTATATCCACTAAATCTTATAGATTGTCCAAATCTTGATTCTAATAAAGTATCACCTTCGTATAGTTTTAGTTTATGTATCTTAGCGTCTGCTTCAAAGTAATCTCCATAATCTCCTTGATTACTTGTATCACCTCCTTGTGGTTGACTAACTCCTGTTGATGCGTTGTTTCCATATGTTGAACCTTTGCCTGGTTTATCTGCATTTCCAAATTTATCTCTATATTCGGTTAATCCTTCGTTGGAAACATTTGGAGTTCCACTTGTTTCTAATCTAGTATAGAATTTTTTTCCTGCAATCCTTACTATGTTTACTTCTTCACCAAGTATTGGTAAAGTTCTTAGCGTATCATCTAAAGGATAAATAATTGGTAAATCATCATCTTGTACTTCTGAGTTAGATAGTGTTCTAGCACGAACTCCACCTACCTTACCAGTATGTACATCAGAAGAATCTACACCATCTACACTACTTACTTCTGCAAATCTTGGTAGTGATTTATTAGTATCATCTAATATTACATCGATTACTATACCAATATCACTTTGGTTTTTTCTTCTCCTTACATCTTTGGATGTTTGTACATTATTATCACCAAATTTAAACATTCTCGTTAACTTTCTGTTTTAGTTCTTCAACTTCGTTTGTTAGTTCATCAACTTTAGCATCTGTTTCTCCTGATACTTCATTTACAGTATCCTCTAATTGATTCAATAATTGTTCTTTTTCTTTATCACTAAGGAATCCAACATCACCTTCGTTTTTATCTTTTGAGGCAATCATTCGTTGTGCAATGGCTGCCATTTTAATTAGTGATTCATCGTTTCTTACTGAGGTATCAACTAAATCTTTTATGATTGGACCAATTACTGCCATATCACCAGAATGTCTAATTACCTTTTTCATTTCGGCGATTAGTTCTGATATTCTACCTTTTTTATTTTGCTGGTTATCATAGATGTCTTTAAACAATCCACTTAAATCTTTGCCAGGAAATAATTCAAAATTTGTACTCATAATTTTTATACATTATCTTATATATAAATATCATAAATGAAAAAACCCTACTTTTTACAGTAGGGTCTTTCCTCAACCTTGTGTTATCGGATTATTGCTAACCCTTACTTTTTAATAATATGGTATAGTACAAAAGCACCTACGAGTCCTAAAAGACCCTCAGCACTTAATCCTCCCAAAATACCCATAATATTATCAACTACTGATACATTAGGCCAGAATGGGATTTCAACACCTTTGAATAGTACTTCAAGTACTACTCCTAAGGCAACGATACTAATACCGATTTTTGTTAATTCATCAGCCCAATTGCCGATATTCTTCAAAAATTCCATATTTGTCTCCTCTGTTTTTAGTTAAAAAGATAACCTCTTCCTTCTTCAAAACTTCGGACATGTCACTAATAACTATGATATATATAAACTAAAAAGTATGTTTTAGATTTTAACACCTAATGAGTAAACAATAACAGGTGTCAAACAAAAAACCCAACCTTACGGGGTTGGGTTTTGATACTAATCTCTTTGAATTACGATTAGTTGATTTGAGCCACAAGTGACTTTAATCGTTTGATTTCAGCCTTCATTTGTTCGTACTCTATCTGTTCATAAGTATAACGAGGATGTCCTTTAGGTTTAATCCACACTAAAATTCCTCTTTTATACAATGCTTTTGTACCTAAATCATTACTCCAATAACCATGCATCAATAGGTTACCTTCTTCGTTTTTGATGTAAGTTCCTTTTTGTGTAACAGAGCCTTCGTTATTTATGACTCTATATGTGTACACATTGTAATCCACCTTCTCTAATGTTCTATTTTGACTAAATAGTGGAACAAATAATAAGAGTAGGAGGATTGTAGTAATTATTCTTTTCATAATATACCTCCTTTATTATAAGTATATCAATGTTAAGAAATTGTTAACTTAATGTTATGTTAAAGTTTCAGAAAGTATTTTTTTGGATATAAAAATATTATCAATTACTAAATAATCCATATCACAATTCATAAATGTATCAATTGCTTCTTGTGAATCTCTAACCATAGTTTGGTCTTTGAGATTGAATGATGTATTAAGTAGTATTGGATACTTTGTAATCTTCTGATATTCTTTTAAGAGTTTATACATCTTAGGATTAAAATCTTCTCTAAGTGTTTGTACTCTTGCTGAACCATCTATATGTGTGATAGCTGGTAATTTTTTTCTATGCTTAGGTTTAACTGAAACAATTTGGTTCATATAAGGTATTTCAATCGTTGGTGTAAAAAAGTTTTTCATATCCTCATAAGTAACCATAGGAGCAAATGGTCTAAATCCTTCTCTTTTCTTTACTACCATATTTACCCTCTTTTTCATTTGTGGGTCTCTCGGGTCTGCTAAGATAGAACGATTACCTAATGCTCTTGCACCAAATTCTAACTGACCTCTAACCCATCCAATAATATTACCTTCGGATATTAGTTTAGCTATTTTAGGAAATAATTCTTCATCAGATAGTGCTTCATAAAATATCTTAGTATCATTTTCTTTTATTACATTTACTACATCTAATATTTTTTCTGATGGACCTAAGAAAGGTGATTTATTTTCTTCTCTTTGATTTGTAATATGATTCCAATAGTAAAGAGCAGCTCCAATAGCTGAACCAGCATCTGATGGGGCTGGTGGAATCCAAATGTTTTTGAATGGGGTTTTACTTTGTATCTTACCATTAGCAGTTCCATTATATGCACACCCACCACTCAAACATAAGTTTTTAGATTTACTTTTTTTATATAACTTATTTAATAATTTAAAGAAATGCTTTTCATATGTGTATTGTAAAGCTGCAGCTATGTTTTTATGAATATCATTTACTTTTTCATTTGGTAATCTATTTGGTATGTTAAATAACTTAGAAAGTTTTTTGTTAAACATTATTTTATCAGAATAATGATATGAAAAATAATCCATATTTAGTTCAAATCCATCATCTGTTTCCTTTATTAGTTCATCAAACATTTTATGGTGAAATAAATGTGTACCATATGGTGCCAATCCCATTACCTTATACTCACCTTCATTTGGTTTAAATCCTAAGAATGCAGTGATTGTAGAATAAAGTAATCCTAATGAGTGTGGATATACAACCTCCCCATATCTTTTTATTTGATTTTGCTTTCCATATGCCATCACTGTAGTATCCCATTCACCAACACCATCAACAGATAGTATGGCTGATTCATCAAAGTCTGATGTAAGATATGAATATGCTAAATGAGATAAGTGGTGATTACCAGCTGTAATTTTAGCTTTTCTAAATATGTTTTCAATTGGGTCAAATGGATTAGATTTTTTTGGAAAGTTAAATGGATTCTTCCAAAAATATTTCCAATACGATTTTTTATCTCTATCGTATTTTAATTTTGGATTTTCATAATAACAAACTACTGAGATATCATCTCCATTTATATTGTTTTCTTTTAGAATCCAATTAATTGAATTTATTGGAAATGAGTAATCGTGTTTTATACCAGTGAATCTTTCTTCTTCAACCGCATTTAAAACCTTTCCATTTTTAATTAGAGCTACGGCAGAATCGTGAAATCCATATGAAATACCAATAATGTATTTATCGTAAATGCTCTTCTTCATTCCAAAACTGATTTACATTATCTTCTATTACATCTCCCTCTAAGAATGCATTTAACATTTTTTTCTGATGTTGTTTCATAACATTTACCACCTTTGTAATGTAATGTGTTTTACAATCGGTCATTTCTCTTATCAGTAAATACAAATGTTTTTTATTAAAGTTTTCTATATAATCTGCTCTTCTAAATAACTCCAATACTGCATCTGCTATTTGGATATCTCTTTTCTTTGTAAAAACAACAGTTAGATTTTTATCCCAATAACTTAGCATAATTTTTCTAAATTCAGAATATTCTTCATTTTGTTGTGTTTCATTAAAATCATTTTCAGGATTCCAAGTTTGTGGCATTTCAGATATTAATGCGTTTTTTTGCCACCTTTTGTAATTACCATTATTATTTAGAATCAGATAATTTTTTGCTATAATCGTAAAATATGAAAATGCCTTTCCTTTACCCTCTTTGTACATATGTATTTTTTCTACCATAGCTGATACTACTTCTTTTTTAACATCAGATTTTGGTACATCAAAGTAAGTAAATTTAAATGTATTTAAAACATTTTCTGCTAATTTATCAAATGGATATTTAATCCCATCATTATAAATTTTATTTCGTTCTTTTGGGTTTTTACATTTGTTATAAGCAATTATAGCATCTTGTGCAGGTGTACCAAAGTACATTTTCGATTTTTTTCTTCTTGGTCTGGGCATATTCTATTTAAATTGTTCGTTTAGTTCAACTACTATTCTTTTTAGTTCTTTAAATACAGAACCAACTTCATCATCTGATTCAAAAGAACCTCTGATATCTGCTTGCTTCATTTTTTCATTAGCATCATTGACTGTTTGTACTACACCATTAATAGTGCCAATCAAATCATCTTCTAATCTTTCGTTTTGTTTGAGTAGATTTCTAACACCAATTAATAATAAAATATTAAATACTGCCGATACTCCTAAAATTATTTCTATAACCATTTTTAATTTAATTTAATTTAATATCGTATCCACTAAATGTTTTCATATACGATGTAATTTTTGTTCCATAAGCATCTTTAAAAACTTTACCATTTTTAAAATACCTCTTTACTGAACCCTGTCCTCCAAGATGTGCAGCTGCCAATATACCACTTTCTGAAATATACATACCATTAATTGTTTCACCATCAAATAAATCAATATAGGTTTGTAGTTTTTCTTTGTTGTGTGATAATAAAGATAACATTGCCTCCTCTTGTAATTCTGGGTTGTTAAGGAATTCTTTACGAGAAACATCATATCCCAATCCTTTTAGTGTGGATTTTCCGAATTGATACTTTCCCATATATCCCCAAGTATTAGTGATATCATATCGATTACCACTTTCTCTGAATCCAATATCATTTAAGAATCTATCTAATTCATTTTGATGATATTGTTTAATTTTTAACTCCTCAGCTTCTTTTCTGAGTATTTCTGATTGTTTTATAGCTTCTAACCTATCCCATCTAGGAGATTCAGAAGTTGCGGAATCAATCATTCCGAATGATAGTATTGAAATTACTATCGTAATAATTATTGTTGTCTTTCTCATACGGTATATTCCCTTTTGATTAAACTATAACAAATATACGAAAAATATTTCACATATCCAAATAAAATCTCATTTATTTTATGCTTCACCTATTGGACCAAAGTATAAGTCCATTAGCTCATCATCGGTAGTTTTGACCTTTCTTTTTAATTTATCTGCTTCATTGATGAGTTTTGCGAATTCTTTAGCTGTTTGTACAAACAACTTTTGATTGTGTAACAATCTATCCTCCACTTCTTCTTGTGTAAGAATTTTCTTTTCAATCAACAGTTCAATGACTGATTGATTAAGTAAGTTAACTTGTAATAAATTATCCTTAATTTCTTTAAACATCTTTTATGTCCTTTAACAAAGTCTTTATATCTTCTTTGTTATCCTCTAAATCACCAAAAGCTGTTTTTATAGATTTTGGTGAATAACCTAATGAATGAGCCAATCTTATCATTACGGCTTTATATTCATTCATATTCATATCATCGGGTACATCAAACTTAATTTCGTTTGCCTCCCTAACATTTTGCTTCCAGCCGTTACTATACTTAAATATTAATTTTGCCATTGTTCCGTTCTTTTTTATACAATTTCATATCCTTTCTCCAATAATGGTATGGCTTTTTTATATTTTATAAAATCCGTTTCACCATCTGGTGATTTAACCATTACCTTATCATTTCTTCCATATTTTTTTTCGGATACCCTTTGAATGTTGTATGTTCTAATTGAATCTGTGATTAGAATACCATCTAAATGGTCTATCTCATGTTGAGCTACAACACACTCCAATAATCCCTCATCACCAAAGTAATTATGCCCTTCCGTACCAATCTTATCCGTTTCATCAGGTCCAAACTCTACTGTTCCTAAGTTATCAGTTTCAACAGTGATTGAAATACTTCTTACTGTGTTCTTTGGTTTTCTCATTGTTTTAGGAAGCGATAAACAACTCTCAATGTATTGTACTGCTTCTTCACTTCTTTTAACAATTTTAGGATTTATCAATACCATTGGTTCTTTAATGTTAATAACACACATTCTTTTATCTACACCAATTTGATTTGCTGATAATCCAAATCCTTTTTCTTTTTGTAATGCGGTGAATAATGCCGCTGATATAACTTCTTCTTCAGATTTATTTTTAGGTAAATCTGTGATTGGTTTTTTTAATTTAATTCTATCTGTTACTATTTTGCTCATTCGAATAAATTTAATTGTGATTTGTCTTTTACTAATTTTCTTTCTGATAAGTCAGAACCGAATGGTCTTTCATAGATTGTTTCACCACCATCTGGTGATTCATAGATTGTACCACCGAATTTACCGAGTTGGTTAATCTTATCTATTCTATCCCAATATATTTCTCTAACTTTTGAACCTAACTCTGCATCGTTAGGATACTTTTCTACTAAGGGTTTAATATCTATGTTCATAATTTCTTTACTAAGGTTTTTGTGTTTAATCTATTTTGATGTGGGTTCTTCCACAATTCTTTATTATCAAATTCATTTAATTGTTTGATTTCAGCATTTTGTATTGCTATAGGATGAAGTTTTTTAAACTCTTCTACGATAGAATTATTAATTAAAATATATCCACCTTCTATTAAGTAATCCCAAGCGTAATCAAATAAATCATATCTTATATTTTTATCAGTTGATACTGAACCTATATCAATATCACAATATGATATGTTTCTTTTTTGTGGTTTTTGTTGATACACATCAAAGGAAAATATTCTTGAGTGATTTAGTGGATTAAATATATCATACCCATACACTCTCTTATCACCATATAGTTCACATAACTTTTCAATGGTAACACCAACACCACATCCAAACTGAAGTATATCACCACCTTTTGGTATATCT
>MDSV01137972.1_pt1 | contig 10999 bp, 10 predicted proteins | sample 810851 | NCBI WGS metagenome assembly MDSV01 (sample SAMN05326640, study PRJNA326480) | marine metagenome | isolation source: seawater | place: Atlantic Ocean: North East | collected 2012 | reverse complement strand
TGGGCAGACCGAAAAAACCGCCTACGCCCGTAATTCCATGGAGTTTCAGGCGGCCTTCCGGTTCCTGAATGGCAAAGTGAAATCACTGCTGTCCGCAATCCGAGGAGAGTGATCATGTCGTTGATGAATATTTTTGACATCGCCGGCAGTGGCATGAGTGCACAGACCGTGCGCCTGAACACCGTCAGTTCCAACATTGCCAACGCCGACAGTGTCAGCAGTAATACCGATGAGACCTATCGCGCCCGGCAGCCTATCTTCCGCGCCCAACTGCAGGCGGCCATGTCCAATCAGCCCTTCGATTTCAGCGCCACCCAGTCGGATCTGGGAGGCGGGGTCTCGGTGGCCGGTGTGGTGGAAAGCGATGCGCCGCTGCAGCTGCGCTATGAACCGTCTCACCCCATGGCGGACGAGGAGGGCTATGTGGCCTATCCCAATGTGAACGTAGTGGAGGAAATGGCGAATATGATCAGCGCCTCCCGTTCGTTTCAAACCAATGTGGATGTGATGAGTTCCGCCAAACAGATGATGCAGCAGATTTTGAGTCTGGGCCAGTAAGTAATCAGGGGTAAATGGTCATGGCAATTAATGGCGTGCAAGCCAACAGCGTGCTGGACGAACTCTCCATCCGCAAGCAGCAGGAGGAGAACGGCAAGTCGGAGTCCAAGGCGGATAAAGACATGTTCATGCGCTTGCTGCTGGCTCAGATTGAGAATCAGGATCCGCTAAAGCCCACGGATCAAACGGATTTCGTGGCTCAGCTGGCGCAATTCAGCTCCCTGGAAGGCATTCAGAATCTGCGCAGCAGCGTAGAGGATATCGGCAGTATGTATCGCTCCAGCCAGGCGTTGCAGGCCACTGCCCTGGTGGGACGTGAAGTGCTGGTGCCTGGCCAGATTGGTTATCTGGAGCAGGGCGGCAGTATCAGTGGTGTGATCGATGCGGAGCAGGCGTCCGGCGATGTGATGATGCTGGTGCGGGATGCCAGTGGGCAGCTGGTGGCCAGCCGCGATCTGGGTAATGTTGGCAGTGCTGAGACACCCTTTAGCTGGGATGGCACTGACAATGTCGGCAATCCGTTGCCGGCCGGGGCCTACTCCGTATCCATCGAGGGCACTCTGAACGGCGAAAACGAGGCGTTGACCACCAGTATGTACAGTCGGGTCAACAGTGTCAGTATCGTGGATAACCAAGGTGGTATGCTGCTGAACCTGAACGGTATCGGTCAGGTGGAATCCACTAAGATTCAAGAAGTACGTTAATAGCAGGAGAAGAACATGGGTTTTAATATTGCGTTAAGTGGTTTGAATGCTGCGCAGGCGCAACTGGATGTCACCAGTAACAATATCGCCAACGTGGAGACCACCGGTTTTAAAGGGTCCCGCACGGCGTTTGGTGACATTTATGCCAATTCCGCCTTTGGTAACAGCGATACCGCCATCGGTAATGGTGTATTGCTGCAGCAGGTTCAGCAGTTGTTTGACCAGGGAAATCTGGACTTCACTTCCCAGGCACTGGATCTGGCCATCAGTGGCGAAGGCTTCTTTGTGATGTCGCCGGATCAGATCAGCCAGGAGCGGGTGTATACCCGGGCCGGTAACTTCGGTGTGGATGAGAACGGTTTTGTGGTGAATGCCTCCAACCAGTATCTGCAGGTGTTTCCGGTGAATGACGACGGTTCGGTAACGGCCACCGCCCTGTCCAGTACCCAGCCGCTGCAGCTGCCGGATACCGCTGGCGCGCCCCAGGCCACGGCGGAAGTGGAAATTGGTGTGAATCTGCCGGCCAATACCGGTAACCTGAATGTGGACGCGTTCGATCCTACGGACTCCAACACTTACTCTGCGTCCACCTCAATCACCCTTTACGACAGCCTGGGCGATTCCCACATTGCCACCGCTTACTTTGTCAAAGAGCCCAACCTGGGTACCAGTGGCCAGCAGAACACCTGGGGTGTGTTTTTGACGGTGACCGATGATACCGGAGCGGTGAATACGGTGGATGTGTTTGATGGCGTGGGCGGTGCTCCCAGCAGTGAAGTCAACGCCGGTGGCACCGCTTACGGGGTACTGGCGTTTGATTCCCAGGGCGTGTTTCAGGGCACCGATCCGGCCACCGGGATTTTCACCGATCAGTTCAACTTCCTCACCAACGGTGCGGACACCACTCAGCAAGTGAACTTCGATTTCGCCGGCAACACGCCCACTCAGTTTGCCTCACCGTTTTCCGTGGCGGCGTTGTCCCAGGATGGTTTTACCATCGGCCGTCTCACAGGGTTGAGCGTGGACGATCAGGGGGTGATTCAGGCCACCTATAGTAATGGCCAGACCACCGCGGTGGGCAAAGTGGCCATGGCCCGCTTCTCCAATCCCCAGGGGCTGCTGCAAACCGGTAATACCACCTGGCGTTCTTCCACGGCGTCCGGCGAACCCATTCCCGGTGAGGCGGGTACCTCCAGTTTCGGCTTGATCCAGTCCGGTGCCCTGGAGGCCTCTAATGTGGATCTGACCGAGGAGTTGGTAACCTTGATCACCTCCCAGCGTAATTTCCAGGCCAACGCCAAAAGTATCGAGACTGCTAACGCTGTGACTCAGACCATAATTCAGATTCGTTAATCAATGGCTGTTATCCAAACCCCGCTCCGGCGGGGTTTTTTTATGCCTGAGTGTTGGCAAGCGAATTGCAATTTTCATGATGTGTTGAAACAAACAATAGATTTTTGACGTTCAGGATCAGTGTATGGATAAGTTTTTGTATATCTCCATGACCGGAGCCAAAGAAGCGCTTAATGCGCAACAGCTCCGAGCCAACAATCTGGCGAATGTCTCCACCACTGGATTCAAGTCGGACTTTCAACAGTACCGGGCCATGTCGGTATTTGGCGAGTACCACCCCACCCGTGCCTACGCCATGACGGAAAACCCGGGCACGGACACCACTGCCGGGGTCTATGTGGAAACCGCCCGGGATCTGGATGTGGCCATTAAAGGTGATGGCTGGTTCGCGGTGCAGACGCCCGATGGCGGCGAGGCTTATACCCGTGCCGGTGACTTGAAGCGGGATGTAACCGGAACGCTGACCACCGGTACCGGAATGCCGGTACTGGGTGACGGCGGCCCGATCGTATTACCGGAGTATGAACGGTTGGTGGTGGGGGTGGACGGTACGTTATCCATCACCGGCCTGGGAGAAGACGCTCTGGCGCTGGCTCAGGTTGGGCGATTGAAACTGGTGAATCCAGAACCCGGAGCCCTGGCCAAAGGCGAGGACGGCTTGTTCCGTATGAAGGATGGATCCGAACTGCCGGCGGATCCCGGTGTGCAGGTGGTCAATGGCATGCTGGAGGGCTCCAATGTGAATCCGGTGAATGAAATGACCGCCATTATTTCCCATTCACGGCTGTATGAAATGAACGTGAAAATGATGCAGGCCGCCAAGGAAATGGACGAAGCGTCGGCACGGATCCTGCAAAACTAGGAATAGTGTCAAAAAGCATTATTAGCGGTATTTTTTCGGCAAGCTGTTGCCTCTGACAGGCAGGCAATTGCCGCGAGAACTGGAGAACAAGTTATGCATTCGTCACTGTGGGTCAGCAAAACCGGTTTAAGCGCCCAGGATACCAAGCTCAAAACCATTTCCAATAACCTGGCCAACGTCAGTACCACCGGTTTCAAGCGGGATCGCGCGGTATTTCAGGATCTGCTGTATCAGATCAACCGTCAGCCCGGCGGGCAATCCTCCCAGAATACGGAGTTGCCGTCGGGACTGCAGCTGGGTGCCGGTGTGCGCATGATGGCCACCCAGAAGGAATTCACCATAGGTAATATTGAAGTGACTGATCAGGGTATGGATATGGCGATCAATGGTCGCGGCTTTTTCCAGATTCTTATGCCCGATGGTTCCATCAATTATACCCGGGACGGCCAGTTTCAGGTGGACTCCACGGGTCAGCTGGTAACCTCCGGCGGCTTCCCCCTGGAGCCGGGCATCACGGTGCCGCAAAGTTTCCAGAATATCACTATCGGAACCGATGGGGTGGTGACTGCGGTGGATGCCCAGACTGGTGACTCCACTCAGATTGGTAACATTCAGCTGGCGGATTTTATTAACCCGGCCGGACTGGAGGCCATGGGTAACAACCTGTTTCGGGAAACCGTGGCCAGTGGCGCACCCACTCAGGGTGAGCCGGGACAGAATGGGTTGGGTCCCATTATCCAGGGTGCGCTGGAAAGCTCCAACGTCAACGTGGTGGAGGAGATGGTGAATATGATTGAAACCCAGCGGGCCTATGAGATGAATTCCAAGGTGATCTCTACTGTGGATCAGATGCTGCAATACATCGGTCAGCAGTTATAACGCGGCGGTATCGGAGTGACTAAAGGCAACGTCATGTTAACGCTGTTATCTGCTAAACAATCATACCGGCTTGTGGTGATCGGCTTGATCCTGGTGGCCACCGGCTGTGCCAGTGCACCGCCAATCCGACCGGGTGATCCCCGGTACTCGCCGGTGATGCCGGTGTCCCAACCGGCAGGTGTCAGCTCAGGCGGCTCTATTTATGCGTCCGGCAGCGGTCTGAATCTGTGGGAAGACAACCGCGCCCGACGTATCGGTGACATCATTACTTTACTGTTGGAGGAGCGCACGGTTTCCTCTAAAACCAACAGTACTGAAATCGACAAGGCCGACACCATTAATATGGGCGTCGACAGTCTGCTGGGCACCAATCCCTCCATGTCACTGAACGGTTCAACCCTGAACCTGGGCGTCCAATCCAACGCCAATCGTGAATTTGAGGGCGACGCCGCATCGGATCAAAGCAATCGCCTCCAAGGCCAGATTTCGGTCACGGTGGTGGATGTTTTGCCCAATGGGGTGCTGGTGGTCAGGGGCGAGAAGTGGATGACATTTTCTCAGGGTGATGAGTTTATTCGGATCGAAGGCCTGCTGCGGCCTTCTGATGTAACACCGGAGAATACCGCACTTTCCACCCGGCTGGCGGATGCCCGGCTTACCTACAGCGGTACCGGCGCCCTGGCGGATGCCCAGGCTCAGGGTTGGATGTCCCGGTTTTTCAACAGTCGATGGTGGCCGTTTTGAGGATACGTAGTATGCGAGCCCTGGTTTGCTTCTTTTTAACTTTTGCTCTGGTCACACCGGCACAGTCGGACCGTCTGAAAGATATTGCTGATATCCAGGGTGTGCGCACCAATCAGCTGATCGGTTATGGCCTGGTGGTGGGGCTGGATGGTACCGGTGACAAAACCAACCAGACGCCTTTTACTGTCCAGACCTTTCGTAACATGATGGAGCAGTTCGGCATCAGTGTGCCGGAGAATCTGACCCCCAAACTCAAGAACGTGGCGGCGGTCTCCATTCATTCTGAGTTGCCGCCTTTCGCTAAGCCTGGCCAGCGTATTGATATTACGGTCTCTTCTCTGGGTAACGCCTCCAGCCTGCGGGGCGGGACCTTGCTAATGACACCATTGCGGGGCGCCGATGGCAGAGTCTATGCCCTGGCCCAGGGTGATCTGGTGGTGGGGGGCTTTGGCGCGCAGGGGGCGGATGGCTCCAAGATCACGGTGAACGTACCCAGTGTCGGTCGCATCCCCAACGGTGCCACGGTGGAAGTGGCAGCCCCTAATCCTTTCCAGGAAGGTAACACGCTGACATTCAACCTGCGGCAACCGGATTTCACCACCGCCAAGCGGGTGCGGGATGAAATCAATGCCCTGTTGGGCCCGGGTGTGGCGCGCTCCATGGACGCCACCTCCATTGTGGTAACCGCACCGCTGGATCCTTCCCAGCGGGTGACCTACCTGTCGGTGTTGGAAAACCTGGAGGTAAAACCGGCGGAGCCTTCGGCCAAGATCATTATCAATTCCCGTACCGGCACCATTGTTATCGGTCAGAACGTCAAAGTGTCACCGGCAGCGGTGACCCACGGCAATCTTACCGTGACGATTTCCGAGGGTGTGGATGTCACTCAGCCCAATGCTCTGGCCGGTGGCCGAACCGTGGCCGCGCCCAATACGGATATCGATATCACCCAGGAGCAGGCCCATATGTTCAAAGTCAACGAAGGTGTGACGCTGGATGATATTGTGGCTGCCGTTAACCGGGTGGGAATGGCTCCCGGTGATCTGATGGCTATTCTGGAAGCTTTGAAACAGGCCGGTGCCCTGCGCGCTGAGCTGATAGTGATCTGACGCGATGAACACGACCAACAGCCCATCCTCCGACATGTATCTGGATTTTGCGCAATTTCAGCAGATGCGCAAACTGTCGCGGGATGACCAATCCCAGGGCCTGAAAATGGCGGCCCAGCAGATGGAAAGTTTGTTCCTCAGCATGGTGTTGAAGAGCATGCGGGAAGCCAACGCGGTGTTCGCCGAGGGCAATATGTTGCAGTCCCAGGAGGGCGATTATTACCAGAGCATGTATGACCAGCAACTGGCGGTGAACATTGGTAACAATGGTGGCCTGGGCCTGGCGGAGCTAATGGTTCGACAACTTTCCGGTCAGGGTCACGAGTCTGCCTTCAGGCCTGAGCGGTATACCGGACCGCTGCAACGGCCCCGGACTGAAGCGATTCCGAAGCCAAGTGGGCCGGTGCCCGCCAATGCCAGTGCAGTGGACATCAAACCGGAGTCCACTGCGGCGGCAGCCCCTGCGGCCGAGGACTCACAACCCCTGTGGCAGGATGCCAAAGAATTCCTGCAGTATATATTCCCCCATGCCCAGGCTGCGGCGCGCAGCCTGGGTGTGAATGTCCGGGCCATCATGGCTCAGGCCGTGCTGGAGACCGGCTGGGGCCAACACGTGATGGATTCCGGATCCGGTCAGTGCTCCTTCAACCTGTTTGGGATTAAAGCAGACGGCCGTTGGGATGGTGATGTAACGCGGAAAAAAACCCTGGAATACCGGAATGGAATTGCCGCTCAGGAGCAGGCGGCTTTCCGCTCTTACCGCTCACTGGATGAGGCGTTCGAGGATTACGTCAGCTTTTTACGCAATAACGACCGGTATTCCGGTGTTGTCGGTTCCGGAGAGGATGCTCAAGGCTGGGGACACCGCTTGCAGCGGGCTGGTTACGCGACCGATCCGCATTATGGCAACAAAATTGCAAATATCCTCGAAAGCGACGTGTTTCAGTCAACGTTGCATACCTTAACCAAGCAGTTTTAATGATTGAGCAACGACGATGGCAGATCTGGCAGGCATAGCATTATCGGGGTTGAGAGCGAGTCAGACATCGCTTAATACCACCAGCCATAATATTGTCAACGTAGACACCGAAGGGTACAGCCGTCAGACCACCGGCCTGTCCACCCGTATGCCGCAGCTGGCGGGCGGCAGTTTCGTGGGGCAGGGGGTGGACGTTGAGAGTATTGCCCGGGTCAGTAATCAGTATGTGGTGGAGCAATTACGTCGCGATGTGTCCTCCTTTAACTCCCATGACGCCTATTACGAATACGCGGTAAGGGTGGATCAGTTACTGGGTGATGACTCCACTGCCATAACTCCGTCACTGCAATCCTTTTTTGACTCGGTTCAGGATGTGGCCAACGATCCAGCCTCAATCCCTAATCGCCAGGTGCTCTTAAGTAATGGCGAGGCCTTGGTTAACCGTTTCAATACAGTGTATGAACAGGTGTACCGCACCAATGAGACGCTTAATACCGAACTGGAGGCGGTGACGTCGAAAGTTACGCAGCTGGCGGCCAGTATTGCGTCTTACAATGAGTCCATCCAGGCGGTTTATACCAATAACACCGGTGAGCAACCCAATGATCTCCTGGATCAGCGGGACCAGGCCATCAAAGACCTGTCCGAGCTGGTGGGTGTGGATGTGCTGGCGCAGGATAATCTCAGTGTGTCTGTCTTCGTGGGCAACGGTCAGCCTCTGGTTATCGGTAATCGTTCCATGACCCTGCAGACCGCGGCCACAGTATCCGGCCTGAGCCGCGAGGATATAGTCATTACTGACGGTAGTAGCAGCCAGAATATCAGCAACCTGATTACCGGCGGGCGCCTGGGCGGGCTGCTTAACGTGCGGGAAGAGCTGATCGATCCGGTGTTTAATGAACTGGGCAGGATGGCCCTGACCATATCGGATACTTTTAATCAGCAGCATCAGCTGGGCATGGATCTGGATAATCAGTTGGGTGACCAGTTCTTTAGCGATATTAACAGCCCCACTGCCGAGTTCTCCCGGGTGGCTTCCAGTGCCACCAATACCGGTAGCGCCGCGATTTCGGTGACCATCGATGATACCGGATTGCTCAGCGCACAGGATTATCGTCTGCGCTATGACGCCGGGACCGGAAACTACACCCTGTACAACGCCGATGACAGCGTTAACGCCACCTTCTCGGATGCGCTAGCGTCGTTCACCACGGCAGACGGCTTTACTCTGAACTTCACCGGTGGTGCACCGGCGGACAACGATGAGTTTCAGATTATGCCCACCCGGCTGGGCGCCGCCGCCATGGATATGAACATCAACAATGTGCGGCAGATTGCCGCCGCCAAACCGGTCACTACCGACCTGCCCGCCACCAATACCGGTAGCGGTTTCGTGCAGGACGTGGTGGTAGCGGACACCACCACCGCGGATTTTACCACCACCCCATTTGCTTTGGTGCCGCCGTACCAGATCAGCTTTACCAGCGGTACAACCTACGACGTCATCGATACCAGCACCTCCACCACGGTGGCTGCGGGGGTTGCCTTTACCCCCGGCCAGAATAATGGCTTGTTGGAACAGGCCGGACTGTATCCCGCCTCCGGATACGATGTGGTATTCAGTGGAACGCCCGCGACCAATGATGTGGTTAATATCGGTTACAACAATGGTGGTGTCGCAGACAACCGCAATATGTTACTACTGGGCGAGCTGGCGGCTGCCAAAACCATCGCCAATGGCACCATCAATTACCAGGGGGCTTACGGCCAGCTGATGAGCGGTGTGGGCACTCGCACCAATGATGCAGCCGTGAGCCAGGAGGCGGCGGAAACCATACTCAACCAGTCCCAGGCCCAATGGGAATCCATTTCCGGGGTTAATCTGGACGAGGAGGCCGCCAATCTGATTCGGTTCCAACAGTCGTATCAGGCTTCCGCCCGTGTTATTCAGGTATCGAGCGAACTGTTCGATACCATCATCAGTTCGCTGTGAGGTTGGGGTCATGAGTATCCGTATCTCAACGTCGCAGACATTCAGCCAGGGCTCTAATGCCATTCTGGAGAACCAGAGCCAGGTGAATCAGACCCAACTGCAGCTATCCAAAGGTACCCGGATTCTGAAGCCATCCGATGATCCCATTGGTTCTGCGGTGGCGCTGGATCTTCAGCGCCAGATCGACAACGCCACCCAGTTTATTGCCAACGGCCAGACTGCCGGCACTCGCCTGCAATTACAGGAATCCGCGTTGAATAATGTCACCGATATATTACAACGTATTCGCGAGCTGTCATTGCAGGCTGCCAACGCCACTCTCAATCAGTCAGACCGCAAGGCTATTACCGTAGAGATTGAGCAGCGACTGGATGAGTTGGTGGGCCTGGGTAACAGCCAGCTGGCAAACGGGGAATATCTGTTTTCCGGATTCAAGTCCAACGTAAAACCGTTTACCAGCGATGGTACCGGCACCATTTCCTACAATGGCGACCAGGGTGTGCTCAATGTCAATGTGAATACTTCGGTACGTATTGAAAGCGGAAACAGCGGCGATGAGGTGTTCTTCGATATTAAAACCGGTAATGGCGCTTTTGTGACTGCGGCCGGTACCAGCAATCTGGGCACTGGAGTCATCAGTAGCGCGGTGCTTGAGGACCCTACCACCTATGTGGCGGACACCTACACCATCGATTTCTCACTCAATGGTTCCGGTAACCTGCAGTATCAGATTACCGGCGCCAATACCGGGCCGGTATACGCCGCGCCGCTGCCGCTTTATGACGAAGACAGCAAAGTCACTTTCAATGGCATCAGCTATTCGCTGTCCGGAGTGCCCGCCGCTGGTGACAGTTTCACCGTAGAGCCAAGTTATCGTCAGTCCCTGTTCACCACTGTTAACCAGATTGTTGCAGCATTGCAGATGCCCAATGATACCACCAGCTTACAGGCCGCATTTCAGAATGCCCTCAATCTGGGAATGCAGAATCTGGATCAGGCCATGACGCATGTAGATGAGATTCGAGCCAGTGTCGGTAGTCGCCTGAACGTGATCGACAGCGAAGGAGCGATCAATGAAAGTCTCAAGGTGGAATCCGAGTCAGCGCTTTCGATAGTGAAAGATCTGGATTATGCCGAAGCCATTACCGAATTGAACAAGCGCACACTGGCACTACAGGCGGCTCAGCAGAGCTTCGTCAAGGTGCAGGGTTTGTCACTTTTTGAATTTATCTGACACGAATTAATTTATGAAACAGGAAACTTTACTAAGAACTGGACAATGGCGGAGTGGCTAGTGCTCAAGGCCCAACAGCTCTGATACCAACAATTTTGAATTAATCCTTCCCGGTAAGAGATGCCCGGTCGGGGAAAGCAGGAGAGACAATCATGCCTCAGATTATTAACACGAATATTTCGTCAATCAATGCTCAACGCAACCTGAACAAGTCGCAGGGTTCACTACAAACGTCGCTGCAGCGACTGTCATCGGGCCTGCGCATCAACAGTGCCAAGGACGATGCCGCGGGTTTGGCGATTTCAAACCGATTTATTACCCAGGTGCGGGGTCTCAATGTGGCCGTACGTAACGCCAATGACGGTATTTCGCTGGCACAAACCACGGAAAGTGCCTTGGATGAAATCACCACCGCGCTACAGCGGATTCGCGATCTGGCGGTACAGTCCGCCAATGACACCAACAGCCAGGCTGACCGTATATCGTTGCAGGCTGAGGTGGACCAATTGATCGATGAAGTGGATCGGATTGCCACTACCACCACCTTCAACGGCCGTAATGTACTGGATGGGTCTTTGTCCTCT
>MDSV01130718.1_pt1 | contig 11000 bp, 9 predicted proteins | sample 810851 | NCBI WGS metagenome assembly MDSV01 (sample SAMN05326640, study PRJNA326480) | marine metagenome | isolation source: seawater | place: Atlantic Ocean: North East | collected 2012 | reverse complement strand
GATCAAACGGACTGAGATAAAAAAATCTAGAAGGTCGAGAATAAGAACTTTTATTAGAAAAGTGGAAGAAGCAATTGAGGCAAAAGATCCAAAGGTTGCAGCAGAATGTTTGAAAGCAGCGCAGCCAGAAATGATGAGAGGTGTGACTAAGGGCTTATTCCACAAAAACACTATCAGTAGAACGATTTCTCGTTTGTCATCTAGAGTGAAAGCTATAGCCAAATAAAACCTCTACATCTACATGCAAATAAATTTCAATTTTTTTTGATGTTCGCTATTCAGTCCTATTGCTCCTAAAGCTAGCAAAGTTTAATCTCAGATTAGGGAAAACGATTCTTTTGAATCTTTTCTGTAAATGAGTTTTAATCGAAACAAAATGTTGCGGAATTTGAGAGCACAAAAATGTTATGAATAGGAGCATTGGTTGAAGGATCAAGAAACCCAAAACGGCATAGATGAGATTGACCCTGATAGGGTCTATGAAACACTAGTGAGTTGCAAGAATAGCTTTTTAGTGGATGTGAGAAGTTATGCAGAGTGGAACTTTGTTGGCGTTCCTTATTCTTTGGACATGCATAACGAGGTCATATTTTGTGAATGGGCTAGCTTTCCAGAAATGAAAAAAAACCCAGAATTTTTGGAAAACGTTTTGAGGAAAGTCAACCTTCATAAAGCCAAGAATATATTTTTTCTTTGTCGTTCTGGTGCTAGATCCTTGCAGGCAGCATTGGAAGTGAAAAATTTGATCCAACATTCTCAGGAAGAATTTGATGACATTTGTTGTGTGAATGTTAGATATGGTTTTGAAGGAGATCTATCTGATAGTTTTAAGAGAGGAACTCTTAATGGTTGGAAGTATTCGAATTTGCCATGGAAGCAATTATAAATGCGAGTTAAAGGATTTTAAATGGACAAAAATTGGCAAAACGTTCGGGCTTTACTTCAGAAAGAATTGGGTGCAGGCGTATTTAATAATTGGATGAGTTCTCTTCACTACATAAATTGCGAAGAAGGCAAAGTCACATTCCATGTTCCGAGCAGTTTTATCGCAAATTGGATAGAAACTAATTATAGTGAAATAATAAAAAAGTTTTTTAGAAAAGAAGGTTTAAATGTAGATACCTTGAGTTTCGAATTTGGAAATAAACAGGGAGAACAAAAAGAGTTAGAAAATTCTGCAGAAGAAATCACTCTAAAAAGAGATAAGGTATTGTCTAAAGCAATTTCTATTAATTCTACTGATATTGAACTGCCATCTTCGCCTCTTGATAAAAGGTTTACCTTTGATCGTTTTGTTGTGGGGAAGCCTAATGAATTGGCCCATGCTGCAGCAAGGAGAGTCGCTGACGGAGGTTCGGTAACATTCAACCCGCTATTCTTATATGGGGGTGTTGGGTTAGGCAAGACGCATCTTATGCATGCAATAGCTTGGCAAACAAAAAATAGGAATCCAAATACAAGAATGCTATATCTTTCCGCTGAACAGTTCATGTATCGGTTTGTTCAAGCGTTAAGATTTAAAGACATGCATGGGTTTAAGGAGTTGTTTCGCTCGGTTGATATTCTTATGGTTGATGATGTTCAGTTCATAGCCGGAAAAGAAAGCACCCAAGATGAATTTTTTCATACATTTAATGCCCTTGTTGAGCATGGCAAACAAATTGTTATTTCAGCAGATAGAGCACCAGGAGAAATTGACGGTTTGGAAGACCGGATTAAATCAAGATTGGCATGGGGGCTAGTAGTGGATTTGCACCCAACGGATTATGAATTGAGGCTGGGTATTCTTCAGTCAAAGGTTGAAATTCAAAGTAAACTTCATCCCGGGATTCAGATTAGCTCTGGGATTTTAGAATTTTTAGCTCATCGGATTTCTTCAAATGTCCGCGTTTTGGAAGGCTCTCTTACTAGGCTTTATGCTTATGCTTCATTAGTAGGTAGGGAAGTAGATATTGATATGGCTCAAGAGTGTTTAGCTGATATTCTAAGAATATCTGAAAGAAAAGTTACCATAGATGAAATTATTAGAAAAGTTTCAGAACATTATAATCTCCGAATGAGCGACATGATTTCAGCAAGAAGATCAAGAGTAGTTTCTAGACCTAGACAAGTGGCCATGTTCTTAGCAAAAACACTTACTTCTAAATCTTTGCCTGAGATAGGTCGGAGATTTGGAGGTCGTGATCACACTACAGTAATTCATGCTGTTAAGAGGATTGAGGATCTAAAATATAAAGATCTTCAAATAGCTGAAGAAGTAGAAATTCTCAGAAGAATGTTAGAAGCTTAAGGTGGAATTCAATTGAAAATAGGTTAATTTTTGTAGTAGAATCTGAGTGGGATTAGTAGGCGGTATGTTATGAAGGCTAGTATTGAACAGACTGAACTTTTTAAAGCTATGGGAAGAGTACAATCCATAGTAGAAAAAAGAACAACAATTCCCATTCTTTCAAATGTGTTGATAGAGGCTCGGGATGATCAATTATTTTTGCGTACTACAGATTTAGATATAGAAGTTTTGGATAAAGTGAAGGCAGTTGTTGAAATTCCTGGGGCTTTAACTGTTGGGGCAAATACCTTTCATGAAATTGTTAGAAAACTTCCTGATGGATCCTTAATACAATTAACTGGGAATGCAGGTTCTAATCAGTTAGAAATATCGGCATCTAGATCACGTTTTTTTCTTTCTACTTTGCCAAAGGAAGATTTTCCAGTTATGGCTTCTGAAGATTATGAAAACGAATTTGTTGTTGCTGCTAAAGTTATCAAGAGGCTTTTTGATAAATCAAAGTTTGCTATGTCTTCAGAAGAGACTCGTTATTACCTAAACGGTGTATATTTTCATCCATGTGAAGAAGGGGGGAGTCATTTTTTGCGGGCAGTAGCAACAGATGGTCATAGATTGGCTCAAATAGACGTTGATCCGCCTGAAGATATGAAGCTATTCAGTGGCGTAATAGTGCCTAAAAAAACAGTTTCTGAATTAAGAATGGTACTAGAAACAGGAAGTGATGACATCACTATTTCAGTATCAAATAATAAAATCAGATTTTCAAATCATAATTTGACCCTGACTTCAAAAGTTGTAGATGGAACATTTCCAGATTATAAGAGAGTTATACCTGCGAACAACGAAAAGAAAATGAAAGTTAATGCAGCAGATTTTTCAGAAGCGGTAGATCGTGTTTCGACAGTGAGTTCAGATAGGTCCCGTGCGGTGAAATTGTCTCTCAACTCAGGCAAATTACATCTGTCAGTTAATTCTCCAGAAAATGGAAAAGCGGAAGATGAATTATTGGTTGATTACTCAGATGAACCATTGGAGATTGGTTTCAATGCTAGGTATTTACAAGAATTGACCTCGCAGGTTGATAGCGAAAGAGTTGAATTTAGCTTCCAATCGTCAGGTGACCCTGCTTTGGTGCAGGATGTTGATGATACTGGTGCTATCTATGTAGTAATGCCTATGAGAGTTTAGATTAACTTGAAGGCCGACTTGTGGATAACCAGCATTTAAGAAGCTTGAGGTTAAGAAATTTTAGATCTCATGAGAGCTTGGATTTGGAATTTAACTCAAATTTTATTTTTTTTTCTGGACCCAATGGGATAGGTAAAACAAACATTCTAGAAGCAATATCGTTGTTTTCTCCTGGCAGAGGATTACGTTTTGCTAATTCTGAGGAATTAAGGGCTATTTCGGGGTTAGGCAATTGGAATGTTTTTTCTTTATTTGAAGTGGAAAAAGAGTTTTTTGAAATAGAAATAGGTGCAGAAAATAATGGAAAAAAGACTATTAGGGTAGATGGAAAAAGAAAACCTTTAAATTATGTTGGGAGTGTTTTGAAAATTATTTGGCTAACGCCGTCAATGGATCGTTTGTGGACAGGTAGGTCCTTTGAAAGAAGAAGATTCCTAGATAGAATGGTGATGAGTTTTTTCCCCAACCATCCAAAAGACTGTTTATTCTATGATCATGCTTTGCGCCAACGGAATCAACTTCTCAAAAATAATGAAACTGATGTTTCCTGGTTTTTAGCTATTGAAAAACAATTAGCTGAAGTGGGACATAGAATTGATGTTAATAGGAGAAAAGTCATTGATATTTTAGTTCAAGCACAAAATATTAAAGAAGAGGAATCATTTTTTCCCTACTTGGAAATGCATTTGAGCGCACCAGAAATTTCAGATTCTGAAGATTTTCTTGAGACTTTAGTAAATAGTCGGGCAAAAGACAGGATTTCTGGTAGGACACTAATAGGCCCCCATAGATCTGATTTATTAGTAAGACACAGTGCCAAGAATATCGAAGCTAAATATTGTTCCACCGGAGAGCAAAAATCACTTTTACTATCCTTGTTTGTGGCAAATGCTTTAGCGATATGTAATCAATTTGGTAAACCCCCAATTATATTGTTAGATGAAATAGTGGCCCATTTAGATCAAGATAATCTGGGAAACTTGTTTTGTCATTTGCAAAAAATTAAGGCCCAAATATTCTCTACAGGAACTGAGAAACGTAGCTTTCAAGATCTAAATCTTGATTCTCTTTTCATTGATTTGAGAAATACATCAGAAGGCGTGGGCTGCTTCATTAGTTGAAACTTTTGCTAATAAGAAATAAACCGGTTTCTGAGGCGTGACATAGCTATAGAAATTGTTTACGATATTACTAAGGAATTTATAGTGAAAAATGAGCAGATAGAAAATAGTTACGACGCAGATTCAATAAAGGTCCTGAAAGGGCTGGAAGCAGTCAAGAAGCGCCCTGGAATGTATATAGGGGATACTGATGATGGATCTGGTTTACATCACATGGTGTATGAAGTCGTGGATAATTGTGTGGATGAAGCTTTAGCTGGGCACTGTAATGAAATCTCTGTTTCTCTAACGGGAGGTTCAAATGTGACAGTAGTCGACAATGGACGTGGAATCCCCACTGATATCCATCCTGAAGAAGGTATTTCTGCTGCAGAAGTTATCATGACCCAATTACATGCTGGTGGTAAATTTGACCAGAACTCATACAAAGTTTCTGGAGGCCTGCACGGAGTAGGAGTTTCTGTTGTAAACGCTCTATCGGAGCATCTGGAGCTTAGAATTTGGCGGGATGATCAGGAACACGTAGCACTTTTTGAAAATGGAGCAACTGTGAAACCCTTGGCGGTTGTTGGTCAAGCAAAATCAAGGTCAGGTACCCAAGTGACTTTTCGCCCTTCAGCAGATATTTTTTCAAACATTAATTTTAGTTTTAAGATACTGGAGGCAAGACTAAGAGAACTAGCCTTTCTTAATGCAGGACTTACAATTATTTTGGCAGATGAACGGCAAAAGGAGAACAAAAAAATCAAGATGCAGTATGAAGGAGGGGTGTGTGAATTTGTGAAATATATAGATAAATCACGCTCATCTTTAATTTTGGAACCTATTTTTATTTCGGGTATGAGAGACAACATCCAAATTGATGCCGCACTTTGGTGGAATGATGGCTATAATGAAAATGTTTTCCCTTTTACTAACAATATACCACAAAGAGATGGTGGAACACATTTGGCTGGGTTAAGAGGTGCATTAACGCGCACAATAAATACATACTTTTCGCAAATTGGGCCTGGAAAGAAAGACAAAGTTTCTTTATCTGGTGATGACTCAAGGGAGGGCCTTACATGTGTTTTATCAGTAAAGGTGCCAGATCCAAAATTTTCATCTCAAACAAAAGACAAATTAGTTTCTTCAGAAGTTAGACCTGCTGTAGAAAGTTTTTTGAGTGAGAAAATTTCAGAGTGGTTTGAGGAGAATCCTTCAGAAGCAAAGATTGTCATTTCCAAGATAGTTGAATCCGCATTAGCAAGGGAGGCTGCTAGGAAGGCTAGAGAACTTACCCGCAGAAAAAGTGCAATGGATATAGCTAATTTACCTGGTAAATTAGCTGACTGCCAAGAAAAAGATCCTGCCAAGTCTGAATTATTTATTGTTGAAGGTGATAGTGCTGGTGGTAGTGCCAAGCAGGGAAGAACAAGAGTGAACCAGGCAGTATTGCCTTTAAGAGGAAAAATACTTAATGTTGAAAAGGCCAGAAATGATCGAATGCTTTCCAGCCAAGAAATTGGTACTCTAATTACAGCTTTAGGCACTGGCATTGCAGATGAATTCGATATATCCAAACTGAGATACCATAAAATAATAATCATGACTGATGCAGATGTTGATGGTGCTCACATTCGGACTCTACTGTTAACTTTTTTTTATCGTAAAATGGAAGAATTATTAAAAGCAGGCTATCTTTATATAGCACAGCCACCATTATATAAGGTTAACCGAGGAAAATCGGAAGTTTATCTTAAGGATGATGCAGCACTCCAGAATTATCTAATAGAAATGGGTGTTGAGGAAGCAACGTTGCATTTTGGTGAAGGTTCAAGTGTGGCAGGTGCCGATTTAAAACGAGTAGTCCAATTGACAAAACGAATAACTAAGCTCTTAACCAATTTGAATTCGAAAGTTCCAAGCTTTATTTTTGAGCAAGTTGCAATGGCTGGTGGTTTGAGACCAGATCTTCCTCCTGTGGAGAAAGAGGATATAGGTAAAAAAATCTCTGACCGCCTAGATTTCATTTCAAAAGAATTTGAGAAGGGTTGGATTTGTAACTATACTGAAGAAAATGAATTGGAAATTCATCGCACTCTTAGGGGAGTAACTCAGAAATATATTCTTGATAATGAAACTTTAACTCAAAAAGAGGCTGGTATGCTTCACAGATTAAAGGATGAAATGCTTGAAACATTCGAGAAAGAGGTGGTTTATCAGAAAAAGGAGAAAGATTGCAAAGTTAATTCGCCGTCAGAGTTATTAACCTTAATTTTGAAAGAGGGTGAAAAAGGTTTAACTTTACAAAGGTATAAGGGATTAGGTGAAATGAATGCAGATCAATTATGGGAAACAACCCTTGATCCAGCTGCTAGAACTCTTTTGCAGGTGCAAATAAAACACACTACAGAGGAAAAGAGCACTTTTTCTGATTTGATGGGTGATGATGTTGAACCAAGGCGTATTTTCATACAGGAACAGGCTTTAAATGTTTCAAATTTAGATTTTTAGATTCTTGGTTACCTTTGATATTTGTATAAGTATGATGGCCAACATTAAAGTGATTATGCCCAATATGTCATTGGTGGTAATGGTTTCAGCTAAAACTAATGCGGCTATTAAAACTCCCATAGGTGGATTTAAAAAGTGAAATGAAGATGCTCTAATTACGCCTTCTTTCCTGACTAAATTAAACCAGATTATAGTTGCAATCAAACCTGGAAAAAAACAAGTATACAAAAAAGCTAGAACAAAAGGGGTTGAAAATTGAACATCCCAAGGTTCTATAATGAATGAAATTAAAATTAATGGAAAACCTCCAACAAGCATTTGTAGACTGACTATTCTCAAGAGCTGACTTTTCTGGGAAATGGTATTTCTAACTAATAATGTGGCCAGTGCAAGCGCTAATGCACCTATTAAGCATAGAATTATACCAATTAGGTTTGAAAGAATTAAGATTTTTTGACTTAATATTATCCAACACCCAATTAAACCGCAAAGCATTCCAACAACTCCTAGGAAACCAATTTTTTCAATTCGTATAATCCATGAAATTAAGGCTACAAATATAGGTAGCAAACTTGCTATTATCACAGCCAAGAAGGCATCAATATTTCCCATGGCAACGAAATTAAGACCCAGATAGATGCTATTTTGACAAATACCAAAACCTATTAAAGACAACCATTCAAGCCGGTTCAAGCCTATTTTTTTAAAAAAAATTCTTGAGATAGTTAAACCAATTAGGCCAGTCAAGAAAAACCTAACTGCTAATGCTAACAATGGGGGTGCATATTCCACGATAATTTTAGCTGAAGTGAATGCACTTGACCACAGCGCCACAAATACCAGGCCCATGATCATGGATTTTGGATTCATGTATTCTTTGTTTTTTGGAGCAAATTAGATGCGAAAAGCCACTTAAGCAAGTGGCCTTCCTGGACATTCGAATTTTAAGGATTTATCACGTCTTTGAGTGCTTTTGCGATTGAAACTTTAACTACTCTATCAGCAGCCTTTTTCATCTGCTCTCCAGTGGCTGGATTTCGCACCATTCTTTCTGGGCGGGCTCGGCAAGAAAACTTTCCGATGCCTGGTAAGGTTACGGCACCTCCGCCTGCAACTTCTTTGCTAATTATTGCAGACAAGGCATCTATCATTCTATTTGCTGATGCTTTGTCAGAACCAGTCGATTCTGCTAGATTAGCTACAAGTTGACTTTTAGTCATTGGTTTGTTTGTCATTTTTTCCACCCTTTTTAAACTCTTTTTAAGACTTTTGATCTAAGCCTCACTATTGAGTACAACGAATTTGAGGGTAATTTCAATCCTTCTTTTTATTATAATGTTATTTTTTTCTTCCATTTGCACCCACTGCGATTAAATTCGTGATTTTGAAGGCACAAATCAGGTTTAACTAATAAGTGAAACTGAGTTTTGATCATGGAACTTCGTATTAAAAACGGAGTTTCGTAAAAATATTTACTGCTAAACAATGGGAATACAACAATATATATTTTTTTAGAAAAAAATTACACTTAATGCAAGAAAACCCCAGCGAAGAACTGGGGTTTTCTTGGAGGAAAGGGCACTAACTTTTAGAAAAATCAGGATAAGCATCCATTCCTAATTCGCTACTATCCAAACCATTCAATTCGTCTTCTTCACTCACTCTTATTCCCATGATGGCATCAAGTGCATACCAGATAAGAAGCGACAAAAGAAAAACAAAGATGCAGATGGAAGCAGTTCCTATTATTTGCGCCCCTAAGCCACCATTACTAAATGCAACCGCAAGAGTACCCCAGATTCCTGCAACTCCATGGACGGAAATTGCCCCGACGACATCGTCTATCTTTAATTTATCTAATAAAGGTACCGCAAAGACAACAATCACTCCCCCGATCGCTCCTATTAATGTGGCTCCTCCGATTGAGGGGGCCAGTGGTTCAGCTGTAATTGAAACTAAGCCAGCTAAAGCTCCATTTAAAACCATGGTCAGGTCAATTTTCTTATACATGATTTGGGTTAAAATAAGTGCTGCTAGGGCTCCACCTGCGGCGGCAGTATTAGTATTTGTGAAAATTCGAGACACATCAGCCGCATCCCCAATTGTTCCTAGCGCAAGCTGAGAACCACCATTAAAACCAAACCAACCAAGCCAAAGTATAAAAGTACCTAATGTGGCAAGAGGCATATTAGATCCTGGCATAGGTGCAATGGTACCATTTTCTTTATATTTTCCTAATCTCGGCCCAAGAATAAGTGCTCCAGCCAAGGCAGCAGATGCCCCTGCTGCATGCACTAAAGTTGAACCAGCAAAGTCCTTAAAACCTATTTTATACAACCATCCTTCACCCCACTGCCAAGATGCTGCGATAGGGTACAGGAACGCAGTTAGTAAAATAGTGAAAATTAGAAAAGGCCACAACTTCATTCTTTCAGCTATAGTACCTGAAACAATAGATGCCGTGGTAGCACAAAACATGAGTTGAAAAAAGAAATCTGAACCAGTTGAGTAACCCCCAAGTTCATCAAAACCTTTGAGTCCTACGGGATCAAGAGTAGCTATAGATAATATTGGTCCCAGATATCCACTTAGCCACCACCCGTCTTCACCAGGATACATCAAGTTATATCCCACCAAATAATAAGCGATAGCTGCTATAGAAAACAAAGCCACATTTTTTGTTAATTGTGTAGTTACATTTTTTGATCTTACAAGTCCTGCTTCCAACATGGCAAAACCAGCTGCCATCCACATTACCAGAAAACCACCTATCAGAAATAGGAGGGTGTTTAGAATGAAAACGGTGTGGTTTGATACAAGCTCAGAACTCAATTCTTCCGCTGACAGAGCTTTGGCTGTTAGAGTGCAGGCAATTATTGTTGTTATTAGTATTTTTAATGATTTAAACATTTGGTCCTCGATTATTAGATTATTATCTTAGTTATTTGATTTTTATCAGATGGCATTCTCACCGGTCTCACCTGTTCTGATCCGTAAAGCATCCTCCACATTCAAGACAAAAACTTTACCATCACCAATTTTTCCAGTTTTGGCTGTTTCTGAAATTACTTCTATTGCCTTGAGAGAGTTATTATCTTGAACTACTAATTCTAGACGGATTTTTGGGATGTAATTCACTACATACTCAGCGCCTCGATACATTTCAGTATGCCCACCCTGGCGACCATATCCTTTGATTTCAGATACCATCAAGCCCTGGACCCCAATGTCAGTAAGCTTTTCTCTTACTTCCTCAAGCTTAAAAGGTTTGATTACTGCAATAATTAGTTTCATATTTTTTTCCTGTGTTAATTCAAGTTAGATTATTTTAGGAATACTTTTGAAAGACTGTGAACCCAAGAGAATAGAGCTAAAAAAGAAAGCTAAATGCGTTTAATGCTTAAATATTAACCATTAAATAGAATGTGCTTAATAATTAAGCACAAAAATTCATTTGTATTTGGATATCAAAATAACTTAGATCTAATGGCGTGAAACAAGTGATAAAACAGTAAATAGTCCTCAAAAGAAAACCATGGTCTCTTTTATAAAAAAAATGTTTTCGCTAATTCGAAAGTTGGTGCTTTGGCTTTTTTTGAGGATTGCATTACTTTCCATTATGCTATTTTCGACCGTGGTGGCCTATTTCTTTTTCCAAATACCCAGTATGGAAGATCTCCTTGATGCACGGGACAGGGGTTCTGTTACATTAGTTGACAAAAACGGAGATGTTTTTGCTTGGAGGGGAAAGCAATTTGAGGGTTCGCTACGGTCAGAAACAGTGAGTCCCTTACTTAGAAAAGCTATTATAGCTGTAGAAGATAGAGGTTTTTATAGGCATTTTGGTATTTCACCTAGGGGTATTTTAGGGGCTATTCGTATTAATATCAAAGAGGGGAGGGGTC
>MDSV01085446.1_pt1 | contig 11000 bp, 6 predicted proteins | sample 810851 | NCBI WGS metagenome assembly MDSV01 (sample SAMN05326640, study PRJNA326480) | marine metagenome | isolation source: seawater | place: Atlantic Ocean: North East | collected 2012 | reverse complement strand
CCATGGGCACCGATACTGGTTTACTTCGTATTGAGTGGATGCGAGTTAGCGATGGTGAACTCACCAATGAATACACGCTAACTCCTGGGTCAAGCGTTGATTTCAAACTCACCCTCACCTCAAACGTAGCACGTTCGGCTTCTGCATCGATTGTCGTCCAAGCCACATCATTAGGTTCAGGGGTTTTGACAACGGACGATTCGGTTGCTCTAAATGTTGACATCAAAGGCCCAGAACTCCCTCCAAATGGTCTTGCTTTCCCTCTTGGCCTCAGTGTGAGTCAACCTGCGGCTCTCGGGACAATGGGACTCGGCTGGCTCATAGCTATTCTCGCCATCATGGTGATTCGTCGTTCTCGCAATAATGGCGATGAAGATTCGTCCGAAGATGAGAAAGAGAATGAGGATGAAGAAGAGGAGAAGGAGCAAACGGAATTGGGCTACAATGAGTGCCGTCTTGACGGTGATAACAAAGTCAACTGTCCTGAATGTGACGCAAGGCTTGGAGTTCCTCGTGGAAGCGAACCTCCGTTCCGATTTACTTGTCCGAAATGTGACAACAAGATTCGAGTTATTGAATGATCAGCATCGTTGTGCTATCAAAAGAAATGCAGTATGTCCGAACGGTCCGTTAACCGGACGCATTCCACCCTTTGAGGCTCGGCCCCATTGTCGCTCCATCAACTCTCCCGCCCATTCCACCTTCAATCCGGCTTCTTCACATGCCTCCCAAGCATGTTCAAGCTGTTGGGTTACTGGGCAGTAACATGCGATTCTCCCACCATAGGTGAGCGTTGATGCGACTGCACGTATGGCAGGTGGATGGTCTGGTAAGTCCAACACGATGGCATCAAATTCATCACAATATGTCTGGAGTTGATCGCCTACGGTTTCAACCGTGCCTTCGATGTGGTGGTGTGAGGGGAATTCAAGCCAACTTTCCTTTGCTCTTCGTAAATTTTCTAATCCAACATCTGCATGTTCAGCGCGTGGTTCAACGGTCACATGAGTGCCACTGTTGCCAAGTACACGGGCGATGTGAAGTGATAATCCAGCACTCCCTATGCCTGCTTCCAAGACATTGTCGCCTGGGCCAATCCCAAGTTTTGCCACGAACCATCCAGCATCTTTTGAACTGATAGTTTGCGCTCTTCTCAACATCCCTTTGTTAAGTTCAGGTAGCCGAGTTGGAACTCGAGTGAGCAATTTTTGGCCAATTGCAACCTGTTGACCGATGCCTACGGGAGCGATAAGTTCCATTGGGTCAAAAACGCCCAAACCCTTGATTTTCCGAGATCCAGAAGTCATTTCAACGACGTGAACTTTCCCCTCTTCTTCTACCAAAACGGCCCATGCCTCGTTGGTCATGTTTTCGCCACCTTCTTCTCATCCTTAAACTTGTGACAATGATGCGAAATTACCGAAAAATGTAACATTGTAGGAAACCGATGTTTTGACAACTGAGCGAGTGTTTCATATACTGTCCAAGTCTTCATCCGCTTATGAAAGGAACCGTTCGAGCCATGGCTTTCTCAATCGTCTTGCTGTTTTTCATCAGTACGATGACTGGATTAACCGTCAATATGAATCCGAATGAAGTGCAGGAATCGCTTGATGAGGAGCCTGTAGTCTACAGCGCTGCGACCTCACCGGGACACGTGGTTTTCGCACAATACATCTCGTCTGATAACTGCCCGCACTGCTACAAAGCCGGCGGTGGCTCAGCAGCTCACCACAAACTCAAGACAGATTTCCCCGACGAGTATGTTTACGTCACTTACATGTCGGCTTCGTACGGAGATACGGACAGTACCCGAGCAGGCAATGTCGCTCCATATTCGTGGCAATGGCCTACCGGTGGCGCACCAGATGCTTACTTCGGAGACCGAACAGACCGCAAAGTAGGTGGAGCATCCTCCAACTATGACACCTATGACAACGAATTTTCTGCAGGAGGTGGAATGCACTCCACAACGAACTCCTATGGAATGACAGCCGCTATTTCAGCGAACGGTGGAACCTTTGATATTGACATCTCTTACAAGTACACCGGCTCGGGCAGTGCTGCATCAAACATGAAACTCTATGCAGCCATCGTTGAAGAAGAATGTACAACCTACACTTACTCAAGCAGTGGCAGTGCCCTTCCTCACGGGTACAACTGTTGGATGGGTTGGCTTACTTCAGGAGATACCTACAAAACAAAGAGCACTGGTTCAGGTAGCTCATTTGCAAGCGTCTCGCCATCATCGGCACAACAGACAGTGTCATGGACATCTGTGCCCACGAACTTGATCGCAGGAGGCACTTCGAATGCAGTTGTTGTTGCTGCACTCATCAGTGGAAGTCAAATCAGTGTTGGCGGAAGCAGTCCCCACGTTTACCACGCCATTGATTCAACAATGGGTCCCAAGATGGATGTTGGAATTACTGACCTATCTGTGCTCAACCCAGAGGGCGATTCAACCTACATGACTGGAGATATTGTGACGCTCAGTGCTGATGTCAAGAACACCGGTGACCTGGATTACACTTCAGGCGGCCAACTTGAATTCTACTACAAAAACGGCGTTTCAACTACTGTGATCGATACAACATCAGTTCCAACACTCAATGTTGCTCAAGGCTCTTCCTTCCTCTCTGCATCAACTACCTTTGACACCTCTTCTCTACCAACAAGCGCTTGGAAAACAACCTTTGGTAGCCGACTCGTCAGCCTCTCGGGCGACATGGCGGCAAGCAATAACATGCAAGAAACACAACTCGACCATGACCGGCCACCACTCGCAAAGAAGGCTCAGGTCGTTGACACAAATGTTGTAGCTCGTAACGAGCACCTCACCATTCTTGCCAAGGGTTCTGCAGACGACAACATTGACAACATCGATACAATGACTTTTGACATTGAAGTATCCCCAACAGGTTTGGCTCAATGGGATGCAAGCATCGTATCCGGTGGCGACAATGTCGTTTACAGGGATACGCCAAATGAAGGACGCCAATATGTGATTTCACCTACACTGGACATGCCCGCAGGGGTTTACGATATTCGCTCTCGAACTGTTGACAATCGTGGCCAGACCAGCAACTGGGCTGTATCATCCGGTTCAGATGGATTTGAACTCGCAAACGGTGAACCCACAGTAGTGGCAGACCCTGTTCCAACAGTGATGTGCGATATCAGCACCAAGGTCGATATGAACGGCCATATCGAGGACCCTGAAACTCTTCTCAAGGACCTTATCGTTACTTCAAGCAGTCCAAACTTCGTAGCATGGCACGCAGACACCCAAGAAATTGAAGTTCTGTTCCCATACGACGATGGATGTCCACTTGGACAGAAAGGGATTGAAGTTACTGTAGATGATGGAGCAGATTACAGCGACACAGGAATCATTCCTTACGGCACTCTCATGTTCAATGTGATTGAAAACGGTCAGCCTCGCTGGTCAGGTCTGCCGCTTCAACTCGTTGATGAAGCAGGTGCAGGCTCTCTCATCCTCAACTCCTATGTGACCGACACTGATGAAAACGGTGTCACTGTCAATGCAGCAGATCTCGCTATCGAAATCATGTCACAAACCAATCCTGAAGCCATCTCTGCGGAACTTGTGCCAACGCCAAACGGCGTGACTCTAAACTTTGTTCCAGTTGATGATGATGCTAATGGAGAGAGTGTGATTACACTTCGTGCAAGCGACGGTGTTCAATTCTCAGACCAAACGGTCACCGTTCGCATCAACCCGATTAACGATGCACCTCGCATTGACATGACCGATATTGAAGATTTCCAGCTCAAGCGTGGAAAGCAGATGGTCATCAACCTCAAATCACGTACAGTAGATGTTGATAGCCCAATTGAACAATCCTTCATCACCGTAACGCCAAGCGAGCCTGGTGCAGCACGATACAATATCCTTGATGGAAACATGATCCTCAACTTTGACGAGACCGGCGAGCAAACCGTTACCATTGTTGCTACCGATGGATATGCATCCAACTCCTACATAATGACCGTCGATGTCTTTGACGCTTACCCATTCTATATTTCAACTGAAAATGACGGCAGTGGAATGATGTACGTTAGTATGGAAGACACTTACATTGGCCAAACACCAACAGCAACATTGCTCTTGACCGAGGATGCACCGATTTTCACCTCCATCGACCTCACCTGGCAGCTCTGTACTGCCCTTACTGGACAATGCGAAGGACTTGAAACAACTTCGCTTAATGTAGCTAAATCCAATGTTGGCTGGTCAGAAACACTTGACTGGATTGAAGAATACCGTTCAAATGGTTCTCGAGATATGGATTATTATACGCTGAAAATTGATGCAGTTGACGAAAACGGCGACGATTACAAAACCTTCCCCGGAAATGAGGCCAAATTCTCAATTACCGAAGAGATGCCTGCTCCAGCAGATATGGATGATGCCATGCTTTCCGATCACATCGACGACCTCACATCTGACATCACCACACTTGAGGCATCAATTGAAGCCGGAGAAGGCGATGTTGATGCAATGCAAGCAGAACTTGTAGGCCTCAAAGCAACTTTAGCAAACGCCTGTAAAGATGAGCGTGCAAATTGCCCAACAGATGATGTGCAAAGTTCCACTCAACCAGAAGGCTCCGCTTTGTTGGATACAAATGTCCTAATCATTGTAATTGGAGTTCTCATTGTTGCTTCGCTGCTTGGACTGATGTTCATGCGAGGCGACAGAACCCAAGTGGTTGAGCCAAAATGGAATGAGGCAACATTACCAGTTCATGATGCAGTGGCCAACTCGATGTACGGTGGTGCTCAAGAAATCTTCCAACAACCGGTTGCCCAAGCTGTTGCACCAGTTGCATATCAACAGCCAGTTGCACCAGTTGCACAACCAGTTGCACCTATTCCAGCCCCTCCAGCGGTTGCTGGTCCTCCATTGCCTCCTGGCGGCCTTCCTGCCGGATGGTCGATGGAACAATGGGCTTACTACGGTCAGCAATATCTTGACCAGATGAACCAATATTGATTGTAGGATTTTTATCGGGTAAGCATTTCTTGCCAAAAGCATACCCCTAAAGGGGAGCACAACGAGGGAATGAACGTGGCAGACGAAGATAACACCGAGCCTATCCTTGACGCGGCTGACGAGGAAATCGTTGACGCATCCGAGGAAGAGGTTACTGTGTGGGCTCCAGAAGCAGGCGGTACGGATGAAATTGTTGCCGCTTCGGTAGAGGAGTGGATTTCCGGAGTTGAGTTTGAATCTACTGCAGACGTACCTATTCCTGAACGCCTTGTTGACCAAGTTATCGGGCAAGAAGCGGGGTCTGTTGTGATCAAGAAGGCTGCAGAACAGCGCCGACACATGTTGATGATTGGAGACCCGGGTACTGGGAAATCCATGCTCGCTCGTTCCATGACCGACTTGCTGCCTCGTGATGCTTTGGAAGACGTTCTCGTATACCCAAATGAAGACGATGAAAACGTTCCTCGTGTACGTACCGTTCCTTCAGGACGAGCCGAACGAATCGTCAAGGTCCAAAAAGAAGCCATTCGTCAACAACGAGAAAAATCTCAGAAGATGTTGTTCATCGCTTTCGCAGCGATTGGATTCCTTATTCTCATCGCAGCATTGCAATCTGGAGACCTGTTCACATTGCTCTTTGGCGGTTTCCTTCTTGTCTTTGGTTACATGTTCATTCGCAGCCGTCTGGGTGCGGTCGATGAAAGCAGAATACCCAAGGTACTTGTGAAGCATGAACCCAATGCTCTTCCCGCATTCGTTGACGCTACGGCAACACTATCCGGCTCCCTACTCGGCGATGTTCGCCACGACCCGTTCCAGTCGGGTGGAATGGAAACTCCTGCCCACGACAGAGTTGAACCTGGTGCGATTCACCGTGCACACAAAGGTGTCCTTTACATTGACGAAATTAACCTCCTTCGTCTCGAAGAACAACAGGCACTTCTTACAGCAATGCAAGAGCGAGCTTTCCCGATTTCGGGTCGTTCCGAACGCTCATCCGGTGCACTGACCAAGACCGAACCGGTACCATGTGACTTCATCCTCATCGCAGCAGGTAATCTGGATGCCATTCAAGGAATGCACCCAGCTTTGCGTAGCCGTATCCGAGGGTACGGCTATGAGGTCTATGTGAACTCAGAGATGCCAGATACCTCACGAAATCGACGCCGTCTTATTCGCTTCATTGCCCAAGAAGTGCGTCGCGATTTAGACACAGTACGTGAGATTCCACACTTTGACAAGAGTGCTGTGGCAATCATCCTACGAGAAGCACAACGAAGAGCCGGACGCCGTGGAAAACTTTCCCTCCGACTTCGTGAACTCGGTGGGCTGGTACGGATTGCTGGAGACCTTGCTGTTGAGGCGGGCGCTCCTTTCACATCGGCAGAACATGTTCTTGGCGCACGCAACATTGCAAAGCCATTGGAACAGCAAGTCGCTGATAGGATGATTGAACGTCGCCAAGACTATGCCATGCTGGTTAACACAGGAGAGCGTATTGGACGAGTGAATGGACTCGCAGTTCTTGGTGCAAATTCTGGTCTTTCTGACTTTAGCGGTATCATGCTTCCAGTGGAGGCACTGGTTACTCCGTCTTTAGGCGGTGGTGGAAAGATTCACGCAACAGGCGGTCTTTCTGACCTCGCTAAAGAAAGTGTTACCAACGTTAGTGCAGTCATCAAGAAACTCACTGGCAAGGATATCTCAGATTATGACATTCACATCCAGTTCGTTGATACGCATGGGGTTGATGGTGATTCAGCATCAATTACCATTGCTACTGCGATCATTTCAGCGCTTGAAAATATCCCAATTCGCCAAGATTTGGCCATGACCGGTTCTCTTTCTGTCCGTGGTGAAGTGCTTCCAATCGGTGGAGTGACTGCTAAAATTGAAGCAGCTGCACGCTCGGGTGTCAAAACGATTGTCGTGCCTCGTGCTAACATGCAAGATGTGCTTCTTGACGACCGATTTGAAAAGATGGTCGAGGTTGTTGCGGTTGATACGCTTGATGAAGTTATGAAGTATGCACTGATTAAGCATGACCAAAAGGCCAGCTTAGTGGAGCGTCTGGAAGCGGTTATTGACCGTCTAACTCCTGAAGTTCAGTCTAAGATTTCATTGGTTTGATAATGCCGTGAAATCACCGAAGTTGTTGGTAATCCATCGCCGATTACAAAAGGAAGAACTCAGTGGCGAGGGACGGTGATTTGATGGAACACGAACATGAACCATCAACCGGAAAGGCAGCACTGTTTGTACTGTTCATGGTGACCATGATCGATATGATTGGATTTGGAATCATTATCCCATTTTTGACCTACCTTGTCAAAGATTTAGCAGAAGCTGAAGGCATCGTACAAATCGGACTTTGGGTAGGGTTGCTGATGACCTCCTATTCTGCAGCGCAATTTCTCTTTTCTCCATTCTGGGGTGCACTTTCCGATCGGATAGGCCGACGTCCGGTTTTGATGATTGGGCTTGTAGGCAACACTGTTTTCTTCACTGCCTTTGGATTTTCAAACACACTGATGTTTGCCTTTGGTGCGAGATTCTTTGCGGGTGTTTTCAATGGAAACATTGCAGTTGCACGTGCTTACATCGGTGATGTGAGTGCACCTCATCAGTTGGCAACTCGCATGGGACTCATCGGGGCTGCGTTTGGACTCGGTTTTACGATCGGGCCGTTTCTTGGCGGAGAATTCTCAAGTCCTGCACAACGATGGGATCTCTTCGTAGGAACCGTTTTTGAAACGTATCCATATCTCTTGCCTTGTGTTGTGGCAAGCCTTCTTTCCGCAGGCTCTTTCATCTTGGCTCTTCGTTATCTTCCCGAATCACTTGATTTGAGTGAGCAATCCGAACACACTCGACGCTCTTGGGGTGATGAGATGAAAGGCATGTTCTCCAACTCGTTATCCATGTTAAGAAAGGGCAGTATTGGGGCGATGATTTGGGTAACAATGCTGTTCACGCTCGGATTTACAGTAATGCATGCTGTGTTCATTCTCTATACTGAAATGGATGTTTTAAGCGGGGGTTTAGGATTCAGTGAGAAAGATAACGGTCGTGTCTTTGCAATGATTGGGCTTTTCGGAATACTCACTCAAGGAGTACTGATTGGGCCATTAACCCGTCGTTTTGGGACCCGTCGTCTGATTCCTTACGCTGCGATAACAACTGGACTAGGGCTGGTCTTGGTGCCTTATACAGAATCAAGCAGTGCATGGATTGGACTTCTATTCGTTTGTTCGTTGATTGCAATTGGAAACGGTGTTTTTCAACCGGCATCATCAACATATCTTACACAAATTGCCCGCCATGAGGGTTATGAACTTGGATTGGTAATGGGTGCTCAAGAGTCACTCGGTGCTTTTGCCCGTATTCTTGGACCTCTTACAGGAGGTATTGTCTGGGAACTCACCGTTCGTGGTAGCTTCCCATGGGATTATCATACTGCGTTTCATTTGTGTGGCTTCCTGATGCTAATCTCTACGATTCTTACATGGAGATTGCCTCATTTGAAACCAGATTCTCAAACAATCCCTGGACGAATAGACACTTGAGATGTTTTCAATAGGGACGAGGTTTTAGCCCGTCCATGGAAGAGAAAGCCAGGATTTGGGACAGCAACAATTTCCGTCAACGTCTTGGGACTTTTTCACACGCTGCGATTTTGATGACACTTGTCACTGTATGGCTCATTTATCTGATTGATGTCCTTCAGCCATTATTCATTGCCCTCGGCATCTATTTCGTATTGAAACCTGGTGCAGATTTGCTCTCAAGAAAGGGATTTCCAATCATGCTTTCATACATTACAATGCTGATGCTTGCAATTTTGATTGTTCTCAGTGCTGGATTTTTTGCATATCAGCAAGCAGCAGCTATGGCTGATGATGAGGAGCGAATGGATTACTATACCACAAAGTTGGATGAGCGCTGGGATGAAATGAAAGATTCTCCGCTGATTGGAAAAACGATGATGGATTCTGGAGCAACTGAAAACGGTACATTCAATCAAGATTTAGCCACGATGGGGATTCTTTCAGAAGATTCTGAACTTTCAGACCTATTCAGTAGCCTCCTTTCCAGCGTTGGTGCTTTATTCATCATGGGGCTTACCGTGCTGTTCTTTTTGCTGTTCATCATTTTTGAAGCAAGTTTGTTACCAGGGCGAATTGAACGTGCATACCCCGGTGGTGCATCAGAACGTGTTCACATGATTCGAGACCAAATTGAAGCCAGCGTCAATACCTATGTTGTTGTCAAGACTGGAGTCGGTTTGGGTACTGCAGTTTGTGCGGGTATTGTCATGCTCTTCTTTGGCATTGATTTGTGGTTCACTTGGGCTCTTCTGACCTTTTTGCTCAATTATGTGCCTTATATCGGTTCACTTCTTGCAACCATTCCACCTCTTGTTCTCGGATTTATTCTCCTCGAACCAAGTATGCTTATTCTCCTTTCAGTCCTCTTGTTGACCAACCAACAAATGTGGGGCAACGTCATTGAAACACGTTGGGCTGGGCGGGCTCTCGATATATCTCCAGTACTGCTCCTCGTCGTAACAGCATTCTCCTTCTGGCTATGGGGCATCATTGGTATGATTCTATCAATTCCGTTGGTTGTTATTCTCAAAATCGTTCTTGAAAACATTGAGGCAACACGACCGTTGGCTATTCTTCTTTCTGAGCGAGCACCAACGCTTGAAGAAGCTTGGAGAGAGGCCATCAAAGACGGACGCATTACTGCCTATGAAGAGCGAATGCTCAATGAACTTCAATCGGTCCTTGGGTACAGTGACTTGCAAGTCGCCATGATGTCTGCCCGTATTGCTTCAGAATACGCGTTGCGCAGAGGACGATTGAGCGTTGACCAAATTGAACTCATTAACATTGGTATCGGATTGATGCCTTCTCCACAAAAGTGGCAAAAGCAATTCGATGAGATCGTCACAGAAGGAAAACTTAGCGTCATGGAGCGCGTCTTCCTTGGCAAACTCATCTTTGCCCTAGATGACGATGAAGAAGAGTGAATTTACGACCCGTAATTTCAAATTATTTTGCTGGAACGACCGAGCATCCTCCACTTAGGAAAGGTAGGTCTCAAAGAACTTCAGTTAGAATTCGCTCTAACTCGGTATTGATGGTGAGGATAAGAGTTCCAAATTCTGGGGGGATGTTTGGGTCCTCATAGAGTTCCTCAAGTTTGGATTGAGCCATTGCGATTCGCACATCAAGTTTCTTCCCTTTGTTGAGAAGCCAGTTGTCACATGCTTCTTTCGCTTGTCGGCGAATGTTGCGAGGAACTTTTGGGTCGTCAATTTGGTTGATGACGCTGGCGACTTGCTGCAATCGTTCTTCGATGTCCATGATATCACCAGTTGGGGCTAAGAGACTCTCGTGGGTGACCGTCTTTAAATTCATGGCCTTCCTCCTCTGCCTATGGAGGTCACCACGGATGATGTGTTGGGGTGGACTCGTGTTGGAGTTTTGCTGCTAGGAATGGGGTGGGCTGCATGGATGGATCACAAAAATCGTAGAGTCCCCAATGAGCATTGGATTGTTTGGGCAAAACCAGCTATTTTCCTGTGGGCACTCGACCTTATGGTTCAGGGAGCAGACTGGACAATATACCTCACCGCCTTTGGGGTTGTCGCTTATGCAAGTGTTGCTGTATTTGGAAGAGCAACACTACGTGATGCCCGCGCTGGTTCGGGTATTGACCGAGTCTTCTTGCTTTGGTATGTTGTTTCAGCAGTAGGATTTGTGTTTGGGGCCATCAAATATCAAACAACAACGCCTCTTGACGTGATTTTAGGAGATGGCGATGCCTTGGGAATTTTATGGTGGAAGACCGCTTCTGTCTTTTTGGTTATTTTCATCATCGACCTTACTTGGCGCATGCGTCTTTTGCATGGCGGTGCTGATGCCAAAGCACTGATGTGGGTTGCCTTGGTCTTCCCCTCATGGGTTACCGT
>MDSV01064259.1_pt1 | contig 11000 bp, 9 predicted proteins | sample 810851 | NCBI WGS metagenome assembly MDSV01 (sample SAMN05326640, study PRJNA326480) | marine metagenome | isolation source: seawater | place: Atlantic Ocean: North East | collected 2012 | reverse complement strand
TTGAACTAAATTCTTGAGTTTTGTTAAGTTCATTATTTACTAATGAATAACAACCTGGAATCTTTTCTTCTTTTACTTTTTCAATATTTTTACATTGGTACCAACTATCAACAATTTTTGTAAAATTTTCTTCCCCATCCCCTGTCACATAAATGTCAATAAATGGACGTTCTTTTAACCACTCTATTCTTTTTGTGTCTTCTAAAGGAAAATTAGGTCCGCCAAAAACTATTAGTGTTTCTGGATTCATAGATTTAATTTCTTTTGCAATATCTGTAGATAATTCTAAATTCCAAACATAATTTCCAAAACCTATGATTGAAGATTTTTTCTTAATTGCAGCATCAATAAATTCTTGAGGATCTTTGAAAATTTCAATTTCAAATTCTGATGTAAATTTAGAATATTCTAAACAATAAGATTTGATACATCCAATAGGATATGGAATTAAATTTGGAGAGTATGATTTACTTCCAGTATGAGTTAAATCACAAATTAATATAGAATCTTTTTTCTGCATTATTTATTCCTCAATTCTTAATGAATTTTAAACCTATTCATACATTTACTCAGTTAGATAGTATTTTTCTCTATTTAATCAGTCTTGAATAACATTATCACGTAATCAAAGATGAAGTAATTTGAATATCTAGTTACATCAATATGTAAAAATTATATCTTTTAAATTTTATACTAATAAAAATACCACTATGTCAGTATTTCAAAAATTAAATTATATTTAGAATTTATTGATTTTTACTTAATTAATTTTTAGAACTTAAACAAAAATCTTTCAGAATAGATTTAATGGACTTAATAGAGATAAAAATATTTTCTAAATATTATTTTTGAAATAAAATCAAATAAATAATTTTTAGATTAAAATAATTTAATTAAAATAAATTTGAATCAATAATTTAACACATTATTTTTTCTAATATTTAATTTATTTTTTCAATTAATAATTTAATAAATATTGAAAATTTTAAAATAATTAATTTTTAGAACTTGATTATCGTATTGTGAATGAAATAAAATTAAATTAAATAAATCAAACAATAAATACGGAGTAGAGATAGTTAAGGAATTGGATCCAAAGTGGACGTCTGGAAACGAGCTCAAGTATTTAAATGAAGTATTATCTAATTCTGAAGAAGTAAGAAAAAATCCGTTTACTGATAGGTTAGAAGATGCATTTTGTGAAAAATATGATGTAAAATATGCTGTTGCTGTTAACTCTGGTACATCTGGTTTACATGCTGCTTTAATTGCAGCTGGTGTAAAACCAGGTGACGAAGTAATAACAACTCCGTTTACAGTTGTAGTTGATAGCACTGTACCTGTAATCATGGGAGCAAATCCTGTTTTTGCTGATATAGATCCTGACACTCATAACATTGATCCTAATTCTATTGAAGAAAGAATTACAGATAAAACAAAAGCTATCATTCCTGTAGCTCATGATGGTTTACCATATGATATAGACAGAGTAATGGAAATTGCAAATAAACATGATCTAATTGTGCTTGAAGATAATGCTCAAGCCATTAATGCTGAATATAATGGAAGATATGTTGGCAAAGATGCTCATATCACAATGTTTTCTTTTGAAAGAACAAAACATGTTTCTACGGGGGAAGGAGGAATGTTAATTACAAATGATTCTGATTTAGCAGTTAAAGCTAGGAAATTTGCAGGAATGGGATTTAAAAATCTCTCATCTAAAAAAAGTGATTTAGTTGCAGGAGTTCCACTTGAATATCAAACACCTACTTATGAAAGAAATGATGAACTTGGACTAAATTATAGATTTAATGAATTTTTAGCTGCAATTGCATTGGCACAATTTGAGATTGTAGACAAACGAGTAAAACTAAGAAGAGATATCGCAAAACTTTATGATGCCGTATTTGAAAACACTTCTTTTAAAACTCAACATATTCCTGAAGGGTATGTGAGTTCTTATTTTACATATGCTGTTGAATCCCCATTTACTCAATTGAGTGATTGGAATAAATTTCATGAATCCCATATTTCAAATGGTGGGGATGACTTCTATGCATCCATGATCTTAACATATCAAGAACCAATAATGAAAAAATTAGGATACTTTGAAAAATATAATGGAAAATGTCCAGTTGCAGAAAAAATTCAGCCTAAAATGATGCAATTCAAAACCAATTATCGTACATTGGAAGAAGCTGAAAAATGGATAAAGAAATTAAAATATTCCTTAGATAATTTTGTATAAAATTAAAAAAGAACTAAGTATTTTTATTAGTTATATTTCATAAAAGTATGAAAATTTTAGCTGTTATTCCTGCAAGGGGAGGATCAAAAGGAATTGTTGGTAAAAACTTATTTCAAATAAATGGAAAACCTCTTCTGCATTATACCGCCTCAGCTTGCTTGAATTCTAATTTAGTGAGTAGAACAATTGTTTCTACAAATGACACTAAAATTTCAAAAGTCGCAAAGCAAATAGGTACAGAGGTAATAATGAGACCAAAACATCTTTCAACTGATTCTTCAGCAGTTGAACCTGTTTTGGCACATGTTTTAGAACATCTTAAAAATACAGAAAAATACACTCCGGATATCATTATTTTACCTCAAAATACTTCCCCATTAAGAACATCTACTCATATTGATGAAGCACTTAGTTTGTTAATTAAGAAAAATTATGATTCAATTTTAAGTGGATATCCATATCATATCTTTGTCTGGAATAAGATCAATAAATCAAAAATAAAACCCCACAGTTATGATCCCCTCAATAGACAAAATAGACAAAAAACCCCTGAACAAGTTTTGGAAAATGGTGCCTTGTATGCAACTACAGTATCTGCATTTAAAAAAAGTAACTGTAGAATTTCTGGCAAGATTGGATTTTATCCAATGCCTATGGAATTATCTTACAATATTGATGATATTGATGATTTAAAAAAGACTGAACAAATTTTACAGGAGCAAAATAAACCTAAAGATTTCTTTTCAGTAAAAAATAAAAATATTATTTTAACTGGTGCTTCAGGACTTCTTGGAAGTTATTTTGCAAAAATACTTTTAGAGCGTGGAGCAAATATGGCTTTAATTGATCATAACCCTAGTGTTAGTCAATCTCTAAAAGATGAGTTTAGTTCTAGTGGACAAAATATTCATGTTTACAAGTGTGATTTAAGTAAACCCAAAGAAATTAACTCAACATTCAAAAAAATTAAAAATGATTTTACTTCATTAGATGTTTTAATTAATAATGCAGCATTTGTATCTGCAAAATCATTTGGAGTTAAAGATTTTAAAAATTTTGAAACTCACCCCTTTGATCTTTGGAAAAAATCTTTTGAAGTTAACGTTGATGCACCATTTGTTCTTTGTCAAAATATTCTTGAAGTTATGAAAAAACAAAAAAGTGGTAGTATTATCAATATTTCTTCTAATTATGGTTTGTTAGGACCTGATTTTGACACTTATGATAATGAAAAATTATGGACTCCTCCAGGCTACGCTGTAACTAAATCTGCAATTCTAAATTTAACTCGCTATATTGCAAATTTATACGGAAAACATGGAATTAGATGTAATACAATGTCCCCTAGTGGAGTAGCGACAGATAAACTGACAGACAGGTTCAAAAAAAGATATGCTTCACGTAATGCATTTAAAAGAATGGCTAGAGTGTCTGATTATGCCGGTCCTATGATATTTTTATGTTCAGATGCTTCTGGATATATGACTGGAGCTAACTTGATTGTTGATGGGGGCTGGACTGCAAAGTGATTTGCTCATTAAATTGCTAGTGCTTTGAATATTTTTAAATAAATTTTTTATTTGACATTTATTTTATTATTCTATGAATACCCAAAAATTTTATTAGCTAATTTAATCAATTTGATTGCTTTTTTTATAGGGATGAATTCATTTTTCTTTTGAATATTTGGATCTAACATATATGCAATTTCTTCACATATTCCTTGTTTCGCCTTCGGAAACGATTTTTTGAATGAAATCTCTTTCCAATCTGTGGATTTTTTAGGGCATACTTGAAGTGTTTCTAATGGTGATAATCTATACCAATTATTTTTTGTAATAATATCAATTCCCCATCTTCCTCCTGACCCCCAGTCTGCATTAAATGTAAAAGGAATATTGTTTTCTGAAATTCCATTTCCTACAAAAATATTACCTTTTGAATGCCATTTCAAAGATCCTTTTCTATTAGTTGATATTTTTTTTGGCATACCAATTAAATCCATTGCTGTTGAAATTACATGTAACGAATTTTGAATTCCCCATTTCTCTAATACTTCTGAATCATATTTTTTTAAATCTAATTTATGAATCCATTCAGTAAATGAAAAATTACAAGATGTAATTCCTCCATCTTGCTGAATCAATTTTTTTAACTTATGCAAATTTGGATAAAATAATCTATTATACGCAATTTTGATATGGACATTTTTAGATTTTTTTATTTTTTCAAGTTCTTTTTGATTAACTGCACCTGGTTTTTCAATTAGTATGTTTTTTTGGCCATATTTTATGGCTATTTTGGCTGCAGGGACTAGTAGTTTTGTAGGTAATGCTAGAATCACTAAATCTTTTTTTTCATACTCTGATATTTTTTCATAAGTTCCAATTTGTAGATTTTTTTCTTTTTGAATATTATTTAAAGAAATTATTGACACATCTTTAATTCCCATTTGTGCTAAACCTTTGTAGTATTCTTGTCCCATATAACCAAATCCTACGATTAAAACTGATTTTGATTTAAGATTTAGTGATTTTATGTTGGTAACCCAATCATAAAATTCATTATTTTTTATGTAATTGGACATAGTACCCTTTTTTCATTTCTAATTTTTTCTAAATGTTTATTAAAAATTTCAAATAATTCTATATGTGATTTATACAAGTCTTGTATTGTTGGCAATTCACAATTATTAGTTTCTAAAATATCTTTAACAATTTTAGTTGTTATATTACTAACATAATCTATTTTGAATTGCATACCTGAAAATTTTTTTGATGCATTTAATATATTGCCATTTACTTCATTTACAAATACATGTCCCTCCTCTCCCTTAATACTAATAAAATGTGGAATTTTTTCTTCAGGAAAATATGCAATTGATATAGTTCCATATTCTGATTTACCATAAATCAATCCTGAAAATTCTACTAATTTTTCTGATCTTTTATTACATAAAATTTTTGGAAGTAACATATCTCCATCTAATTTAATATCATTTGTTCCCGTTAACCAATTAAATAAATCAATATAATGAATAGCACCTGTACCTAAACCTGTTACACCCGATGTAATTGAAATATGAATTGGTGTTGATTTTAATTTTGCTTTTACTTTTTTGTAAAAATCAAAATATCTGCATCTTGTATTGACCCATCCTTTTGCATTATGTTTTTTCATATTTTCTATTATCATATCGTATTCTGATTGTGACTGACATACCATTTTTTCAACAACAAATACATCATGATTTTTTTCTAATAATTTTTTAATTATTTCTGCTCTTCCTTCTGCTAAAGTTGCAACAATTACAAGATCACTTCCATTTGAACAATCTTCAATTGTTTTTTTCCATTCAAATTTAATTTTCTGTTTTGAAAATTCTACTTCAGTAATTCGCTGTTTAGTTAAATTAATTGCTTTTTCATTTTTTTCTACAATTTCAATTGTAGTTTCTTCCGTAGATTTACAAAGTGCTTGAAGATGACGACTTCCAATATCTCCACTTCCCACCAATACAATTTTTCTCATTTTTTCATTATTCATATAAATATGGAATATTAAATTATACCGTATTTCTGTTTGAATGATTTAATATTGGTAAATTTTTATTTTTGATGTGTCAGTTCAAGTATCCTATAAGAAACAAACAGCTTTAGTTTTAATAATATTTTTAATTGTTTTTGTCATTATTGAAATATCTGCAACATTATTTGTAATCAACATTACAGAATGTGCTTTTAAAAATTCAGAAGTTTTTGAAAATATTGATACTATTTTATTAAACACAATATGTGATGATTATTTGTCTCTAGAAAGAACATATAATGAATATTTTCAATTAAAACCAAATCAAAATTTTGAGACAATTTCAATAAATCAGTATAGTTTAAGAGGAGATGATTTTACATTTGAAAAATCTGATGATGTTTATAGAATCATAATGATTGGAGGATCTACTATTTTTGGTGTAGGTTCTACTTCTAATGAGAGTACTATTCCTGGTTATCTCCAAAAAAATCTTAATGAATTTTCTTTACCTTATTCTATCCAAGTAATTAATGCAGGTTATCCTGGTGCAAATTCACATTCTGAATCTAAATTTGTAAAAGATATTTTATTACAATTTCAACCTGACATGATAGTTGTTTATGATGGATGGAATGAATTACAGCAACCTGCAGAAATGTTACAACAAACAAACACCAACATGATATCTCTATTTTTAAGAGATCTTAGGGTTTCATTTCCTTTTTACAATACACCTGTATTGATTTCTGAAATAGGTGCAAATATTATTTCATCAGTTTCTAACAATGATTCTAATTTATTTGATGAAAAATTAGAGTTTGAAAAAGTTTCATGGTGGAAAAGTAATTGGGATGATGTATGTGAACTTGCAAATGAGCAAGATTTTGAAATGGTTATTTCTATTCAACCTATTATTGGAATTGGGAATAAACCTCTCACAGATCAAGAATCTCTAATTCTTGATTCAGATCCACTATTTATCAAACATGCAAATTATATGTCTAATTTAGTATCTGAAATGTATGATATGGAACATTGTTTGCATACATATGATTTAAGCCATTCTTTTGATGATGTATCTGAGCCAATCTATTTTGATCAAGGTCATATGTCTGACAATGGTAATTTGATAATTGCTAACAAATTTACTGAAATACTCCATCCTTTACTTAAGAATTAATTTTTATCTACGCGTGTACTGATAGATCCAATTTAAATTGAAATTCAATGATATTCAAAATAAATTTTTTAATTATTCATTAAATTTTTTGATACGTTTATAAAAATAAAATTTCTATTTTTGCTATGACTAGATTGGGCACTATACGTGAAATTTTTGAATTATTTGTTGATAGAAGAAAATTTTACATGTTTCCAATAATAATTATATTAATTGCTATGATGGGTTTTACTGCTCTTGCTCAAAGTGGATTAGTCGCATTTATCTATCCGATATAAAATGGAAACTTCTTCTCCTAGATTCAAATCATTTGCAGTAACTGCTGGATTGTCGTTTTGGTTTTTTCTTATAATATCATCTACAGGTTTTTTTTCAATTGAATTAATGGGAGTCTTTGTTATTTCTGTTTTGACAATTACTCAGATTTTTGCAAAAAAGGTTTCAACTGGACTAAATATTTTTGCAATAATTAACACAAAAATTTTTTTAGGAATTTTATTTGTACTAGTATCTGTTTATGGAGTTTTGTTTAGATTTTTAAAAGTAGATTTACTAAGGTTGAAAAAACAATCTGGTTCTTACTGGTTAGATGTAGAACAGACTAAATCACATCGAATGAGGAAACAATACTAATGTATAATTTAGGAATTTCTTGTTATTATCATGATTCTGCTGCTGCATTATTAAAAAATGGACGTGTGATTGCAGCAGTAGAAGAGGAACGATTTACTAGAAAAAAATTTGATGATGACTTTCCACATAAAGCCATTCAGTGGTGTTTGGATGAAGCCAATATTAGACCCGATCAAATTGATTCAGTTGCATTTTATGATAAACCGATATTAAAATTTGAAAGATTATTAGATAATTATATTGCAGTTGCCCCACGAGGATTATACAGTTTTTTAGATGTAATTCCAAAATGGATTCATAAAAGATTATGGATTAAAAATGATATAAAAAAATCGTTAAAGGGATTTACAGGAGAAATAATTTTTCCTGAACATCATCTTTCTCATGCTGCACATGCATTTTACACCTCTCCTTTTGAAGAATCTGCAATTTTAACAATTGATGGAGTTGGAGAATGGAGTACAACTTCATATGGTTATGCAAAAAATAATGCTGTCAAAATTACTAATGATATAAGGTGGCCTCATTCTTTAGGACTTTTTTATTCTGCATTTACATATTTTTTAGGTTTTAAAGTGAATGAAGGAGAGTACAAATTGATGGGACTATCCTCATATGGTAAACCAAAATTTTATGATTTGATTTTAGATAATTTAATTGATGTTAAAGATGATGGCAGTATTCATCTTAACATGGAGTATTTTGCATTTACATATGACAAAGTAATGACAAGTAAAAAATTCTCAGAATTATTTGGAATAAATCCTAAATCAAAAGATGAAAAAACTTTACAAATTCATTTTGATATTGGTGCAAGTGCACAAAAAGTTTTAGAAGATGTGATTTTAAAAATGGTTAATCATATTCATTCTAAAACTAAAATGAAAAATATTTGCATTGGAGGTGGTGTTGCATTAAATGGTGTAGCAAATTATAAGATTTTAAAGGAAAGTCCTTTTGAAAATATTCATATCCCACCATCCCCTGGCGATGCTGGAAGTGCTGTAGGTGCAGCACAATATTTGTATTATGTTTATCATAAAAACTCAAAAAATACTCCTAAAGATATTTCAGAATTAATTCGTGAAAATGTGTATGTTGGTCCATCTTTTAATGAAATAGATGTTAAGACATTTTTAGACTCTAACAACATCTCATATGAGATGTTTGACAGATCATCATTACTAAAAAAAACTGCAAAATTAATTGCTGATGGAAATATAGTGGGATGGTATCAAGGAAAAATGGAATGGGGACCAAGAGCACTTGGAAATAGAAGTATTTTGGCTGATCCTAGAAGAGAAGAAATGAAAGATATTCTTAATGCTAAAATTAAACATAGAGAATCATTTAGACCATTTGCACCATCTATTTTAGAAGAATTCGCTTCAGATTATTTTGATATTGATGTACCTAGTCCGTATATGCTAATGGTTGCGCCTGTAAAAAAACCAAAAGAAATTCCTGCTGTAACTCATGTGGATGGAACAGGAAGGTTACAAACAGTTTCTAAAGATTCAAACCGTCTGTATTATGATTTGATAAATGAATTTTATAAAATAACTAACGTCCCTGTAATTATTAATACATCTATGAATGTAATGGGCGAACCAATTGTAAATACTCCCGAACAAACATATCAGATGATAGTTAAAACAGATATGGACTATCTTGTACTAAACAACTTTTTAATTTCTAAATATTGATAGTTTTTATAATACATGATAATTTAGTAACTTTTTAAATGTAATAACTAGAACTATAATTAATTTGAAATTAACTTATCTTAAATCTGCAGGTGTATTAATTGAAAATAATGGCACAAAAATCTTGTGTGATCCTTGGCTTGTAGATGGCGAATATTATGGTTCATGGGTACATTATCCGCCACCAACTTTTGTTCCCGAAGATTTTAATGATGTCGATTACATTTACATCAGTCATATCCATTTAGATCATTTTAGTCCTAAAACATTATCTAAAATGAACAAAAATATTCCTGTTCTAATTTTAAACTATACTACAAAATTTCTCAAAAAAAATATTGAAACATTGGGATTTAATGTACACGAATTAGATCATAATCAGAGAATTGAACTGAAAGATGGTTTGCACATTAATATTCTTGCAGCTGATTTCTGTGATCCATCTTTATGCTACAAACATATGGGTTGTGCTGTTGTAGAAGACAAATTTGGTGCAACTCATATTGATTCTATATGTGTTGTTGATAATGGAAATCAAACAATTGTTAATACTAATGATTGTCCTTTTGACATTGCTAAGTTTTCTTGTTCTGAAATAAAAAAATCTTATAATAAAATAGATTTCTTGCTTGTAGGTTATGCTGGCGCTGGACCATACCCACAATGTTTTCAAAATCTAAGTGATTCACAAAAATTACAAGAGGCAGAAAAGAAAAAGATTGATTTTTATCAACAAGCTGAGTCGTACATAAATTTACTTCAACCAAAATACTATATGCCCTTTGCAGGTAGATACACTTTAGCAGGTAATTTAACAAATTTCAATAATTATCGTGGTGTTCCTGAACTAGAAGAAGCTTATTCTTATTTTACAACTACTAATAGTATTAATCAAAATGCTCAAAAATGCTTAATCTTAAACTCTGAAGAATATTTTGATATAAATAATGAAACCCAATCTCATGAATATATTCCGATTAATATTGATAAAAAATTTGAATATGTTAACAAAAAATTATCCTTACAAAAATATGATTATGAATATGATACTGATCCTGCAATAAATGATATTTTGGAATTATTGCCCAACTGTTATACTAGATTTGAAAAAATAAGAGAATTCATTAATTTTTCATCTGAAACTAAAATTTTAATTAATATCCCTGGAAAAAATATTATTTGTGTATCTTGTGATGGTAGCGGTTTCTCTTTGTTATTAAAAACAAAAATTCCTGAACTCAAAAAATATGTAATGTTTTCAGTTGACTCTAGATTATTATTTAGATTGTTGCGTGGACCAAAATTTGCACATTGGAATAATGCTGAAATAGGTTCTCATATACTATTTGAAAGAAAACCCAATGAGTTTGAAAGGGGATTGTATTATTGCATATGTTTTTTCCATATTTGATTTTAGGTTTGTAAAATTAATTTTTAAAATTCGCATACTGCTCAATTTTTTTCAAATGCTCATCTGCTAACAACTCATATACCTTCTTATCTTCTTCAATGAACTCTTCTAACTCTTTCATGGATATCTGGTTGCTGATCATAAACCCTCCACTGTGGAATTTTTCTAAAATTTTAGTATAATGACCTGTTATATCAAAATCAAATGAATTTCTTTCTAATATGTTGATAAATTTGTTGATATCTGTCAGCTTTACTTCTGTATCCAATGCTTCTCTTATTAGGTTGG
>MDSV01016713.1_pt1 | contig 11001 bp, 7 predicted proteins | sample 810851 | NCBI WGS metagenome assembly MDSV01 (sample SAMN05326640, study PRJNA326480) | marine metagenome | isolation source: seawater | place: Atlantic Ocean: North East | collected 2012 | reverse complement strand
TTATGATGCCTACCAATATTTTGCATCACTGCTTCAAAACAAAAAATTTAAAATTGATTTTAGATTAGAAGCAGGTGATATTTTTTGCTTTAACAACAGAAGGGTGTTACATGGTAGAACTGAATTTGACCCAAACTCTGGTAATAGACATCTTCAGGGATATTATGTTGAAAGAGATGAAATCATAGGAAGACTAAATTATTTTAATAATATTAAGGTTTAAATTATTCCCATCCACAAATAGTTTTAATTTCTAAATATTCTTTTAAACCCCAATCTCCGCCTTCTCTTCCATTACCAGATTGCCTATAACCTCCAAAAGGAGTTCCTGGATCGGCAGTATTTCCATTTACATAGACACCTCCAGATCTAAATTTTCTTGCTACTCTTTTTGCCTTTTCTTTATCTTGGGTTTGAACATAGTTTCCTAGACCATAGGATGTATCGTTTACAATTGATACAGCCTCATCTTCATCCTCAAATGGTATTATTGAAAGTACAGGGCCAAAAATCTCTTCTTTTGCAATTCTCATATCATTAGTGACATCTGTGAAAATTGTTGGCTTAACAAAATAACCTTTTTCTAGGCCATTTGGTTTTTCAGGACCTCCAGTAATAAGTGTTGCGCCCTCTTTAATACCACTATTAATTAAATCAATAATCTTATTATACTGAATTTCAGAAATAACTGGACCGATGTGCTCTCCTTTTTTAGAAGCAATATCTACTTTTATTTTATTTGCTTCATCAGAAGCTTCTTCTATAGCTCTTTTGTAAATTGATTTTTGAACTAACATTCTTGTTGGTGCGTCACATGATTGTCCAGAATTACTCATTATATTTCTAACACCTTCTCTTATTGCATCTGGATGTGAGTCACTAAAAATAATATTCCCTCCCTTGCCTCCTAATTCTAAGCAAACCCTTTTAATTGTGTCAGCTGCATTTTTGGAAATTAGTTTTCCTGCTCTTGTTGACCCTGTAAATGAAATCATGTCTATATCTTCATGTGAGGCTAAATCTGTGCCTACTCCAACACCATTACCATTAACCAGATTAAATACACCAGGCGGAAAACCTGCTTCATGAATAATTTCTGTGAAAAGCATTCCAGACAAAGGTGCAATTTCAGAGGGTTTTAGTATCATTGTACAGCCAGTTGCTAATGCTGGAATAACTTTTAAAGTAATTTGATTAATAGGCCAATTCCATGGGGTAATTAACCCACAAACTCCAATGGGTTCATAGATAATATAATTATTAGAGTTTTCATGAAATTTATTTTCAAATTCAAAATTTTTTAATCTTAAAATAAAATCTTGTATATGATCTGCTCCTGAAGCTGTTTGAGCAGTTGATGACCAATCCAATGGCGATCCCATCTCATCAGACATTGTCTGAGTAATTTCATCCCATCTTGAATTGTAAATTTTTAGAAGATTTTCTAATAGAGTAATTTTTTCTCTTTTAGTCACTTTACTCCAAGTTTCAAAAGCTTCTTTTGCCACCTTTACAGCTAAATTTACATCTTCTTTAGTACCTAGCGATATAATTGCATATGGATCTTCATTAGAAGGGTTAATAACTTCTAAGTCTTTTTTAACTATGGGATTGACCCATTTTCCATTTATATAAAACTTACGCTTATCTAACATTTAATATAATTGTTACAATTATTGTTTTAATTTTTTTTTAATAGAATAAAATAATACAATATAAGGAGGAGCATTGACACTAGAAAATATCAAACTGGATATCAATTTTGTAAGATCGCAATTCCCAGCGTTTGATGATCCATTATCTAAAGGTTGGGCTTTTTTTGAAAATGCAGGAGGAAGCTATGTTCCAAAAAATGTTATTGAGCATTTAACTAAATTTATGACAGCTACAAAGGTACAGCCATACGCCGAATATCCAATGTCAAAAATTGCTGGTGAAAAAATGGATAGAGCTACTGATTTATTTGCTAAAATCATAAATGCAAAAAAAAATGAAATATTAATTGGTGGCTCTACTTCAATTAATCTTTATGTTTTATCAAATGCATTGAAAAAATATATCAAAAAAAATGATGAAGTAATAGTAACAAATCAAGATCATGAGGCAAATATAAGCCCTTGGAGAAGACTCAAAGAAAATGGCGCTAAAATAATTGAGTGGAAGTTTAATCCAGATAATCAAGAGTTAGAAATATCTGAGTTAGAAAATTTAATAACTTCAAAGACAAAAATAATTGCAGTTACACATTGTTCAAATATTGTAGGTTCAGTTAATAATTTGAAAGAAATTTGTAAACTAGCTCACAAAAATAATATTATTGTGATCGGTGATGGCGTCTCTTATGCGCCACATGGTTTTCCAAATGTTAAAGATTTAGATGTAGATTTTTATACATTCAGTCTATATAAAACTTTTGGACCACATTTAGCTTTACTTTACGGGAAAGAAGAAATTCTTAAGGATTTACCAAATCAAAACCATGAATTTTTAGATGGCCAATATCCATATACAATAAATCCTGGTGGTCCAAATCATGAAGAGTTATCTTCTATGAACGGTATTTACGAATACTTAATTAATCTTTACAATCATCATTTTGAAGAAAAAAATAATTCTATTAGAGATAAGGTAGATAAATTAAACAATATTATTTCTGCACATGAGGAATTAATTGCTAATCCTATACTAGAATATTTACATAATAGTAAAAATTACATTTTATTTGGAAAGAATAAAATCAATAAGAAAAATAGAGCACCAACGATATCTTTTATACCTAAAAAAAAATCTGCAAATTTTGTTGCTAAAAAATTAATAGAAAATAATATTGGTATTAGAAATGATAATTTTTATGCGTGGAGATGTCTTAAAGCACTTGGGGTCGATTTAGATGATGGTGTAATTAGGGCTAGCTTGGTGCATTACAACTCTATAAATGATACTAATAAACTTATTGAATCTTTGGATAGAATTAATTAAATCCCTCAACAACTGATTTTAAAATTTTTAAAATTAAATCCTTATTATTTGTTTTTATTGCTTCTTTTGATGATTCATAGATTTTTTCAAATTCTTTGAATGGTATAAAATTTTCTTTTACCATATATATCTGAGGCAACTGTGTTGTCTGAGGATTATTATTCATGAAAAGTTCTTCATGCATTTTTTCACCAATTCTCAAACCTGTATATTTGATTTCAATATCACCGTTTGGGTTATTATTATCTTTTATCTTTAAACCAGATAAATTTATCATTTGTTTTGCTAAGTCTATTATTTTTATAGGCTTGCCCATATCTAGAAAAAAAATTTCTCCACCTTTAGAGATTTGTATTGAACTTAAAACCAAGCCCACAGCCTCTCCAATAGTCATAAAATACCTAGTTACTTCAGGATGTGTTACAGTAATTGGACCTCCTTTTTCAATTTGTTCGTTAAACAGTGGTACAACAGATCCATTTGAACCTAAAACATTTCCAAATCTTATAGAGGAGAAGATTGTAGTATTAGTTTTATAAAATTCAGATATTGATTGTATATAAATTTCTGCAAATCTTTTTGTAGCACCCATAACATTTGTTGGCCTTACTGCTTTGTCAGTAGATATAAAAGTAAAATTTTTAACATTATAATCTAAACTTAAATTAACTAAATTAATTGTTCCAATTACATTATTATTAAAATATTCATTTATATTTTTTTCAGCTAAAGGTACATGTTTATAAGCTGCTGCGTGATAAACTAAATCAGGCTTATGTTGCTCAAATATTTTTTTAATTTTATTATAATTAGTTACTGAAGTTAAATAAGTATAAGTTTTTTGAAAATAAATATTCAAATTATTTTCAACAAATTTTGAAATGGTATATAAATTATATTCGTTATGATCAATCAATATAAGACATTTTGGTTTCATATCGAGTATTTGTTTTACTAATTCTGAGCCTATTGAGCCACCTGCTCCGGTGACGACTATACTTTTATTAATTATTTTAGGTTCTATTATTGAAGTATCTATTTGAATCTTACGATTGATTAAATCTTCAAGTTTTATTTTCTCTAAATCTTTTAAGCGTACATCTGGGTTAGAAATTTTATCAAAATTTGGAAAAAAAACTGTTTTAATTGTATAATTTTGTAAACTTAAAATAATTTGCCTTCTTTGGTTTATATTTAAATTAGATATAGCAATTATAATAATTTTTATATTATTTAATTTAATAATATTATCAATTTCATCGACCTTATAAATTTCTTTATTATTTATTTTTTTTCCTATCTTATTATTATCATCATCAATGTAACCAAATACTGAATATTTTAATAAAACAGTTGAAGCGTATACCCCTAAATTTCCTGCTCCATAAATTAAAATATTATTTCCAGTTGTTGATGTAGAATAAGAAATTAGTGAAGAATATAATATTCTTGAGATTAAAATAAATAATAACAAAAAAATTGGTTGTATTATTGCAGCTGAAGTTGATATGTAATTTATTTTTGAAAAATAAATCAGTATTATAAAAAGAAATGCATAACAAAAAGATCCAAAAAAAATATTAAATATGTTTTGGTTTCCTTGATAGCGAAATATTGCATTATAAAAACCAAACTTTGCAAATATAGGGACAAACAATATTACACTTATGATTAGAGATAAATAATAAGAGAATACGTTAATATTTAAAAATCCAATGGTTACGATCAAGGCCAGATACATAGATATTATAGAAAAAAATATATCTCCTATTAAAACAATTAATATTTTGTATACTCTGGGAAGCTTTAATATATTCTTCAGTATTATATTTATATTAGTGTTTAACATCTTTTGAACTCAAAAAAAATATTGCTGTTTTAATAATAATTTTAAGATTTAATTTAAATGATACATTATCATAATAAAATTTTTCTAAAATTACTTTTTCTTCAATCGTATTTTTATCTCTACCATTAATTTGGGCATATCCAGTAATTCCTGGATACAGAGAATTAATATTATATTTATCTCTCAACTTAATTAAATCTTTTTGATTATGAAGAGCGGGTCTTGGACCAACAATTGACATATCTCCTTTTAAAACTGAGTATATTTGGGGTAGTTCATCTAAACTATATTTTCTAAGATATTTTCCTATTTTAGTTATATATTTATCTGGCTTATGAAGTTGATGAGTAGGAAGATCTGGAGAATTTTTTTTAAAAGTTCTAAACTTAGGCATAATAAATATTTTTTTATTGATGCCATATCTTTTTGAATAATGAATTATTGGATGACCTGAGGAAAATAATATTAAGGCAGAAATTATAATCATAGGAAATATAAAAACTAAAAGTAAAAATATTGAAAATAAAATATCAAAAAACCTATTTATCATTTAATAATTTAATACTTTCAGAAGTATCCATTGTAAAATTTTGAAATAATTTATTTGTCAATTTACTGTACCCTAACAAATATGAAACAATCATTATAATTTTAGGGTTTAAATATATAAAATTATTTTTATATTTTTGTTTTTCTAAAATTATTTTAAGAATATCAGATGTTGAATAATTTTTTGAGTCGCTTAAAAGTAAAATTTTATTGTTAGTAGATTTAGAATTAATAACTTTTTCAAGATAATCATTTAAATTTTCTATATTAATAAAACTTCTATTATTTTTTATATTTCCAAATGGTACAGGTATCCCAAGCTTGAATATTAAAAAGAATTTTTTAAAATCTTTACGAATATTATTACCATAAACCATTGGAAATCTTAATATTTTGTAATGAGTTGAGGTTTTAGAATATTGAGTAATTATATTCTCTGCTTTAACTTTAGATTTACCATAATGGTCATTAGGACTAGTTTTAGAGCTAAGTGAAAAAGGTTTATTGTTAATATTTTGATCACCATAAACTTTTATACTACTTGCATAAATAAAATTTTTTACTTTTTTATTAACTAAATAGCAGTAAATAGTTTTCAATATTTCATTATTAATGAAATAAAGCTTATTGATATCTGATTTGTTATTTTTATATTTATTTTTACTTATTAAATAAATAACGCTATGAATTTTATTTAAAAATGGATCTAAAAATTGTAGATTTTTTTTCCAAATTAAGATTGTTTCCTTATCATTTAAATCATCAATATTTAAATTCCTTGATAAGTATACAATTTGAAAATTATCATTTTTTTCTAAATAATTAATTAAAGAATTTCCAATAAATCCCGAAGGTCCAAAAATTAAAATAATTTTTTTTTGAAAATCAAGATTTTGATTTATTGATTGAATATTATTTTTATTTAGTAAAAATTTTTGTCTATCTATAGAAATGATAAATTCTTTATTTTTTGAAAAATCACTTACAAATTTATAGAAATTATAAAAAAGGTTTAAAATATTTTTTTTAGAATATCTTTTAGAAGCTAAATTTCTTGAGTTAATTGAAAAATTTTTAATTAAATTTTCATTAGTGATAAGTTTTTTTATTTTATTTGATAAATCAGTTGGATCTTTTGAATTAGACAAAAATCCACAGTAGTTATCAATTATAACTTCATTACAACCAGGTACATCAGTTGTAATTATAGCACATCCACACGCCATAGCCTCTTGAATAGATCTGGGCATACCTTCTCTATATGATGGTAAGCAAATGATTTTTGTATTTTTATAAATTGCAATCATATCATCAACAAAACCAAGAAGTTTAATATTTTTATTTTGTTCTAATAATTTTAATTCATCTTTAGTTAATGAAGTTGGATTATCAGAGTTTGATGAACCAGCAATTATAAATTCCCATTCTGGATAATCGGGTTTTAATATATTTGCAGCTTCTACAAAATCATAAAGCCCTTTATCTTTTAGTAGTCTAGCAGGAAAAAGAATGGAATTTTTTCTTAATTTATAATCGCCTGGTTTAAACAAATCTAAATCAATACCGCAACCTGGAATTAAATTAATTTTATTCGAATTTACTTTTAGATTAAGAATAAAATTTCTATCATAATTATTTTGAACTATAAAAAAATTATTTTTTTTTATTAAAATTATTTTAAATAAAATAAAAAAAGATAATCTTAAAACTAAGTTTCTTATTTCTATTTTTTTACGTTTTGTAAAAATATAACCCAATCCAGAAATTGCAAATATATTTTTAATTTTTGGAAGAAATAAAGTTGCTAAACCAGATATAATAATTGGTTTTAATGCAATTGAATGAACTGTGTCTGGTTTTTCTTTAGATAAAAACTTAAATAATATTATTAAATTTATTAACTCAATAAAAGGGTTTAAACCTGATGATTTGAAATTCATAATAGTGTAGTCAGCTTTATAACTGTCTAACTTTTTTAAACTTTTTGATTCAATTTCTTTATCTATACTTTTGCCAATTATAATTTTAACTTTTTCCCCTTTTCTAACAAGATCTAAATAGGCATCATACCTATGAGATAAAAATGATGAGGCACTATTAACTACATATATTATTTTTCTATTCATAAATTATTTATTATGTTAAAATAATTCTTATAATTGTGAGAAAACTATTACTATTTCATCAATATTACTAATTTACGTTACATTTATAATTCTTGTAATTTTTTATCTTAAAAATAATAAAATAGCAAAGCTACTAATTTCAGGATTTATTGTACGTCTATTTGCAATATTTTATAACAATAACTTTGATGGACTACCCGATGGCAAATTAGATGCAATAAATTATGAAAAATTGGCCTTTCTTGAAAGTAAATTGGGCTTATTACCAATACTTAAAAGTTTTATTTTTCCAGATGCTTGGTTTTATGGAAAAACATTAAGCGTAATTTACATATTTGTCGAAAGAGATATTTATTTTTTACAATTAATTAACATTATTGCATTTCTGTTAAGTTTATATTTTGCTGTAATCATAAAAAATAAATTATTTGAAAATAGTGATATTTTGTATCCATTTTATTTTATTGCACTTTATCCAATTATTATACAGTATACTTCGTTAACATTAAAAGAATCTCTTTTTACTTTGTTTCTAATTTTAAGTATTCATCAATTTATAATTTGGTTTGAAAAAAGAAATCTTATTAATTTTTTTCTATTAAATATTTTTTTATTTATTGATACATTATTTTATATAGCATCTATTACTGCGATATTATTAATTTGGATATACTTTATTATTTCTTTCATAATAAATTATTTAAAATACAACAAAAATAATTTAAAAATTTTAAGCTTATTTTATTTAGTATGTAGTATTTTTGTAATTTATTTTTTAATAAATTTTGAAAATATTTTAAATTTAGAAATAATATATTTTGATAAAATAAATAATTTATTTAATTTTAATAAGTGGAAAGTTTTACTATCTATTACTTTACAAGGAGATGCCTCTTATCCTAGATGGATAATACCAAATAACACAATTGATATTTTTTTTAAAATTGTAATTAGATTTTTCTACTTACTTTATAGCCCCTTTATATGGGACATTGAAAAACCATCACACGTTGTTGGATTTATTGATAGTTTGATATATTTATTTTTAACTTTACTAATATTTTTAAATTTTAAAAAAATTATAGGTAATAAATTAGTATTTATTATATTCTTTATTATTTTGATTGAAATCATTATATTCGCGATTGGAACTGGAAATTTTGGTACAGGATTAAGACATAGAAGTAAATTTTTGATTTTTTTTATTTTATTTGCATATCCAAATTTTCCAAAAATTAATATTAAATAATCAAACTTTCCAATGCTCTCTCCAACTTTGTAAAATCAAAATATTCCAAATCGAATACTGCCAATTTCTTTTTCCACTTAAATGCTCATTCCACCTATTTAAAATTAATCTTGAATTTAAATTAGAGTTATTTAATTTATTTAAATCTAAATAACTTTCAGCCCATTCTCTTAAAGGACCTCTTAACCAGCTTGCTAAAGGAATAGCAAAACCCATTTTAGGTCGCTGAAATTGAGAGTATGGAACATATTCAGAAAGTATATCTTTTAAAATCTTTTTTGAATTATTTCTATCAATTTTAAAATTATCTTTCAAACCTAATGCAAATTCAACTATATTGTGATTTAATAATGGCACTCTTACTTCAAGGCTATTATACATACTAGCCCTATCTACTTTTGTTAATATGTCATTAGGAAGATATGTTATCAAATCAAGTAATTGTAATAATTGTAAATCAGATAAATTATTATCTTTATTTTGAATTTTTTCATAATAGTTTAGTGAAGTATTAACATCATTTACCAATCTTATTTCTTCAGGCCAAAAAGAGGTTAAAATTTCATAAATTTTTTTGTTATTTTTTTGATTTATTACATTTGACAACTTATAAATTTTATCACCTAACATAGAAGGTCTATATTTTTCAGGAATTAAATAATAAGATAATTTATCGTATAATTCAGGAGAGATCTTTGTTAATAAATTTGATAATAATTTTCTCAGATTTAATGGGGTTGATTTGTTAAATAATTGAACATTTTTATTCCATTTATATCTATTGTAACCGGCAAATAATTCATCACCTCCGTCTCCAGATAGAGCTACTTTAACTTTTTTCCTTGTAAATTTAGATAAGATATATGTAGGTAGCTGGGATGAATCAGCAAATGGTTCATCATAAATTTTTGGCACATCAGGAATTAAATCAATAATTATATTAGGATCTATTATCAATTCATTATGAGATGTCCCTATACATTTTGCAATTTGACTAGCAAATTTTGATTCATCCAAATCTTTATTTTCAAAACCTATAGAAAATGTTTCTATTTTTTTTTCAGAGTTATTTTGCATTATTGAGGCTATTAAAGAACTATCAATACCGCCAGAAAGAAAACAACCCAAAGGAACATCTGAAATCATAGTTTTTTTTACTGATTGATTTATTATTCCGTGTAAAATATTTTTTGAGTCTTCATAATTTATTCTATTTTGATTTTTTTTTAATTTATTAATTTTATCTTCTGCATTCCAATATTTATTTAGTTTGAAATTAAAATTATAATCTATAGTTAGATAAGATCCTGGCTCTATTTGTTGCACGTCTTCATAAATGGACTCATCATAATCAAAAACTCCTCTATAAATAAAGTTAGACATTGAATTATAATTAATCTTTTTTTTAAATATAGGATTAGAAATTATAGATGAAACCTGTGAACCAAAATAGAAATTTTTATCTTGTATACTCCAGTAAAGTGGCTTTTCCCCAAGTCTATCTCTTGTTAGAGTAAGTTCTTTTTTACTATTATCCCATAAAGCAAATGCAAACATTCCCTCAATTTTATCAAGTGTTTTTTTTAAACCCCATAAGTCACATGCATTTAGAAGAACTTCAGTATCAGAATTAGTGTGAAATTTCATTCCACTTTTTATTAATTCATTTTTTAGTTCTAAAAAATTATAAATTTCTCCATTGAAAGATATTATTAAGTTTTTATTATTTGATATCATAGGTTGGTTACCCATTGGTGAGAGGTCAATAATAGACAATCTTTGATGAGCTAAACCAATATTAATATTATCAGTCCAAAGACCATAGTTGTCTGGACCTCTTTTATAAATAGGTTCACTAATTTTTTTTAAAATATTATTAAAATTATAATTATGATTATTTTTTGTATAAAAACCAGATATCCCGCACATTTTAAAAATTTAGTAAAGAATTATAAATAGAAACAAGTTCTTTAGATTTATCTTTAATATTAAATTGTTTAATTATTTTATTTCTTGAATTTATACCCATAGAATTCAAAGAGTTTTTTGAATTTAAAATTTTGATAATAATATCAGACAAAGCATTAATATCATTAGGAGGCACAACAAAACCATTGTAATTGTTCGTAATTAATTCTGGACTCCCCCCTACATTGGTGACTAAACAAGGTAGCTGCATGGACATTGCTTCTAAAATTGAATTTGACATACTTTCTTCTAGTGAACTAGATATTAATAGATTAGATATT
>MDSV01172045.1_pt1 | contig 11003 bp, 12 predicted proteins | sample 810851 | NCBI WGS metagenome assembly MDSV01 (sample SAMN05326640, study PRJNA326480) | marine metagenome | isolation source: seawater | place: Atlantic Ocean: North East | collected 2012 | reverse complement strand
GTATCCAACCTGCTGCTTTATTCCAACCTACAGCCCATTCATATTTTTTATCTAATGGTTTGTCTGCTCTATCTTCATCCCAATAGTAATCACTCATATCTGAAGCATAATTATGTTTACTTGTAACGGTACCCACAACAGGTAAATTCTGCCTTTTAAGAATTTTTGCCACCATTGGAGCAACTAATTTTGTCATTATTTCTGTTTTATGTGATTTTTCACTTTGTGGTCGTTCAAGTATTAAATTTTTTAATTTTAACATTAATCTGTCTCGTTTTCAGCATCGTAGTTTTTATCTACGTAATTAAAAAATTTCTTTTTCTTTTCATCATCCATATCAGCGGGAGAACTCGCATCAAATTTCTTTAAAGCAGATTGAAAGAATTTATCATACTCATCATCTTCTGTAATTTCTTCACTTATTTCATAATAACGACCCATTATGTTACCCATATCTTCATATAAACCTTGCATACGTTCTTGAAGACTTGCGGCTTCTTGTGCAATCTTACTAAATTGCTTTGAGTGATTATTTAATTCTTTCATATTACGAGAAACGGTTACTTTATCAAACCAATCTTCTTGTAGTGACTCTGTATGAATTTTTGCTGTTTCAGCAACATTTTTTAATACATTAGCAATACCACGTAAATCGTTGATTTTAATGTCTTCACCGATACGACCAAATCTATTGACCATACCAAGAAAAGCATTTGTATCAATTTGTCTTTCTTTGTTCTGCTCATCTTCGTTTACTAAGTCAGACATTTTAACTCCTGTACCTACGGTACCAACAGCTTTGTTGGTAACAATAGGACTTATAAGAGCTATGTTTTCTTTTAATGCGTCTTTTAATTTCATTACAATCTCCGTTATAATTTATTTATGTAAAATATATGCTTTACCTGTACCGCCTATAACAATTTTTTTCACTCCTATAGGGTAAAGTTCTTTTACGTTTAAAGCATCTCCAGCTATTGTTCCGCCATTTGGTAATGATATACTTACGTTAGTAGCATTTTCAATAATAAATCCCGCACCTGCGTTTGAACCTGTTGCGTGGAATGTAGTGCTTGAATTTACATATGTTGCTCTGTTATAATCACCAACAGCTAACACGGTTGGTCTATCTCGGTGCATTCCTCCTGCATCTGCCATTACTTATCTCCTAAAATATTTTTTAATTTAATCACGATTAGCTCTTATCTATCTTACGATACTTATCACGAATTTTACTCCACACTTTATAAATGTTGTTCATCTCATCAAGTGATTTGTTGAGTTTGTCCGCAATTCTGTTCATATATTTATTGTATTCTTCTATAGACTTTGTATAATTTCTTCTATCGTTCCAATCGTATTGGTCTGATTCTCTCGGGCCGTAATCAATTGGATGTGGATGACCTTTAGAAAGTTCTTTAAATAATTTAACAAAATGTCTTTCTGTTTGGTCAGGGTCAGTAGGATGTACCATAAAAGGTGTTTTCATTCTTTCATTAAGCTTTGATTCTTTTACACCTTTACCACCCATTTGTTTATAAATTTTAATTAAATTTTTAAGATGTTCTGCGTCCCTAGCATTAGTAACGTGACCTTGTTTTTTAATTTTCTTTTGAAACAATTTAATAGCATCTTTAAGTTTACCAAGTTCAATCGTAGGTGGTCCTGAGTATCGTGTTGCTTCATTCTGTACAGATTCGTTATTTCTCGCCCAATCTTGATATGCTCCCCACATACGACCTAATGCTCTGATACCGTTTTCAGATGATTTACTCCATTGACCTTTTTTAGCTAACTTGCTTAAGCTGTTAGCCATATCTATGATTTTCTTTTTAAGAGTCTTGTCATCATAGACGCCTATACCTTGTACTTGAATCTTAGCCAACTTACTATCTCCCTGTTATTTCACTATCAAAAGGTTTGACTATCTTTTCGATGTCTTTTTTAAATTTTAAATAAGTTGCTAATATTTGTGCTTTTGCCTTCTTAGATGCTTGAGCTTTAATTCTATTTCTTTCTACTGATGGTGAATCAACAACGTTACCAACTAAGCCATCAACTAATTGTTTTCCTGAAAGTTTAAATATACTATTCATCTTACCTTTTACGTAAGTTGCTTCGTTTATTTGTGCTTCTTCAAGTTCAACAGATTCTTTTCTCCATCCACCACCTGCGGCTTTATATTGTTTAGCGGCCCAAGCATTTGCGTACGCTGATGGATAAACATCAAATTTTTTCTTTGCTTGTGATTTATAGTAAGACCACTTACTTGGGTTTGTCGGCTTATTTTTTTCTAAAAAAAGATTTAATTTTTCTTCTACATTATCTCTCTTCATAAGTTTATCCTTTAACCGTTGAATTATGCCTTTTGCTTTCTTATGGTCTTTATGGTCTTTATTATTCAACGCAGTTTTAATTTTTGTGTTTTTAGATATTTGTCTGTCTAACATCTTTTTATAAGCAGGCTGATTTATAACAGCCATATTAGGTACTAATTCAGTTACAGATTGTTCTTTCTTTAAACGACTCTTTTCAGCTCTTCCTCTGTTCTTAGATTGTGCTTCGAATCCTACTATCTTTCCCCCTTTGTGTGATGCGTCTTTACCATCACCATTTCCATAAGTACCTTTCTTTCGATTGTACTTATTTAATTCTGCTCTATATTTTTTCATCTTTGGAGATGATTGAAATTTTTTGTATTCTGCTTTATAATCTCTTTCAGCTTCATTCTTCTTTTTCTTTTCCCACTTGTCAGCTATTTCGGGTTCATTAGCGTGCATCCATTTTCTTTGTTTTTCTGATTTAAATGGCATTATAGTATCCCGTTAAAACTATTATTATAATCAGAATTAATATTATTCAATGAGCTATCTAAAGTTTGGTCAAGATTTAATTCTCGCCCTAAAGCATCTAAATCTTGTGCACCTCCACCTGTGGCTTCTATACCCATACCAACTGCTACCTGAGTTAATCCTTGTGGATTTTCTATAACTAAAGATTCTACGCCACCGCCTTGTGCATTTTTCATTGCTTGGTTTGATTGAAAAGCCATTTCGGCAAAGTTTGGTGGCGTTGGCGGTTCAGGTCTGTCTGCTACTAAACCTTCACTTCCAAACTCACTACCAAATTCTTGAAATCTATTTAACAATGGTTCAGGTAGTTCATTGTAAGAATCATAGTTAGGTTGACCAGCTTTTACTTGTCCAGGTAAAGCAGATGAAGCAAATATATTTTCATTAGCACCACCTGGATTATTATAAACTGATTGTCTTTCTTCTAAATTTTCTGTAGGTTCAAGTGGTTCATTTGATTCATCAAAAGCATTTGGTACATTTGGTGGATTACCATTATTTTCGTAGTAATTATAACCACCTTGAGTTCCCCAAAATATAATAGTGTTGTCAGTTCTTTTATAATAACTTACAAGAGAACCCGCATTGTCAGCAAACCCTACGTGTCCGCCCAATTCATCATCAAAGAAATCTGTTTCAGGGTTGTTTCCAAATGTCTCACGAAAACCATACTTTAACCCTTGTTGTGTATATTGACTTGCATCTTCAGTTAACTCATTAAATTTTTCGTTAATTAATGGTGTAAATCCAACAGCAAAATCATCACTAAAATTAGAAAACCCTCCATTGTTAGGGTCTATCTTATAGTTACCTTTGGCAAGTGAAGTTTTTCCATCAGCGTTAGGCATTACTCACCTCTTAGAATTTGTCCTATAGTAGTATCTACAGCAGACCACTTACCTGAACGTATTTGTTCATCACGATTAACACTTTCGTTAACAGGATTCATAAATGCTCCGTGTGTAGATGGATTACTAACAAAATCAAATGCAATTAATTCAAAATCGTTTTGTACTTCTTGTGCATCTTTATCTTCTTTCATTGGCTCAACTGAACCTAATCCACGTGAAGAGATACCAAGTCTGATACCACTTTTGAATAATTCTCTTAAAATGTTTCCACTTGGTGTAGTTAATACTTCTATAGTACCCATCAAATCATTACCATTCCAAGCCATCTCTAATACATTATGAGAAACGTTGTTAAGATTAACAACAGAACTATCAGGATGGTCTAATTCGCCTAATGCTCTTTTCTCTTTTATAAAATTACCCGTATACTTCTTTGCTTCACGCTGAAGAAGTTCCATAGGATAAACACGACCATTTTGATTTTTTGCTTCTGCTCTTTGTAAAACACCTTTTACAATGAGTTTACCATTAGAAGACATTGCTTCATTGAGTGCTTCAGGAGCGACTTCAAATGGTATATAATCTACGAGTAATTTTTTCATTTTAATCCTCCGATACGTTCTAATTGTTCTTTTAAGAATGGCTTCTTTGATTTTTTAGATTCTCCTAATCTTTTTTCAATGTTTTTTACTAATTCGTCACGATAATCTTTCATATTATTCTTATGATTTGGGAGCATTGGTGATTGATATTTAGCGCTTAATTTTTCTGCTTCATCTCTAACTATGTCTGCTTTTTCTTCATCTTGATAACCATCAGAATAATGTCCTGTGAGTTCATCAGAAACTTCATTTTCAATATCATCATTAAATGGTGTTGATTCTAAATCACTTGTTGAAAATGAAGAGCCACCTCCTGTAGTTTCATTTCCATCGTCACCATGGTCGGGATAGTCTCCTGTTCCTCCACTTTTATCTTTTGCTTCAGGCTCATCACCTGGTGAAAGTCCGGCTCGGTCTAACAGATTTGCTACTTCGTTTTCTGTTCGTCCTGTTTCTTTTGATAACATCTTATGTACTGAGTCAGAAGATAAAACTTTACCGTCATCTGTCGCAAATTTACCATCGTCATTTTTGTAAATACCTTGCTGTGCCATTATGTCTTGTGTGTGATTGTCTACACGACGCTTAATACTTTTAGGTAAATCACCATCATATAAATCTAAATCTGTTGATATGCTAGCAAATTCTTTTTTCGCATCATCAGCATTTTCTTTGTCCGGTTCATATTCGTCATCACCTTTTGGTTTGTCTGCTTTTGGTTTATCATCACCGCCATCTCTTGAAAAATCTGATTTACCGGATAGTTTGTTAGAATCATCTTCACCACTATCTTTACCTTTTTCTTTATCTACTATCTGCATAGCATCTTTGTAAGCTGGATGTTTCTCTCCTTGTTTGAGAACTCCACCAATTGTTAATTCAGGGTTATCTTTATACCAACCCTTTTTTTGCATAAGTGGCTCATCCATATCAATGCGACCTGAAGCTTCATCATCTTCAATAAGTAATTCAAAAGCAAACTTGTTATAATCTTCTAAAATTTTCATTATTTTTTCCCCATAAAGTCGTACTCTTCATTATCGTACGCATCTTCAAATTCTTGAACATATTCTTTCGCAACTGCTTTTTTATCAGCTCGTGAAAACATATCTTTATCACCGGCATAATCTGCGATATATTTTTTAACACCGTCATTAACTAAATACATAAATGCTCTTTCTGCAAGACTTGCTTTGTATTTATCTTTCATCATCTTATTACTAAGATTTCTCATAATTGGTAAAAATCGTTGTCTATATAAACGTGAATCATTATCAATATAAAGTTTTAATTCACGTGCTTCAATTTTACCTTCTTTTACAATACCAAAGGCTTCAGCCATCATTTTCTTATATGTACTCACGCGCTCAACTCCCCGACTCTTTTTGCCATCTTAATTAATTTTTCTTGTATCTTTGGAAAACTATTCTTAGCATATTTGTAATATGTTCTCGAATCCATTCCTTGTTCATTTTTTAACTTGATAGCGTGTTTTAAATTTCTTTCAAGTTTCATCAAACTATCACGAACTTCTCTTACACTATGCCAAATTTTTTGTTTAGGTGTACGAGTTTCATCATTACGATATTCGTGATAACGACTTTCTTTCATTAATTTTAATTTTTTACCAGCTTCAATCATATCTTGAACTTTATGATGATAACTATCAGCTTGTGACCTTGATTTTATATTCTTAGGCATATCAAGATAGCCTTTTTGTTTTTTAGTCTTTATATAAAGGTAATATCTTCCTGTTTTTGCATCTTTAAACATAGATGTATTATTACCTTTGCTATCAGATGAACCAGCACCATAAATATCACTTTTGTCTCTGTAATCAAACATATTTTCATTTACTTTAAATGGTGGCCTGTCTTTCATAGTATAGACTTTCATTAACTTTATATCATCTTTATTTTCATCAATCTTACCAACTAACTTCATATGAAGTCTTTTAATTAAATCTTTTTTCTTCTTCTTGTTTTTAGCAAGACCGCCTGAAAAAGCTTTAGGAGTTTCATAACCAGCAACATTTCCTGTTACAGACGCTTCGTTCATTTCACGAAGAATCTCTTTTATAATTTCAATTAATTCGTTACGACTTATTGACTGCTGCATTGATTTCATCCAAAAGACTATAGAACCTCATCATAGTGATAAGTTGCTCTTCGTTAACAATATTACCTTTGTTTAACTTTTTTAGAACATTCAAACATTCTTTTAGTTTGATAGATACTACTTTATCGTCAATCTTTGGATGAATTTTTAAGATTTCATTTTTGAGTTTTGATATTTCTTCACCCATAAAATCTTTTAAAGTACTTGAATTAGATATATTATTAATGTATGCTTTTAACAAATCACGTTGTGATTCATTAAGGTTGGAGTATTTTTGATTAAACTTATCTACAAGTATTTTATATGATAACAATCTCAAGTCTTTTGATTCTTTTTGAAATTTTTCAACTACAGATTGTTTATTAGATTTAGGAACATCTTTTTCTTTAAGACTTTCCATAACGACAAATCGTATTTCTGTTTCTTCGAAAGGGTTAGAGTTTTGTTGAATTTCGAATAATTTATAAACAGAAGCGATATCTTTATAATTTGAAATTCTTGTTCTAAAAAAATCTTTTAATTCGTATTTTTCAGTAATCTTTTTTACCAAGTTATACTTAGCTCTACGCATTTCACTATAATTTAACTTCTTTCTTTCACGTAGTACTGAATCTACTAAATAATTTATTTTACCTTCATTTTTTAACTTCTTAGATGTCAGTGCTTTATAAAGAACTAACTCTTTACCTAATATAGTAGTAGGCTTAAAAAATTCTTTGACAATAGCCAAAGCGGGTGACGGGTCAACGTTAGACAATACGTCTGAGGTTATCTGTCTTGTTAGGCATTCATATAAAAATGCTGTATTTTTAACTTTATTATGTTTTATCATTTTAACTCCAACTCTTCCAAGTCATATATAAATATGTCTTAATTAAAAATTATTTTTCTGAGTTTAATTCTTCTTTGTAATTTTCTGTTAAATCTTCAGATTCAGAAAGAATTTCCCTCGAATTTTTATCCATTGCCTTCATTAAACCATCATAATGAGCCAAAGCTAATGGTCCGTTCTTAAAAGTATGCTTAATTTTGTCATCTTTTTCGTAACTTGTACGTAAATCGTGTGAACCTAAAGGGTCACGACCACGTGCTGAACCATCTTTTTTGTACTTTGGACCTTCTTTAGGTCTTCCCATTTTACTATTTAATTCTTTTCCACTTCTACCTATCGCATCATCGTTAGTTTCTGTTTGTTCAGTTTCTTTTGCTGGGTCTTCACCTTCTGATTCGATAGTAGATTTTCTATACTTGTTTTTGTAATCAAAGATAATTTTTTCGTCTTCGTCTTTTATATCTTCGTCACTCATACCAAAAATGTTTTTATATACCCATTCTGAAGACATTAAACCATCTCTCAACATAGAGTCTGCTAAACTTGTCTTTGTATTCCAAATTTCAAGTTTTTCTTGTTCGTATATTGTAGATGGATTTGTTAGTTTTAAATCAAAATTAACTAACTCTTGGTCTCTAAAGCCTTGTGCATATAAATGTACAATAGCAATCTTATGCAACTCACTTACAATAATTCTTTGTAATCTTTCTATTGTACGAGCAAATCTTACATCTTCTGCCGCAAGTGTTGCTTTACCTTCTACACCTTCTTCATATCCAAGAAAGGCTTTAGGCACACGTAATGATGCTAACATACGATTTCTCAAATACTCAATATCATCAACCGCATCATAGTTTAAACCACTTAGTGTATCAATAGAAGTACCTGAATCTCCACCTCTAACAGGTATAAAGAAATCTTCTGTAATGTTTTGCATATTATACTTTAGATTGTAGTCACCTGTTTGTTGGTCAATAACAGGAGTCTTCTTCATTTTATTTACAACTTGTTGCATATAATTTTCAACTTCTGCGGGAGGAATATTTCCAATATCAAATTTAAAAACTCTTTTTTCAGGTGCTCTCATAATTCTATGAATCAACATAGCATCTTCCATAAGAGTTAATTGTTTCCAAACTTTACGTGCCGCTTCTAATGTAGAACGACCATATGGTAAAAAGTTAGCGTCACTTAATAATCTAAAATGTGCAACTTGAAACGCTTCTAAGTCGTGGTCTTCACTACCATATGTAGTGTGTCTAACATTATCAACAGGAGTCATACGAAACTTTACCATATGTGGATTTTCAGGGTCTTCACCTTCTAATCTTGAAACATCATAGGGGCTAATCGGAACCACGTTAGTAATACCAAATTTTTCATCTATATCAAGATATAAAAAGAAGTCACCATACTTACACATATTACGAACCCACGGCCACAAATTAAATTCTATATTTAAAACATCATAAAATAAGTTATGTAAAATATCGTGAATGTTGGCATTGTCAGTTTCAATATCTAAAACTTTGCCATATTCATTTTTCATTGTAGATTCGTCAGAATAAATATCAAGCGCAGATGATATGATAGAATCTTGGTCCATTGTTTCGTAGTCTTTAAACAAACCTAAACGTTGTTGTTGAATTATAAGACCACCATCATATCCAAACTGCTTAGCAGAAGAATATATCTTTTGATATCTGTCTATCAACTGATGTTTTATACTTGATTGTGTTCTTGAAGTGTCGGCAATTTTTAATTTTTTACCTCCAACTTGTCTAACAACAACATTAGTAGAAAACAATCTACGTAGTCTTGTAAATAATGTTTTATCTACAGCCATAATTAACTCCTATAATAACCATTGAAGGTCCTCAACATCTTCTTTAGGACCTATTTTAACTTTCCAAGAATCTTCTTTTTGTCCTGGTGTATACATTAATTGAGTTGGTGTACCAAAATTAGAAATTGTCTTTTTAGACAATTCTATACCTTCTGCTCTCAATCTCAACGCAGTATCTCTCACCCACAATGCTATCCCAAAACTCATAACTAAATCATCATTATATCCGGACATAGCTTGTGCTTTGTTGTTATTATATATAAATACAAACAACTCATCAATTAATCGATTTGAACGAACAATTACTGCCTTTTCTCTAAAGTACTCCTCTAATTTAGCAATAACAAGTGGTCTTGTTTTCATTGTCATAGAGAATCCCGGTTTAAGATTTCTATCTTGCGCTCTGTATCTATTTGTTAATTGATGTTCAACATCCACATATTGTAAATCTTGTGATGAATAAAATAAATTTTGATAACCTCTATCTATAATTTGTTGTATAGAAGCCCACCCTATGTTGTTATTTTCAACAACTAATAAAGCATCGTTATATTCTGTTGCAACATTCACACATAAATTACCAAAATCTTTAGTACTAATCTTTCCACGATACTCAGCAACTTGTTCCATAGTTTCTAATTCTAAAATATGAAATGCACTAAAGTCTGTTCCATCTCCTCTACTAACATCAGCACTCATTATATAATTTCTTGTATAATCAGGAGGTTCCCATACCCAAACATTTGAATCTATACCTTGTTTTACAAGAGGGTCTTTACAATGATTATCTTTATACTCTTGTAAAATAACACCATCTACAACCATTTGACCTGAAGTCAAGAAGTCACAATCACATTCTTGTGCGGCAAGTGATGGTCCTAATAATTTATCTTGTGCTGTTCTATAAGATTTATCTCTTTCAGGGTGAACGGTCCAATGTAACTTAATTGGATGAAATCCGTTGACATTTTCTTCAGCATCTACCCAAGTTCTGTGAAACCAATTCCCAACACCATTAGGTGTAGACAACGCAATACATTGTCCACCTGTCGATAGTGTTTGTTGAGCCGCAGCCCATATTGTATCAATCTTATCTATAAATGCGGCCTCGTCTAAAACTAAAAGTGATAATGCTTCTGAACGACCTGAGTCTTCACTTGATGAAACTGCTTTTACTTGAGAACCATTTTTATATCGTAGTGATAATTTATTATCTTCAATACATTTCTGTTTTAACCAATTAGGTAAGTTAGAGTGCATTACTCTTATTTTAGTAACAAGATTTTTTGCTGTGTCTTGTTTTGTTGCTAATACTAAAATATTCTTATCTGCTCTAAATGTCATTAACCATAACGAATACGCCGCAGTCAATGTTGATATACCTAACTGCCTTGCCTTTAAAATTATATTGTATTTATGATTTAAAAGTTCAGAAAGTGTATCAACTTGAAATGGATATAAATCAAAAGGTATCTTTCCACGAATAGGATGTTGAATAACACAATACTTTGTAATAAAGTATGATGGGTCATTACCACACTTAATATATTCTTGTCGTAAAGCTTCTTTTAAATCATTTGATTTCATATTTTACCTAATATAAATCCTATTCCTAACCAAAGATATTGATTCTCATACCATTTAGGTTTAATTACTTCTACTAATTCTTCATTAGTTTTATCACGAATTTTTAATAAATCAATTTGTTTTCTCTGAGCAAGTAATAATAAAGAATCTAATTTTATTTGTTCTTCTAATTCAGATAGATTATCTTCATACATTTCTTCACCATATTTGTACATATGTATTAGTGAATCTGCTTTTGCTAATTTACCTTCCCATTGTGCATCACGAGCTTTCAACATATCTAATGCTTCTTCATATGTAAAGGTTGTCGGCTTT
>MDSV01098016.1_pt1 | contig 11003 bp, 11 predicted proteins | sample 810851 | NCBI WGS metagenome assembly MDSV01 (sample SAMN05326640, study PRJNA326480) | marine metagenome | isolation source: seawater | place: Atlantic Ocean: North East | collected 2012 | reverse complement strand
TCCTTTGCTATTGGAGCAATCTTTGGAAGGTTTGGAGAAAAAGTTAGCTTAGGCTTTGTTGAAGAAACTGAGAAACAAGTTGTTGCTCATCTCGATCGTCACCTTGATAAAATATCACCTAAAGACAAAGAAACGATAGAAATATTGAAGACGATGAAAGAGGATGAAGATCTTCATGCTCGTCAAGCAATAGATAAGGGTAGCGAAGAACTAAAAATCCCAGTAAAAAAAATCATGCAATTTACTGCAAAAATGATGACCTCTACAAGTAAATATATATGATGAGATCGTTTTTTTTGATTTGTTTTATTAGTATTAATTTGTTTGCAGAAAATAATGAAAAGGAGCTAAAAGATAGCCTATTAAAATTTTGGGAGGCAAGGAATACCCGAGACTTTGAAACTATTTATTTTTATGAAAGTAAAATAGGAGCAATTACTGGTTCATCATCTGAAAATCATTTTTATGAAGATCCGCCCCCTGACTTCGAATCCGTTATAAATTACTACTCAAGAGTTGAATCAGATGTTACTCCGTCTAACATAAGAATAATCCAACTTGCTGAAAAGGTATATTTAACTTTGTATTACCTTTCAGGAAGCTATACATACTCTAATGGGAAAATTAATAATGAGTATCAAGCAAGGGTATCGAATATTTGGTTGTATGAAAATGGAGGCTTTAAGCTTTACTATAAAAACTTTAATAAGCTTAAGAAAGATCTAAAACCTATGGATATTATTGCCTATCCAATGGATTAAACATTTTTTGAATACAAAACATAATTTTCTATTATTTAAAAAAATCTCCTTTCATAAGACTCTCGCCAATTAAGAAAACGTTAATATTATGGAGTTTTAAATAATTAATATCATCTGTAGATTTGATTCCTGACTCAGCAATAAATATATTTTTTTTAAAAAATAAGTTTCTTAAACGAACTGAATTATCTAGATCAACTTCAAAGGTTTTTAAATTTCTGTTGTTTACACCAATTAAAGCATCTTCATAGGGCTCTACCCTTTTGAGTTCATTTTCATCATGAACCTCAATTAGATAATCAAGTTCTAATTTTTTTGCAATTGCTACAAATTCTTCTATTTGCTGATCAGAAAGGATTGATGCAATTAGTAAAATACAATCCGATCCAATTAGCTTTGATTCATATATTTGATATTCATCAATAATGAAATCTTTTCTAAGTATAGGTAGAGAAGTTATCTTCTTTACCGCTTTTAAATATTCATCACTACCTAGGAAAAAATCTTCTTCAGTTAAAATTGAAAGAGCTGCAGCTCCAACAGATTCGTATTCTTTTGCTTTTTCAACTGGGTTAAAATCTTTTGAAATAACTCCAGCGCTCGGTGAAGCTTTTTTTATTTCTGCAATGATTGCCTCATTTTTATTTGAGATATTGCTTTTAAAATTACTTTTAGGAAGACTTAACTCTCTTAGAGAGGACTTTATTTCTTCTAGAGATAATTTTTTCTTCTTAACCTTTAGGTTGTCTCTTGTGTTCTCGACTATTTTTTGAAGAATGCTCATCAGCTATTCGATACTCTTACATATGAGGCTAACTTATCAGCTGCCATGCCATTATTCATAAGCTCGAAAGATAGCTCAACACCATCAACAATAGAATTTACTACCTTTGCTAGATATAAAGCAGCGCCCGCATTAAGGGCAATCATATCTTGAACAGCCGATTTATCTCCTGAGAATGCTTCTCTAATTAATTGCAAACTGTCTTCAGGCGATTGGGCTGATATTTCAGAAAGCTTCCCCACATTTAAACCAAACTCCTTTGGTGAAATTTGATACTCAGAGATTGAATTATCTTTTAATTCTGCAACATAAGTTGAATCAGTAATTGTAATTTCATCCAATCCATCGAAACCGTGAACAATGAGGACGTGGTCCATGGACAAATTTTTAGCAACCGAAGCAAAAGATTTAACTAAATTTTTTTCATAGACACCTAAAATTTGTCTTTTTGCTCTACAGGGATTAGTGTGAGGCCCCAGTAAGTTGAATAAAGTTTTTTTACCTATCTTCTGTCTTGCAGGCATTACATATTTCATAGACTGATGATGCAAGGGAGCAAATAAAAAAATAAATCCCACTCGATTAAATATAGTTTTGAGTTTTTCTCTTTCATGTGCAATGTCAGCTCCAGCGGCTATCAACAAATCTGCGCTTCCTGATTTGCTAGAAACAGCTTTATTACCATGTTTTGTAACTGATGCACCACCTGCAGCAGCTACAAATGAGGATGCGGTAGAGCAATTAAAAGTATGCAGTCCAGAGCCGCCAGTGCCACAAGTGTCTATATGATCTCCATTGCCAATGTCAAAAGTTAAAGATTTATCTTTCATAACATTTGCAGCTGCAGTTATCTCCTTTTCACTAATACCTTTTGCATTTAACGCTAATAAAAATCTTTCAATAAATGAATCATTAACTTCACCTGTCATAATCAATTCAATTGCAGACTGCATTGAATGAAAATCAAGATCTTCTTTTTTTTCCAATTGTTCGATAAATTCTTGGATCATAAATTTAAAAAGTTTGATATTAATTTTAAGCCATATTGAGTATCAATGGATTCGGGATGAAATTGAACGCCATGAATTGGTCTTGAGATATGTTCTACTCCCATAATGATATTAGGATCATCAATCAGCGAACTGGTGACTCTTAAATCCTTTGGTAAAGTTGCATGATCTATTATTAGACTATGATATCTAACAACGGAATATGGATCTGGAATACCTTTGAATAACAAGCTTGAATTAGAATGCCGGATTTCTGATTTTTTTCCATGAAAAACATGTGGAGCTTTAATAATATTTGCTCCAAAGGCCGCGCCAATCGACTGATGACCTAAACATACTCCCAATAATGGTACTTGAGAATCTTGAACAAGCTCTATTGAAATTCCAGCTTCTTTTGGAGTGCATGGACCTGGAGAAATCACGATTTTTTCTGGATTCATGTTCCTTATTTCTGAGATTGTAACTTCATCATTTCTTTTTACTAATACTTCATAATCAAATGCTCCAATATAATGGACCAAGTTATAAGTAAACGAATCATAGTTATCAATAACCAAGATCATGAAATCATCTCCATAGCATCAAAAAATACCTTAGATTTTTGTTTGCACTCTTCCCACTCATTCTCTGGAATTGAATCCGCTACAATTCCAGCCCCAGCTCCAACATGTATTTTATTATCTTTAATAACAGCAGTTCTTATGGCAATTGCTGTGTCCATGTTGCCATTCCAACCTACATATCCAATTGCGCCACCATATATTCCTCTTGAGCTAGGTTCTAATTCATTAATCACTTCCATGGCTCTTATCTTAGGAGCGCCAGATAATGTACCTGCTGGCAATGCTGCCTTTAGAACATCAAAAGAAGTAAGTCCTGCTCGCAGTCTTCCAACCACATTAGAAACTATATGCATTACATGTGAGTATTTTTCAATGATCATTTTTTCAGTTACATTTACTGTTCCAATCTCTGACACCCTTCCAATATCATTTCTGCCAAGATCAATTAACATTAGGTGTTCAGCTATTTCTTTGGGATCATTTAGAAGGTCATCTTCATTTGCTTTATCTTCTTCAGAACTGTTTCCACGTTTTCTTGTGCCTGCTATAGGTCTTAAGGTTACTTCCTCATTTTCTAATCTCACTAAGATTTCAGGCGAAGCACCAACTATTTGATACTCTCCAAGATTTAAAAAATACATATATGGCGAGGGATTTAGTTTTCTAATTGCTTTATATAATTTAAATGGATCTTTATCAAAATTCACTGAAAAATCCTGCGCTAAAACAACCTGCATTACGTCGCCCTCTTGTATATAACGCTTAACCTTTTTAACAGCCTGAAGATATTCTTCCTTAGAAAAATTTGAATCAAATTCGGATGTGTTTGTTATTTCATTAAATTTTTCAATCTGATCAACAGATGAATTTAAAATGATGTTTTCAATTTCATCTAATCTAGATTGTGCAAATGAATAGGACATGTCCTTCAAATTTGCATTAAAAATTATTCTTATTGAATTTTTTAAGTTATCAAAAATAATTAATTGCTCTGCTTTGACTAAAAGTATATCTGGCATATGATCTGAGAATTTTGATTCTTTTGCAGGCAAGCTAGATATTTTTTTTTCAGCATATTGGGCACTTTCATATGCAAAAAAACCGACATATCCTCCATAAAAACGTGGTAAGTTGGCTATACTTGGTGATTGATCTTTAGAAGTTATTTTTTCAATATCTTCAAGGGGATGATCAGAAACAAATCTTTCGTTCATCCCATCGATTGATGTCTCAATTACATTTCCATATGCCTTGATAGTATCCAAGCAACCAAAACCAATAATTGAGTATTGAGCCCACTTATCTCCACCTTCAACAGACTCAAACAAGAAATTATTTTTTTTATCAGCAATCTTTGTAAACAGAGATAAGGGATTGTCTCCGGGTGAGTTAATTTCTCTAACCATAGGAAGGATAGAAAAATTATTATTTTTATAATCTTCAAATTCTTCTTTTGTAATCATTCTGTTTTTTGCTAGAAATTTATTCTATCTCCAACAATAATATTATTCTTTGCAAACCATCCCTGATTAACCTCAACTGCCATTCGGGCTTTTTGATTGGAGCATATAGATTCTTCAGAAAAGGGGACCATATCATAAATTTCTATAATTCTCCCATTGCTAGAAATGAAGGCAACACTAAGTGGAAGTGAAGTATTTTTCATCCACATGCATTGTCTTTTGCTTGATGGCCAAATAAAGATCATCCCGCTATTTTTTTCTAATACTTTTTGATGCATCAAACCTTTACGCCTTGTTTCATCTGTATTAGATATTGTTAAGGTTAGAGAAACATTTTTATTCGCAAAAGTTGCATCAATTTGAGCAAACGATGAAATTGAAAATACTACTAAAAAAAGGCTAAGAAATTTTTTGACGAAAACTTTCAATAGTTTGCTCATAATTTGATGATCCAAAAATAGCAGACCCCGCAACAAAAACATCTGCTCCTGCCTTAGAAACTCTTGAAATAGTTTCATTGTTAATGCCGCCATCAACTTCAAGGTAAATTTTACGGTCTTGTTTGTCGATAAGATTTCTTGCAGCCTGAATTTTTTCAATTGTGTCTTCAATAAACTCTTGTCCGCCAAATCCCGGATAAACACTCATCAATAAAATTAAATCGATCTCATGCACAATATCATCCAAAACTGACAATGATGTGTCGGGATTTATTGCAATACCAACCTTGCATGAACATGCTTTAATTATATCTATTGTTTCCTTGGTGCTTTCTACCGCTTCAGGATGAAAGCTGATCAAATCCGCTCCTGCGCTTGCAAAACTTTTTGCTAAGTCGTTAACGGGCTCAATCATTAAATGCACGTCAATAAAATCCTTAATTCCGTCTTCTCTTAATGACTTGCAAACCATAGGGCCGACTGTAAGATTTGGTACATAGTGATTATCCATAACATCAAAATGTATCCAATCTGCGCCAGCAGACATTACTGAATTAATCTCTTCGCCTAACCTAGCAAAATTTGCAGATAAAATTGACGGAGCAATTAAAGATTTAGAGTGCATGATTATTAATTTTGATCTTTTAGAACTGTCCTTGCAAGCTTTAATCTGTCAGGTGTGCCAACATCTATCCAAAATGAATCATCAAAATGACCGGTAACTTTTGAGCTTTTAATTAATGGTGTCAATATAGTTCCCCAAAGATCAAATGGATAATCTCTAGAAACATACTTTTCTAAAACTCTAGGGTTAATAACTGACACTCCTGAATAGGTGAAATCATTGGATCCTTCATTTATCAAAACTGATTCCTTATTTAATGAAAAATCTCCTCCTTTATTATGATCAGGATTTTTGGTTGCAATTAAATGCGCTGTATCTACATTATCTGGAATTTTTGTTAAATCTGGGTTAAACAAAATATCTGAAGTGCTTAAAATGAATGGGTCATATCCAAGAGAATCCTTAGCATTCAATAAAGCGCCCCCGGTTCCAAAAGGATAAGGCTCATCTAAAAAGATTATATTGGATGCGTCCTCAATAGATTTTAAAGCAAGTTTAATTTTCTCTCCAAGATATGAAACATTAATAATGAATTCTTTTATACCGTAATTTCTTAAATTATCTATTGTGTGCTCAATTAATGATAATCCATTAACATCAAGCAAGGGTTTAGGCAGGTTCCTTGTTAAGGGCTGCATTCTTGAGCCAAGACCAGCAGCTAAAATCATAGCTTTCATATTTTTAATAATTCCTTTTCTAAATTTTCTGATACATCTTCTAGAAGAAAATTGGCAAGTTTAACTTGATTTAATTCCATGGATAATAGAGCAGTATTGGAAACAATTTGAGGTAAATCATTCATCCTGAACGAGCGTTTAAGGTTGATATAAAGTTCTGTGAGTGTGCCCATGATCCTCAGATTTCTTTGGAGGCCGCCCCATAAAGTAGATCTATAAACGTCTTCTGCTGAAATGTCATAAATGGAAATCTCTGCGAAGCAATTGCAATATTTTTTTAATGTGGCTAGATTTAAAGGAATGTAATGATCTATAAGAATCCCAGCTAAATCAATTCCAATTGGGCCGTGACACAAATCCTGAAAATCCAAAAGCGCAAGTTCAGAATTATCTATAACTTGAATATTCCTTCTTTCAAAATCAAAGTGACAATTTGTCCATTGCTGATCCATAATTTCAGTTCGCAGATCAGGAAAAATATCTTCGTATGCTTCAAACATCTTAATTTTTAGGAATTCTTTGCAAAAAATTTTAGAAAATTTTTTTGTATGAGATTCTAACCCCATCCAAAAAGTTGAATGCAAATCAACATGAGTCGATTGATGCATTTTGTTGAGTAACTCTAAAGCAGAAATAACAAATTTTTCGTTTTGATAAAAATTCTTTTCATCGATTAATGAATGATTTCCTAAATCTTCTAATATAGTAAAAAAGTTGGCTTTATCGTATTCAAAAATTTTTGGAACTCTAACATTCGAAGCAGCAAGTTCATTTGCCCTATTAATAAAAACATTTTGGCCATTGATTGGTCTGTCATCAAAGGAAATGACATAGGAATTTTTTTTAGAGGTTACTCTAAAGTATTGTCTTCCGCTTGCCTCAATTTTTAAAGGCTCTATATAACCTAATTCTTTATTGAATTCTTGAGCATATTTAAGAATCTTATTTTTTAATGCTTCAGCTATTTTCAATCTCCGATGGCAAAGGGGTATCTTCTGGTACAAAGAAATCAAGAGCTAATTGAGTAAATGGTAAATCAGCATATTTTTTGAAATCTCTAAAGCCCGCTTCATACAGAACTAAATCATCAATGCAAAAATTGCCTGTAAAAGTTGCTGGATCTTTAGTAAAAATTTCATATGCTGCATCAGCCATTATCTCTGGAGTTCTAGAAATATTCATTAACTCCTCGCCGCCTAATACATTTTTTACCGCAGCAGTTGCAATAGCAGTTCTCGGCCATAATCCATTCACAGCTATGCCGTCAGACTTAAGCTCTTCCGCCATCCCCAGTACACACATACTCATAGTGTATTTTGCCATTGTATATGCAAGATGAGGGCCGAACCATTTAGGCTTCATATCAAGAGGCGGAGCTAGGTTTAATATATGAGCGCCATTAGATTTCTTGAGGTGAGGAATGCAATATTTACTAACTAAATATGTACCTCTTCCATTGATTTGATGCATCAAATCATACCTTTTCATGTCCGTATCAGGTGTAGTCGTCAATGAAATAGCTGAAGCATTATTAACACAAATATCAATACCTCCGAAATGACTAATTGTTTGTTCCACAGCATCAATAACATTCTTTTCATCACGAACATCTAAAACTATGGGTAACGCTTCTCCGCCAGCTTGAACAATTTCATCTGCAGCAGTATAAATAGTGCCCGGAAGTTTAGGATGAGGTTCAGCAGTTTTAGCGGCTAAAACTACTTTAGCTCCGTCTTTTGCAGCTCTTTTACCTATTTCAAGACCAATTCCCCTACTGCCTCCAGTAATAAATAATACTCTTTCTTTTAAACTCATTTTCTGTCTCCCGCATTTGCAATAGTTATTGCTTGATGTTGCATTTTTTAACTAGTTGATGCAAGTTAAAGAGTTATTATAAGCTTTAGAAGTGAGGACGACTATGAATGTAGATTTTATTTTTGACTTTGCCAGTCCAAATGCGTATTTGTGTCATAAGGCAATTCAAAATATTGAAAAAACCCATGACATAAAATTTCATTACATACCATGCCTCCTTGGCGGCATTATGAAGTTGTCAAATAATCAGCCTCCAATGGTTACCTTGGCTGAAATTCCCAATAAGATGAAATATGAATTTGAAACAGCTTTTAATCGATTCATGAAAGAGCATAACATTACAAAATTTAAAATGAATGAGCATTTTCCTGTAAATACTATTTCTCTGATAAGAGGATTAATAGTGGCCCAAAAACATGAATTTTTTGAAAGCTATCTTGAAATAGTTTTAAGCGGGCTATGGGAAGAATCTCTTAAGTTAGATACTCCAGAAGCCCTGCATGAGCTCTTAAAAAAGCATGACTGTCATGCTGATCTTGTCGTAGAAGAAATTGCTAAAGATGAAACTAAGCAAGAATTAATCAAAAATACCAGTGAAGCTGCTGAAAAAGGCGCCTTTGGTATTCCAACATTTTTTGTTGGAGAAGAAATGTTTTATGGCAAAGATACTTTGAGAGAGCTGAAAGAAATGGCATCTTCATCCTAAAATTTTTGAAATTTCATAAAAGACAATTTAAGCTAACAAAGCGAAAATATAAATATCTTTTTTTAGTTCTTTTCACTGTATCCGGAAATATTTTTGCTTTTGATGAAGCCGGCTTTTTAAATTATAAAAATGGTCTTCAAAATTGTAGTTATCCTCAATATCCATTATTAATTTATAAGGATGAATCTGATGTAATAAATGCCGGTACGATGGATATAAAATCAAACGGAAAGATATATCTAGATGGGGATGTTTTTATTGGCCTGAATGAAGGCAAAATAAACGCAGATAGTGCGACTTTTATACAAAAACAGAATTCAGTTAAAGATATAAAAAATGGGAGCATCTATCACTCAAAAAATTATTTTAATTTTTTAACTGGTTCTTTAGAGAAACAATCTGGTCGTCTTCAGCTTGATAATGGAACAACTTTCCTTAGAGAAAGAAACTTGTTAATTAATTTTGAGTCGTTAGATGGAAATTTAGGAGAATATTTAAACTTTAAGAATGCAACTCTGACCTCTTGCAATAATAATTCTCAGGGCTGGAAAATTGAAGCTGAGAGTATAAATATTGATGAAAATACTAGTCGTGGACTCATTAAAGATATGAAGCTAAAAATTCTTAATAAAGAAATTCTTTCACTTCCATACCTACCCTTTCCTGCAACAACTAAAAGATTAAGCGGTTTTTTGGAACCGGAGCTGAACCTCACATCAGATGGCTTAGATCTTTTTTTACCTTACTTTTGGGTATTATCTAATCAATCAGACATAACCATTGCACCAAGAATTCTTAATGACAGAGGCAGTGGTATTGAAGCAAATTATCGCTATCTTACAAACGCTAAATCTGAAAATTTTGTGGATCTAATATTTTTTCCAAAGGATAAAGAATATAGAGAAGACTTTACTAATAACAATGATCAAAGATGGGCATTTCGATTCAAAGAAAATAGACAATTCTTAAACTTTAAAACATACATTGATTGGTCAAAATCGTCAGATTCTATGGTATTGCTTGATTTGCCATCGAGCATCACAAATATTGCTAATCAAAGAGATCATTATCTAAATCAAACATTTTCTGCGAATTTTCTATCAAAGAATCTTTCCTTAAGCTTCAGTCGAGAAGGATATCAAAGCTTAAATCCATTTATTAATAATGGATATATTAAAAGCCCCGGCATTCATATTGAATATTTTAACAACAGCTCAAAAATTTCTTATTTTACTAAATTAGATTATGCAAAATTTGATATTGATAAAGGTACGAATAGATTTTTTAGCAATAATTCTATTTCCGAAACTGGAAAAAGATCGATAGCCGAAATTGGAGCTGAAATTCTTTATGATTTTAAATATTTTGATATTGCAATCAATGGATCAACATTGCATAAAAAATATAATCTGGATAAAAAATACTCACGGTCAATGTCATCTTCAATACCCTCAGTAAAAATAAATATTTCATCATTGTTGAAGAAATCTTCAGTCTCAGGTATCTCACTAATAATGCCTGAATTTGTTTATCAAAAAACCGATTACAAAGATCAAGGCTTAAATCCTATTTTTGATCTTCATCAACGCAATTCGGGTAATCTAAATGTGCTTACAAATGATTACTTTTTTGGAAAAGATAGGATTCCTGATTCAGAATTTTTAGCTGCCAAATTAAGCTGGCAAATAAAAATGCATGATAACCAGAGATTTGCCCTTCAATTAATAAAAAAGAATGAGCTAGAAACAAGCAGAATAATTAATGCTATGTTGAACAGTCCATTAAGAAAAGATAGTCAAATTGGTACTAAGTTATCTTTTAGAAATAGTGGTCTAAAAACATATATTGCTGCGAATTATTCTCAAAAAAGAAATTCACTCAATTATGGAGAAACAGGGTTAGAAATTAGTAGTCCAGATATGAGCATGAAGATATCAAGAAATTTCCAAAGAAATATTCCCCTGTTAGATTTAAAAAACGAACTAGATTATGCAGAATTTTCTGTGGAGCGTCTTATGCCTCAGGGTTACAAAATTATTGGAGGGATAAGTAAAGATTTAGTATCAAAAAAAAATTTAGAAACTTATTTTGGCTTTGGTTTTGAAAACTGTTGTCTTGCTTTTAAAATATATGCCTCTGATAAAAGACTTTCTAAATAT
>MDSV01085890.1_pt1 | contig 11003 bp, 7 predicted proteins | sample 810851 | NCBI WGS metagenome assembly MDSV01 (sample SAMN05326640, study PRJNA326480) | marine metagenome | isolation source: seawater | place: Atlantic Ocean: North East | collected 2012 | reverse complement strand
GTTCTTCCCTCCTCAACGCGGGCTGCGATATCAAGGTTGTAGCGTTCAATACCCATGCGAACACCAAACGCCATAGACTTCGTCATATCCTCTTCACAAGCAGGCCACCTCTCCCCCAACTCCTTATATAACCCAACTTGATTAGCGATAGCCCATTCCCAATCAATAGGAGGCAAAGAAACAGGAACATCAACTTGTTGCAACCCAGCTAGCGCAATTAGTTCAGCTGCCACCTCTTCAACTACCTTCCGCACTGCGTCACTAATGATCGCTGAACCCAAATCCGGTGACACAATAACCCGCGAACCAGCAAAATTAGTTTGTCCAAGTTGGGATTCCCACCCAACCTCTTTAGGAAGACTATAAGGATCACGAGGGTCAAAACCAGCACACACGTCATACCAGCGAGCAGTATCACGAACAGAACGAGACAAACACCCACTCACTACAGTCAACGGGCCGATATCAGTGTGAGGTCCCCGAGGAATACGGCCAGCCGTGCCCTTCATTCCAACAAGGCCACAAAAACCTGCAGGAATACGAATGGAGCCTCCACCGTCACCACCAGTTCCAAGCGTCACAATCCCGCCAGCAACTGCGGCAGCGCTCCCACCGGAGGAACCACCAGGTGTGAAATCTTGATTCCAAGGATTGCGAGAGATTCCATTCAGTTTCGTAGTCGAACAGTTCAACCCGCCAAATTCACTGGCAGTTGATAGACCTATAAGATTTGCGCCAGCAGCTTTTAACCGTTGAATCATCGTGCTATCAAACTGTGAGATCCGATCAGAAAAAACTAAGGATGCATTCGTGTCAGGCCATCCCTTAACACTATGAAGTTCTTTCACAGCAATGGGCACACCACCCAAAGGAAGAGAAGTATCCAATTGAGTTGCTCGCGACAATGCTTTATCTTTCTCAAGATATGAGAAAGCATTTAGAGAAGATTTCTCTATTTGATCAAAAACTGCTTGAGTTTCTTCAAGCGGAGATCGTTCTCCAGACCTGAAAGCTTCTGTTAAAGAAACCGCATCGTTAAGCCATGCACCAGTCATACATACACAGTAATGAAGAGGATTAGACTTTGCGATTTATTTAGGGAGGATGACTCAAATATCTAACTCCAGTTCTTCTGGAGGAGGTTTTATTCCGAAATCGCTCAGGATAGAGAGCCAAGTTTGTTTATTAGTAAGTGCTTCATCGAGAAGGTTTCGATATCTAAGAGCAAGAAATAGAGCGCAAGATCTAGCCTGACAATTGATTGACTTTTTAGGATTAAATTCGATGTCGGTGAACGCGCCGTAAGGCTGAAGTCCTTGAGTTACGTCCCCTTTGTTATCTCTTTCTTTAAGTGCATGAAGGTATAACCAATCATAAAAAGCTGTTTTGGGTTCAAGATCCCAGTCAGTTCCATCAAATGAAAATTTCGTTAATTTTTGGTTTGATCTTCGGCTAATTCGTTTTTTAATTTCGCTTCCTGAGTCAAGTTCATAAATGTAGGTATCTTGACCTGTTTCAGAAAAGACTTTTGATCCCTGGAATGCTGCTTCAAGAAGTAGTGATCCGTGGTTACGGCTATTTAGAGTGAGATTAAATGCACTTAGCTCAATTCCAATCTCATTTGATGATTTGGTTGAAACTTCAAGAATTTCTCCGCTTAGATTCAAAGAAGATTGAGCAGAGAAGTGAAGTGACTCAATACTCTTTTGTTTCTGTGAAACAGAAAAGCCGTTATGAAAAGTAAATTCCACTTCTTTTTCCAAAACTAGAGTGTTCCCAAGCTTCTGAGGAATGAATACAGGTCTCTTCGCCACTTAATGCCCTTTATAGGCATCTACAAGTTCAAAGATTTCAATGGGTACGTTCATATCCTTTACATTCTCCCACGTCTTTTGTCACCTATCCCATTTTCCTGAAAGAATTGACTGTCTTTTTTGATAGTCATCTGGGAGTCAATGCTGGACACTCTTTCAGCGTTACGTTCATTCTGGACGACGATAGTCAGTATGTTGCTCCAGTCAATCTTTTGTTGGTGAAGGAGTACCTCCGCCTGAACGTTAGTAGTGCTACATGCTAGTAAATTGTTATCTCGAAACTGTACACCTTGTCTTGTCTCAACTTGCGCTGCGAACATTCTATTAAAACCTTCCGTTCCAGTCATGATGAAACCGCCAGAACAGAAAGCTGCATTTGTGGGAGAAAACTTATTTGAAGCTACGTTCTGGCATAACAATTCGGGATTCAAGAAAAGAATTACCCAATCCTCTGAACTATCACATCTTCGCCAACGCTTTAGAAGCTTTATGTTAGGAAACTGCACTGTGGAGCTTATGTAGTTACTGTGTCCGTCGAAGCGATTCCGATCATTCTGTATAAACGGTATCTCATTTTGCTGAAGATATTGTGTGTTGCATAGACCGTGCGCACGTATGCTTTGTAGCACGCTAAGCCTGGTGAAGTGGCAGAGTTGAGTGATTCCTCTGCGGTTTATCTCATATCTAAACCAAGTAGCTAACTCATGCTTTGTCATTTGATAATTTCCCTAAAGTACTTCGTCATATCGTCACTAGAGATATCCCTTTCGGGGTTCTTCTCATTCACCAGATTCACTCCTTTGTTCCAAGAGATGTGCTCATCTGCACCACTGCAGTAATTGATATAGGTAGCTTCAAGTGGTGGTTGTAAACCCAAAAGGGGATATTAATGCAGAATTGTCAGTCAAAATCCAAGCAGCAATCGTTACCTGAAATTCACGGGGTCAAGTGGTATTGCAAACTATCTTCTCAAGTTCTCGAATTCCTCTTCAACTCCGACACAAAGACCTTGACGCCAGATAGAGATTTTCTTAAAAAGCCGCCATGTCAAACTTCGTTCGTTGCCTGAAATTTTCAAGGTCAAGTGGCATTTCAAACCGTTTTCTCAAGTTCTCGAATTCCTCTTCAATTCCGACACAAAGACCTTGACGCCAGATAGAGATTTTTCTTAAAGAAGCGTCTCCGATTCCATTCATGAGTCGCAGGTCTCCTTCAGGTATGGTTAAAAGCTCTCCTATAGTTTCTATACCGTTTTTGTTCAGCGTCCGAACTATAGATGTCGGGAGTCCATTCCATGTGGTAAATTGGTTCTGGGTTTGAACTGTTGGAATCTTTTCGTTTGCGCAGGCAGTGATAATTGCTGCACGTTCATATGCCATTAGGCCATGCGCAGCGAGTAGGTGAAGGCGGCGAGATAATTCAGGGGTATCAAGTTCGAGATATTCTAATTGTGATTCGGTGCCAGCAAACCCATCAGAGGAATGTGGAATACGAACAATTTCAGCATTAAGTCGAAGCCGGCGATCTAAATCAAGATTACCCGATTTATTGTCACTCCAAGTTAAGGAGAGTCTGTTGCTAATCTGTAGTTTTTTGATTTCCGTATCGCCACTCACTCCGTAAATCCCAACTCCTCTTTGGATTAAATCAAGATCAGTTTCAATCTCATATTCATTTATCACATGAAAAATTTCTTTGGTGACCCAATTCTCTAGTTCATCAAAAGGTAACTGGGGTAAGCGATCATCTTTCAAATAGTTAACCGCTTTGGCTAGCGCTATCTCAGCAGCAAAACTGTCAAACCCTCCTGGGAAAGCGTTTGCATCATCCCCAAGGCCGTTAGCGATCTGCTCAAGTTTCTCCCAGCGACCGGCGACAGCCGAAAAGAAATCACGATCCTCTTTCGTTAGTGGAACATCTAATCGTGGGCCCCCTTCTTCCGCTAGATAATCTTTGTACAAAGGCTGAATATGCTCGTCATAATCTCCTGAGTTATCAAAGAAGGCGAGAACGGTGTCGTCCCTCCAAAGTTCCAGATCTAGCATCTCACCGTTCGGGTTGTACATGTACGATTTTGGTGCATCAATTTTGAAATTCTGTAGCAATGCGTATTCATTGATAACATCTACAGCTTCATATTGTTGTTCATAATCTTCTAAAAATGATGAGAATCTCTTCCTCAATGTGATGGCTAATTTATTCCGCCAAAACTCAGTGACCGACCTTGAGGTGAAATCAAAAGCGCCGCCATTAGAAAATTCACGTTCGGGCAACCATTTCCGTTCAAGCAGTTTGTCCACTTCAAAAGGCTCTGTGTCCTCAAAAGAGTTGATTTGTCTCTTTTGGAGGCTTGCTTGAATAAGCGCATTCGCAGTGTTGCCGCTAACGTCAAGAAATCCATCAGGCCAATCTTCGTTAAGTCCTCCGAATCTATTGACCTCAGAGGTTCGATATTGAGTTCCATCGTTCCCTTTCTCTGCGAATACCAGTTTGACGAGATTCTTCTTTTCATCTTTGGGATCTCCAGCAATAACTGTTCGTAGCCTATTGACTAAATGCTCACTGTGCGTCTCCACGATTATTTGACGACCAGCGCTTGTCATCGCAAGCAAAAAATCTGCCATCATATTTTGGAGCGCTGGATGTAAGTGAAGCTCTGGTTGCTCAAAAAGTAAAATATCTTTGGGTTGACTTATTAAACACTGGAGTATCACAGGTAGGGCCTGACTCACGCCTACACCTACTGCAGTTAAATCAACTGATTGTTCGGTTATTCGTTCCCCATCAACGCCGGAGTACCCCCCTTGTGCTTTAACAGATATCCCGAAACCACTCCGACCGCGATCACCGGGAATAACTTCGCTCGCTAAACCAAAAGCGTTAAGCCATTTCGTTAATGCATGCTTTAACGACACTTCTTGCGGTGCGTTATCGAAAGGTAATGGAACGACAACAGTCTTATTTTCCGATAGATATCTTTGTAGAACGGCTGCCGAATATTCTCCGCGTTTACCAATATCATCCTGACGTCCTTCATGCTCAAATACCCCATCTGGGCTAGCGCGTAAGGGGCCCAAATATTTGACTCGTTCCTTAAGTAAATAGTTAATATGGAAATGTAAGGGGTCAAGAAACCTCACGCCTGGCATAACTTTATTTCGGTCAGGGGTATCTATTTCACTTTTCATCATCTCCGGACTGTTTTCGCATCGTCGCAATATGAACTCAATGAACATTTCCTGGTACCAACCGCAAGCCGAAACGATCTCACTTAATTCACCAGCATGACTTTGAGGGTCTGATTCAGAGGCTATTCCCGACTTTTCATTAAGGAACTCTCCCCAAATATCACTGAAGTCTTCGTCATCAATGACAACCCTTTCCAAGATTCTAACTATGGATCGCATCGCAAATTCATGTTGTGAGTCTTCGGTGTATCCGTATCGGCTTTCAGGGTCGGTCCAAAAATCATTGGGCGGCCATGGGGTTTCATCACTCGCTTGGAGTTGCGGGTAATACTTCGGGAAAGCTTCATGCAATGCAATAATTGCGGTCATTAACTGAGCTATTGCTTCGTTAAGTTTTGTTGGCTGGATGAAACCGACAGAATGTGGAAACCCGCCGGATAGCCGAACCATATCAGGAATCAATTTCATTACACCTGGCAATACCCATGATGACCCAACCCATTTAGGTTTACCATCACGCCCAACCGATTCATCGCGAGAAGGTGACCAGTCAATAAGCCACGAATTATCAACAAAGAGTCGATTACCTTTGGAACCCCTCATGAGACGTTCATGTATTCGGTTTTCAGGTTGGTCAGAGAAGTCTACAAATACGCCCTCAACAATGTCGCTTTTAATGAGGAGTGGCTTTTCAAAAATTTTCTTCCCTAGTTCAGTTGGGTCTTCATACCAAGCGTGCACACGTACAGCATCAATTTCGGCTTTAGTGTCACTGAGCTCTCCGGCAGTAGGCAGAAGCCCTATAGTCCAATCAAGAAAAAATTCATCAAAATCTTCAGTAAATGAATAAAAATTAAAAAGATCATCGGAACCATGACCTTTCCAAAATTCGTCTCCTAAATTATTGAGCAGAATTCTATTATCCCACCGAGCACGCAACCCGAGCAGAATAGGCTCATCAGGGCTAGATGCGTGATTTTTCACCTCGTCATATCGCCCTAGGTTAATTAATCTTCCGTTTAAACCAAAACGGTTCCCATCCGGTTGCTCCATTGCTTGAGCCATCAGCAAGATGCTTTGGATCAGGGAACTTTTCCCAGCACTATTTACTCCCACAATGACAGTCAGCGGACTAAGATCAACAATCTGATTTTTAACAGCTTTAAAATTTGATAACTGTAAGCTCATCAATTCTTGCGGGTGCTCATTCTTCGGCGGAATATTCCAGTCCTCTAAAGCCCTGAACTCAGAAGAATTTTCTGTTTCATGAATTTTATTTTCCATCATTCCCACCTATCCAACTGACCGAGCATCCACTAGGTCGTAGTTATATATTTCGCTCTCAGCAATAGCTTCACCTTTGGCGATATTTTTAGTGAACGTTGCTGTAATGACTTTGGCGCCTGGGGGGACACGCAAAGGTCCAGCTTCCTCTTTTCGATTAAGGCCCCATGGAATAGTGACAGCTTCCTCAAGAGGAACCAGTGATTGTTCTAAAAGTTTCATTTGGAGCATGGCATGTATTTGATCACCTACCGCGGAGTCGAATTTAACCCATTGTTCTTTATTGAGCGCACCTAATTCATTTAATACGAAAGGATCCGAAACTACTTTTCCTGATAAAGAATCAATAACGTCAACGAGGACGGCAGTCGGGTCTTCTAATTGCGTTAATAATTCTAGAGAGAAGATACCCGGATCAAGGAAAGTCTGTACTCTACCTTTAAGAAGAGCGCTGACACAATCATTAGATAGGGCGCGAATACTGTCGCCTTCATGGACTTTAAATTGCCAACGAAAATCCAGACGACCAGCCATAGACATCCCGGTGTATAGATTTTTATCTACAAGATCACGTCCGCTTTTAGCGCACCAAATTGATTCCATTTCTTCTGGAGTTAAGTTATCTACATGTTCCCCTAGTTGAAGAAGAAAAACGACACTATGACAATCTGTCTGAATAACCATTGTGTGGAAATGATCTGACTCATCACTTGAAATCACTAGATCCACATCAGTTGCCATTTCTTCTTCATGATGAATTAGCATGACCTCGCAATAATTGTTAGCAGAATGAACTTCTAAGACGACACACATACGAGAAAAATCAGAGTTTGAAAACCCAACAGTTCGAATCTGTCCTGAAGCAATACCTTGAGGGTTTCGTTCAATAGGTTTAAAGTTGCGTAGGGCATCATTCAGCCATGAATTGGAATCAACCATTATCAACGCCCTCATAAAGGTCTGATATCTGGACAACAGTTTCGTAGACAACTTCTTCATATTGCTCTGGTTCAAAGAACTTGAATAATTGATTTTCAATCAGCGTGAATACTTCTTTTTTCCGTTTCGCTACGGTCGGGCGAGAAATACCTAATCGTGTTGACAAAAGATCATCGGAAAGATTTTGATGCTTAAACCACAGAATGTTGCGATCCTGCTCTTCCAGCTCTAAGACGAATTTTCTAATCATTTCACGATCCTTTTTATCTAAAGGCTTTACCTTTTCTGCTTCTACGAGAGTGTTCTCTAAGTCCTCTAGGTCTCTTCGGTCAGGTAGTGTCAAGAACCTTTCAAACATTTTTGATAAGTCTCTTCGTTCAATACATAAAATTTTTGAAAGAACCCGGTCAATTAACAACGTGAGATTATCAGTCGTGTAAACCATAGTATGACGCTCCGCGTGAGGATTCTGCAAAAGGCGAGGAATATCCCATACAAGCTTTGCTAGTTCGCCTATCTCGTTAGGACTTAAAAATCGTCGTTCAGCTTTTGAATTTCTCTGTTGAAACCAAAGCTCATTTTTGACCTCTAAAACTTCAAATGGCTCGTCGACGCAGATCTTCTTAAGCCGGTCTAGCAAGTTATCTACAACTGTTCTCTTTCTTCGCTTTGACAAATGCTGTCGCAATTGCCTTCTCAGGAAATTGTGGAAATGATGTTCGGTTTGAGAGGACAAATAAGCGATCTCAAGCTGATTCTGTTCAATTAGTCGTTCATAAATGAACTCCTGAGCCAATTCTCGACATGATTCATCGTCCCACTTTTGATAATTATTGTAGATAGACGGCGGATAGGTCTTGGCTAGCTTAGAGCAGATGTTGAATACGAATTCATAACAATCTTCCCAAATTTGAGGATCATGTTGGTTTTTAAGAAACTTTTCTTTCTCTCGTACAAAAGTCATATGTAAAGCCTCTTTATGTACGAGTAAAGTTCGGTGTTCTCAGGTTCCGTGCATGAGAATTCATTTAAATCACTAACTGCCATTGACACTGGGACGTTTATCAAGACTGATCCCTTTTCTTGCATTCTGCATTTCTGCTTGCCATCGTGACTATGGGGAGAAATTGCTATAACTTTCTTTTGGTACTGCTCCGCTGTAGTGCTAGGGAATCCACAAGCATTTGCACCGCGTACTTCTCCAGTCAAGATAACTCTTCGCCCATAGCTTCCTCTATGAGCTTTTTCGGGGGCGAAAGGGAGGTTAGATTTGTTATCAATAACTTCTGACTCAAAAAAGCAATACCATTCAAAGACCCTAGGGTTCTCTGATTCATATCCAAGTTGTGCTCGTATTTCATCAAAACTCGCAGACGAGATAGTCAAGTGAGACCCCCAAAGATACTCCTAATACTTTAGAAGCGAATTTACTCTTATCAAGTCTGAAAGATTTAATTTTTCATTAACGAGTAATCTATTTCAAAGTATTATTTCGTTGTTATATGGTTAAGAAACGAGGCGTCAATGGATCTGTGGTTAGATGAATTAAATCTAAAGTCAAGTGGCCCCCCAGTCCAAATGGGGACAAAAAAACTCGCTGATAGGCCATGGTTGATTCAGGATTCAGACCTTGAGGAAGAACTTAATTTAAAAAAACAGCTCCAATTAGAGTTACCAGAGCAAGTCTTCGCTGATGTTGGTGATTCTAAAGAAATCGGGGAGGTAGTACTTTCATTAATTGAGAGAGAAGGGGTCAAACTCTCTACCCATGATTGTGTACACCCATTGGCGCAAGCTGGGTTGTCTGTCCAAGAAGATCTATGCTTGATGAACAGAACTCCAGATGGGTGGATTCTGAAAGCTGCTTCACTTTGTTTTCCGTCTAGATGGCAGTTACGTGAAAAAATTGGTAAGGATATGAGTCATATTCACGGACCTGTTGAGGGTTATGCAGAGCACCTTTCACAAAAGGTAAATAATTTCTTTGACCGGCTTGGAGGTGAGCCTGTATGGAGAAGAAATTGGTTTATTCACCCTGACAACAGCCTATACCAACCTCAACGACCGCTAAACGGTGACCCAATAATTGAGTTTGGTGAAATAGGTGAAAAACTTTTTGTTCGAAGTGAAAGGCAAACCCTGCAGCACTTAAAGATACCTGGATGGATTTTGTTCACAATACGCGTTCAAAGAACCCCTCTTAAAAATCTATTACTCAAACGTAAAGAAGAGTTTCAGAAGTGGATTTTTGAGGCACCTGATTCCCATCATGACCATAAAGGACTTGTTGTTGAGCAAGTGAGCGAAATTCAGAAGGCACTGGTTAATTAAAGCATTTCTTTGAACCTTTTGAATTGTTTAGGCAGAATAGGGTATGACTGAACCTCTCGTACTGCGTAATGATCTTGATGGTGTTACAACACTCACGCTTAATCGACCTGAAAAGTTAAATGCTCTCAACCCAGCATTGTTCGTTGAGTTTCGAGAACATATTGACGCTATTACTAATGATGAAAGTATCGGTTGTGTCATTGTGACTGGAGCTGGTAGAAGTTTTTGTGCAGGTCATGACTTAGGCGCTATCGCAAATAATGAGCACGCCCCCTCAAAGCATTTTGAACCAGAGACTATTGATGCCCTTGAACAGCTTCCGCAGCCGACGATTGCGAAGATTCGTGGCCATTGCTTCACGGGTGGTCTCGAATTTGCTTTGGCATGTGATTTCTTAGTTGCTGCTGAGTCAACAAAATTGGGTGATACGCATGGCCAGTGGGGTCTGGTTCCTATTTGGGGTATGAGTAGACGGTTACCGGAACGTGTTGGTCGACCAAATGCGAAGGAATTGATGTTCACCAGTCGACGTATTTCTGGTTCGGAGGCTGCTGCGATTGGATTGGTTGATCATGTTGTTGCGGATGATGATTTAGATTCGTTTGTTGAGTCATTGGCTGGTGAAATTTGTGAGAACTCGTGGGATACGAATCGGATCGTGAAGAAGTTGATTGCTGGTGGTGATGGGCGTTCTCGTGAGGAGTCATTGTTGTGGGAGCGAACGCAACCCTTTGGTATGCCTCGTGATATGCAGGAGCGAATGAACCGAGGTCGCTAATTGGTTGGGGAAACCTCAGCGAGGAAATCAAGTAATGCTGCGTTTGTTTCGTCTGGCTTTTCTTGTTGATTCCAGTGTCCGGCTCCATCGATGAATGATAGGCGGAGGTCTGGTACATATTGGGCTTGGAATGCGAGCATTGGGTGGGTTTCATCTACGGGCCCTGAGCTGGCCAATACCATGTCTTTGGTGCCAGTCATGAATAGTGTTGGGACGGTAATTGGTGTGTGTCGCCAGGGTTTGGTGAGTTCCCAGTTCCGGTGGAGGTTTCGGTACCAGTTGAGTCCTCCTGTGTAGCCGCTTCGGATGAATGATTGGGCGTATGCGTCAAGGTCTCCTTGGGTGAGCCATGGGGGTAAGCCATCGGGGACGTCGCCTTGGATGAAGCCGCTGCGTTCTTCCCCTAGGTCTAGTGTTGTGATGTCTATGTCTCCTGAGGCGATCCAAAGGATTTTCCGCATTGTGTTTATGGGGTCTGCTTCAAGTTCCTTTTCTGCGTCTCCTGGGTTTTGGAAGTAGAGGATGTAGTGGAAGCCGTCTCCGGTACTTGCTTTGAGCATGTCTATCAGGCTCATTTCAATGGGTGGCATGTATGGGACGGACATTGCGGCGATGCCGTTGAGGAGGTCTGGTCGGAATTGTGCGAGTGCCCATGTCACCATGGCTCCC
>MDSV01193795.1_pt1 | contig 11004 bp, 9 predicted proteins | sample 810851 | NCBI WGS metagenome assembly MDSV01 (sample SAMN05326640, study PRJNA326480) | marine metagenome | isolation source: seawater | place: Atlantic Ocean: North East | collected 2012 | reverse complement strand
GGTTCTGGAATATCGGGTTTATCTGCAGCATTTTATCTTTCAAAGAAATATAAAGTAGATCTTTTTGAACAAGATGACCATTTCGGTGGCCATTCTTATACTTATGATATTAAAAAAAATGGTAAAACTATTCCTGTTGATCTAGGTTTTATTGTTTTTAACGAATTAACTTATCCAAATTTGATTAAATTTTTTAATGAACTAGATGTTCCTTTTGAAAAAAGTGATATGTCATTCTCTGTATCCATACAAGATAGTAACATTGAATATGGAGGAAGAGGACTAAAGGCTATTTTTGCAAATAAGTTAAACATATTTAATCTAAATTTTTTAAGAATGATAAAAGAAATTATCTCATTCTATAAAAATGCACCCGCTTTACTTAAAAAGGACTTAAACAAAGAAACACTTGGTAGTTATTTAGATAAATCTAATTTATCAAAGTATTTTATTGAGTATCATATTGTTCCTATGGTTGCTGCGATATGGTCTATGCCCTTTAAAAAAGCAAGAGACATGCCTTTAAAACTTTTTTTAAATTTTTTTATTAACCATGGCTTGTTTAAACTTAAAAATAGACCTCAATGGTATACTGTTACTAATCGAAGTAGGGCTTATGTTAAAAAAGTTTTATCTAAAGTAAGTGGAGAAGTATTTAAACACTATAAAGTGACTGAAATTAATAGAAATGAGGTTAATGTTAGATTAAACATAGGAAGTGAATATATGGACTACGATCAAGTAATTTTAGCTTCCCATGCGGACCAAAGTTTAGAAATACTAAAAGATAGCTCTGAAGAAGAGAAAAGAATTTTAAGCAAGTTCAAATATGTTTCCAATATTGCAGTTTTACATACGGATGAAAAGCTTATGCCAAAAAGAAAATTAGCATGGTCAAGTTGGAATTCTATATCTAAGGGAAGCCAGACTTGTGTCACTTATTGGCTTAATAACTTACAAAATCTTAAATGTGATAATAATTTTTTCTTAACTTTAAATCCTATTTATAAAATAAGTAATAACGATATTATTAAAAAAGTAAACTTTACACATCCATATTTTAATTTGGAAACATTAAAGCTTCAAAAAGATTTACATTTGCTCCAAGGAAAAAAAAGAACTTGGTATTGTGGTAGTTATTTTGGTCATGGATTTCATGAAGATGGATTAAAATCTACTATTAATTTAATTGAAAATTTTAAAATTTGATGAGTTCATGTATTTATAATGGGGTAGTAACACACACAAGGTTAAAACCTGTAAAACACCATTTAAAATATAAGACTTTTTCTATTTTTCTAGATTTAGATGAAATTGATAATTTAGATAAGTCAAATCCTATTTTTTCTTTTAATAAATTTAATATTTTTAGTTTTTACAATAAAGATCATGGAGCAAGAGATGGCCAGTCATTAAAAAACTGGGTAATAAACAACTTAAAAAGATTTAATATTCATCAAAATGTTAATAAAGTTAAATTACTTTGCTATCCAAGGATTTTTGGTTTTGTTTTTAATCCCTTAAGTATTTTTTATTGTTATGAGAATAAAGAGCTAAAAGCTATCTTTTATGAGGTAAAAAATACTTTTAATGAACAACATACATATATTTTTAAGAATAAAGGCAAAGATAAAATAGAACAAACTTGTAAAAAAAAATTTTATGTGTCTCCTTTTATGGATATGGAGACTTGGTATGATTTTAAGCTAATAAGACCTGATAAAAAATTATTTGTTTCAATTAAACAAACTGACAAAAAAGGTCTTGTTTTGACAGCTGTTCAAACAGGCGAGAGAAAAGAATTTAATTTTAAACAATTGATTATTAATTTTTTTCAATACCCATTAATGACTGTTAAAATAATAAGTGCGATACATTTTGAAGCATTTCTATTGTGGAAAAAAGGGGCAATATATAGGGGAAGAGATAAAAAAATTAAAAATAATTTAAGTTACGAGGAGTATTGATGAGTTTATTAAAAATTTCAGAAAAGTTTGTTATTGGTAAATTAAAATCTATTAAAAATGGAAATCTTAAGCTAATCAATTATGATGGTAAAGTTTATCATTTTGGAGATCTTGAGAATTCATTGGCTACAGATATTAAAATAAACAATCCTAAGTTCTATTTAAATATTATATTGGGTGGAAGTTCTGCATTAGGAGAAGCACATATAAATAAAGATTTTTATTCTTCAAATTTAACAAATCTTATTGAACTTACTGCAAGAAACATCAGGCTTATTTATTCTTTTTCAGGAAGTGTAAAACTACAATTTATTAAAAATATTTTGAAAAGAATATTCGTGTCTAACACTAAAGCTAAAAGCTTGAAGTATATTTCAAAACATTATGATCTTGGTAACGATTTTTTTGCTAACTGGCTTGATAAAACTCTTACCTATTCAAGCGCTATATATGAAAAAAAAGATGATAATTTAGAAACAGCTCAAAAAAATAAATATCAAAAACTCATAGATTTACTAAATCCTAAAAATGGAGATAAAGTTTTAGAAATTGGATGTGGATGGGGTGGGTTTTCAGAGTATCTAGCCAAAAAAAATGATGTTCTTATTGACTGCATAACTATTTCTAAAAAACAATATGAATTTACAAAAAAGAGAATATATCAGAATGGTTTGAATAATAAAGTAAACGTAATGTTTTTAGATTATAGAGATTTAAAAAACAAATATGACAAAATATTCTCAATTGAAATGATAGAAGCAGTTGGTGAGCAATATTTAAATCAATACTTTAAGACAATTAAAAGCTCACTCAACCACGGTGGATATGCTGCTATACAAGGAATTACAATTAATGATGACTTATTTGATCGTTACCGAACAAGTGAGGACTTTATTCAAAAATATATTTTTCCAGGGGGGTTCTTGCCATCTCTAAATCATATTAAAAAGTTAACAAAAAAAAATCAATTACAATTGGAAAAAATTAACTCTTACTCAGAAGATTACGCAAAAACCCTCTTAACTTGGAAAAAAAAATTTTTCATTACCTGGGACAATATTGCCCCCCTTGGATTTAATGAGTCATTTAAAAGAATGTGGGAATTTTATCTATCTTATTGTGAGGCAGGATTTAAAGCAAGGAATATAGACTTGATTCAATTTTCTATGTCTAATAAATAATCTGAATGAAACGATTATTAAGTTTATTTCTAATTATTTTTTTAACTGGATGTGTAAATAAAATGAAACCAACAGATTTTAAAGATCAAAAGCCAAGGCTAATTATTGAAGATTATCTATCAGGAAATGTAAAAGCCTGGGGGGTATTACAAAATAGATCTGGAAAAGTAACTAGGCAATTTAAGGCTGATTTAAGTGGAAAATGGAATGGGTCGCAATTAATACTTGATGAAGTTTTTAATTGGAATGATGGAGAAAAACAAACTCGTCAGTGGACAATTAAAAAAATTGACAACCACCACTATGAGGGAACTGCTTCAGATGTTGTTGGTAAAGCTAAAGGTTTTTCCTACGGACCTGCATTTAAATTTGAATATGTTTTATTAGTTCCTGTAAAAGGTAAAAATATGAAAATAACCTTTGATGATTGGATTTTTATGCAAGATGAAAAAGTTGCAATCAACAGAGCAATAATGTCAAAGTTTGGAATTAAAGTAGCTGAACTTACAGTAATGTTTGTAAAAGATTAACGTTTGTATAGCTTATATATTAAAAATAAATAAATTTTATACGGTAATAATCTCAAGAATTTTAAAAGTAAAGTTAACTGCTTAGGAAAGTGAATTTCAAAAGCATTTGACTTTGTAAGTCCAGTATAGATTTTTTCAGCTGCAAACTCTACAGATCTTAAAAATGGCATAGGGAAATCATTTTTGTCGGTTAAAGGTGTTTTTATAAATCCAGGAGATATTACTGAAATTCTAACATTATATTTTTTAAAATCAAAATAGATACTCTCCGCAAAATTATTTAAAGCTGCTTTAGATGGACCATAACCGCTGGAATTAGGTAATCCACGATACCCAGCTATAGAAGAAACTATCGATATATGACCTCCTTTTCTTTCTTTAAAATATTTTTCAACTGCTTTAACACAATTTAAAACTCCAAAATAATTTACATCCATAACAAATTTACTCTGTTTTATATTAATTTCTTTTTCTTTTTTCGGATCATATGTACCACTACAAAAAATACAAAGATCGATTTCTTTAAATTCATTGATAATTTTGAGAAAAGTATTTTTACAATCATCTTCATTTACAACATCTAATGGGTATGAGGAAATATTAGGATTTTTTGCCATATCATCTAGAATTTCTTTTCTCCTAGCAGATATAGCAACCTGCCATCCTTCCTTAGCAAATTTCTCTGCGACTGCTTTTCCTATTCCGCTGCTCGCTCCAGTAATCCAAATTTTTTTTTCATTTTTAGGCATAATAATATTTTATTCAATTAATTTAATTTTTAAAGAAACATATAAAAAAAAACCCGCTTATAAATAAGCGGGTTTTTTAATTCTGTTAACTTTTTTACGGATTAAAACGCAAAAGCTATTTTTGCCATTAAAACGTCTGCATCAGCTTCGATCTTAGTTCCAGAAGTTGCAGAAGAATTAATAGAAATGTCATCAAAGTCAGAGTATGATAATTCATATCTAACTGTACCCATTCCTAATTCGTTCTTCATTCCAATACCATATTGGAAACCGTTTATATCTTCATTTCCGTATTTTGAGTTTGGAAGCGTCTCAGTAGTTTCAATAGTTGCTGAATGATAACCTAGCATAACGTACAAACCATTATCCCCAATAGGTAATGATGTATAAAGTGTTATAAGGTCAGTTAAATCAGCAGCAGCTTTACGAGTACCAGTGTCGTTCTCAGCTCCACCAGCATCGTTAGGTACAGCACTATCTACCCTTTGGTCAGAACCTAGTTCTGCTTCCATTGGTACATAGTCTAAACCAAAAGCTAAACCGTTACTTAAAGCATATTCCACGAACACAGATCCGCCCATAAAAACTGCATCTCTGTCTGTAGAGTTCTTTTCTGAATTCTCAGTTTCAGTACCAGACGTTTCAGCTCCACCTAAAAATCCACTAAAACCAATTGAAAATCCTTCGGCTGCTACTTTTGATGTCGCAAAACCAAATAGGATTACAAGTGTTCCTAAAAGTGTTGTTAATTGTTTTTTCATTTTTCGCCTTCTTTGTTATTAATATTAATTGCAATAAATATTGCTTGAAGACTATAGGATTCACTTGAAAAAGTCTCTTTAAATTGATCTTAAAATTCAATTAACAGGTCAAAAAAACCCTTATTTTTATGGCTTTTATAGTTGCATTTTTACAACATTAAGTAGGTTTTTTTTGTAAAAGAACGTATTAGCCAAGCTAAAAAATAGCCTTTTTATGGATTTTTAGGCTTATCTTTTTTTTAATTTCGATATTCAGATTTTGTAATTGCTTAGGTTTTAAATTTTTTAAATTTTGAACATTCATTAGGAATTTTTTAGATTCAGCTTTAGAAATTATTCCGTCTGTCAGCATTTCAAATTTTTCAACATAATTTGATCTTTTGAAGGGTCTTCTTCCATTGGGGTGGGCATTAGCAACACCTCTTTCTTCTTCAATTTTTGAACCGTCAGACATATTAATAACTACTCTGCCACCGAAACATTTATTTTTTGGATCTGGATCGTGATATTTTTTTGTCCACTGAGCATCCTCGAAGGTCTTAATTTTTTTCCATAAATCGACTGTGCTTTTTCTATTAGATCTTTCAGGTGTGTATGATTTGATATGGTGCCATTTACCATCTTCTAGAGCAACAGCAAAAATATACATAATAGAATGATCTAAAGTTTCACGACTTGCATTAGGATCTGTTTTTTGAGGATCATTTGCTCCAGTTCCTATTACATAGTGCGTATGATGACTTGTGTGAATTTCAATATCTTTAATTTTTGAGATATTTTTAATTTTTTTGTTTAAACTTATAGCTAAGTCAATAAGTGCTTGTGATTGATATTCTGCTGAGTGTTCTTTCGTGTAAGATTCTAAAATTGATTTTTTTTCTTCATTTATATCTGGCAAAGGAATAGTATATTCAGCATCTTTACCTGAAAGAACATATGCGATTACGCTATCTTCTCCTTCATAAATAGGACTTGGTGAACCTTCACCTCTTATACATCTGTCAACAGCCTCGATTGCCATTTTGCCCGCATGAGAAGGAGCAAATGCTTTCCAGCTAGAAATTTCACCTTTTCTTGACTGTCTTGTCGATATAGATGTGTGTAAAGCTTGTTGTATAGATTGATAAATAATTTCAGTTTTTAAATTTAATAAAGTACCGATACCTGCTGCAACACTTGGTCCTAGATGAGCAATGTGATCTATTTTATGCTCGTGAAGACAAATTCCCTTAACTAAATTAATTTGTACTTCATAGCCAGTTAATATTCCTCTTATTAAATCCATTCCACTACAAGCTTTTTGCTGAGCTACAGCTAATATTGGGGGAATATTGTCACCCGGATGAGAATAGTCGGCAGCAAGGAAAGTATCATGATAATCCAATTCTCTAACAGCTGTACTATTTGCCCAAGCAGCCCATTCACAATGAAATTTTTTTCTTGAGTCTAAACCAAACAGTGTAGCTCCATTTTTTCTGGGATGAGCCAAAGCCATTTGTCTGGCTGAAATTACAGGTTTTCTATTTAAAGAAGCAATAGCCACTGATGCGTTATCAATCATTCTATTAATTACCATTTCAATTGCATCTCCATTTAATCTGGATTTGTCAGATGCAACCTCAGCTATTTTCCAAGCTAATTGATCTTTTTTTTTTAAATTATCGGATGATGGATAAACTTTAACTTTAATGTCTCTCATAGTTTTTAATTTAACATATTCCTTAAAACATATTGAAGTATTCCTCCATTTTTATAATACTCAATTTCATTTTCTGTATCTATTCTTGACAATAAATTTATAGTTTTACTACTGCCATCTTTATATTTTATTTCACATTTTACTTCTGCTCTTGGATTTATTCCTTTTTCAATATCAATAACAGTAAACAATTCTGTGCCCTTAATATTTAATTTTTTTCTATCGAAACCCTCTTTAAATTCCAGCGGCAAAACACCCATACCAACTAAATTTGATCTATGAATTCTTTCAAAACTTTCAGCTATAACTGCTTTAATACCTAGCAATTTTGTTCCTTTTGCTGCCCAATCTCTTGAAGATCCTGTGCCATATTCCTTTCCAGCAACCACTACAAGATCGTTCTTTCTTTTTTTATATTCAGTGGCAGCATCATAAACGCTCATTTTCTTCCCATCAGGTTGCAAAATTGTGAATCCCCCTTCTGTACCTGGAGCCATCTCATTTCTTATTCTAATATTTCCAAATGTTCCTCTCATCATGACCTCATGATTACCTCTTCTAGCGCCATAAGAATTAAAGTCTTTTTGCTGTACTTGATTTTTCATAAAATAATCGCCAGTCGGACTGTCTTTTTTAATAGAACCAGCTGGTGAAATATGATCCGTTGTTACAGTATCTCCAAGAATTAAAAGTGGTCTTGCATCTTTTATTTTTTTAAATCCTTCGGGTTTGTCAGGCAAATTATCAAAAAAAGGTGGTTTTTTTACATAAGTGGAACTATCTTGCCAATTATAAATACTGCTTTGGTCTGTTTTTATTGAACTCCATTCTTTTGGACCTTGAGAAACATTTGAATAACGCTTGATAAACATATTTGCATTAATAGATTTTAATATTAATTCCTCAATTTCTTTATTGGTAGGCCAAATATCTTTTAAAAATATTTCTTTTCCCTTTTGGTCTTTTCCTAAAGAAGTTTTATATAAATCATGATGCATGTTTCCTGCTAAAGCGTAGGCAACTACCAAAGGTGGTGATGCCAAATAATTTGCTTTAACATCTGGGTTAATTCTTCCTTCAAAATTTCTATTACCTGATAGCACTGAAACTGCATATAAATTTTCTTTATGAATAGAGTCAGAAATTTCCTCATCCAAAGGTCCTGAATTTCCTATACAAGTTGTACAACCATAACCAACTAGATTAAAACCAAGTTCATCTAAATATTTATTTAATCCTGCTTTTTCTAAATAATCAGTTACGACTTGGGAGCCTGGAGCTAAAGAAGTTTTTACCCACGGTTTTACTTTCAGACCTTTTTCGATAGCTTTTTTGGCTAACAATCCAGCTCCTATCATTACACTCGGGTTAGATGTATTGGTACATGAAGTTATTGCGGCAATAACAATGTCTCCATCTTTAATTTTAAAATTATTTTTCTCAACTTTAGTTTCTTTTGGAATTTCTCTTTTAGTATTTTCTCTAAAAGCTTTATCAAAATCTTTTGCTGCCTCTGTGAGTAAAACTTTGTCTTGTGGTCTTTTTGGTCCAGAAATACTAGGTACAACAGAACTCAAATTCAATGATATAGTGTCGGTAAACTCTATTCCTTCACTAGACCATAAACCTTGTTCTTTAGAATATTTTTCAACTAAAGATATAGTTTTTTCATCTCTTCCAGAAAATTTTAAGTATTTAATTGTCTCTTCATCAACAGGGAAGAAACCACAAGTTGCTCCATACTCTGGCGCCATGTTTGCTATAGTGGCTCTATCTGCCAAAGTTAAATTTTTTAGACCTTCTCCATAAAACTCAACAAATTTTCCTACAACACCTTTTTTTCTTAACATCTGAACGATTGTTAAAACTAAATCACTAGCCGTAGTTCCTTCCGTAAGCTTCCCATTTATTTCAAAGCCAATCACTTCTGGTATTAACATTGAGATTGGTTGTCCCAACATTGCTGCTTCGGCTTCTATTCCACCAACGCCCCAACCTAAAACTGATAAACCATTTACCATTGTTGTGTGGCTATCTGTTCCCACTAAAGTGTCTGGATAAGCAAACATTTTTCCTTCACTCTCTGAGGACCAAACTACTTTTGATAAATATTCTAAATTAACTTGATGACATATCCCTGTTCCAGGTGGAACAACTCTAAAATTATTAAAGGCATTTTGTCCCCACTTTAAAAAAGAATATCTTTCTCCATTTCGATCAAATTCTTTTTGAACATTTTTTGTAAAAGAATCTTTTTTTGCATAATTATCTACCATCACCGAGTGATCTATTACTAGGTCAACAGTGGACAATGGGTTGATTTTATTGGGATCTTTATTTTTAGATTTTACTGCATCTCTCATTGCAGCAAGATCAGCAACTGCTGGGATTCCTGTATAATCTTGTAATAAAATTCTGGCAGGTCTATAGGCTATTTCTACTTTTGAACTCTTTGTTTTCAGCCAATCTGCTACGGCTACTATTTGATTTTTATCTACTGTAACACCATCTTCAAATCGCAATAAATTTTCTAAAATTACCTTTAAAGATTTTGGTAAATTTTTAATATTTTTTAGACCGTTTTTCTCTGCTTTTGATAAATTGTAAAAATGATATGGTTTACCCGAAACTTCTAGCTTGTCTAATGATTGAAACGAATTCTTGCTTTTGAAATTCATGCTCTATACATAGAACATAATAACACAAACGATAAGCAAAAAAGACATTATATAGTTAAAATTTCTAATAAATTTTTCGCTTGTGGCAAAATTTCTTAAATACATTCCTAGCAAACACCAGCTGTTAATACTTATAATAGCCATTAAGAACATAAAAGATATTACAACTATAGAATCTCTTAAAAAATTTGCTCCTGGATCAACAAAAGTTGATATTAGCGTCATAGCAACAACAATACTTTTAGGATTTAAAAACTGTAAAATAAAGGCTCTAAAAAAAGTCATAGGGTTTTTTATTGGAGCTTTTTTTGATCCTCCTGAAAAAGATATTAGGTAAGCTAAATAAATTAAAAATAAAGATCCTAAAATTTTAATCAGATACTGTAAAAATGGATAATGTCTAAATACTAAAATCAAACCAGCATTCATCAATACAACTAATGAAGTCCAGCCAAAAATTACTGCAAGTATTAAGGGAAGTGTTTTTTTGTAACCAAAATTAAATCCTGAATAAGAGGATGCAATATTGTTGGGGCCTGGAGTCATTGCGGTAACGAAACCAAATATTACTAAATTCAATAAATCAGGATTCATTTCTAGGCAATATCTAAACCATTTTCAGCTTTTTGAGATGGATGGACCAAAATTACTTTTCCATCTTTTTCAATAGCTCCTAGAATCAAAACTTCAGAAATTACTCCTGCAATATTTTTTTTAGGAAAATTGCAAACTCCAATAACCTGTTTTCCAGTAAGATTTTCTTTTGAATAATAGTGTGTAATCTGAGCAGAAGATTGTTTGATTCCTATTTCTTTTCCAAAATCTACTTTAAGAACCAGTGAAGGCTTTCTGGCTTTCTCATTTTTTTCAACAGATAAAACTGTACCAATCTTTATCTGAACTTTTTTAAAATCATCGTATGTTATTTCCATTTCTCCTCCTAAAAAAAAGGGGGCGAATAAGCCCCCTTTTTTAATTTTTGAATTAAAAAAAATTACAATTGTTTGTAATTTCCTTTGCTCCATTCATACCATACATAACCTGGTAAGCTTACATCGCCTTTTTTATCAAAGCTTAAAGTTCCAAGCACTGTATTGAATTTACCTTTTTTCATAGCCTTCATAACTTTTGCGCTATCAGTTGAACCAGCAGCTTTTGCAGCTTGTTCAAAAACTTCAAGTGCAGCGTATGAGTAAAGTACATAACCTTCAGGTTCTATACCTGCAGCTTTAAACTTTTTAACTAGTGGAGCTGCTTCTGGATTGTTTCTAGGATCCGGGCTAAAAGTCATTAACGTACCTTCGCCAGCATCTCCAGTAATTTGCCAATATTCAGCTGTAACTAATGCGTCACCACTAATTAATTTAGTTTTCATACCTTGGTCTCTCATTTGTCTTACGATCAAACCACCTTCTGTGTGGTAACCACCAAGATAAACT
>MDSV01157384.1_pt1 | contig 11004 bp, 13 predicted proteins | sample 810851 | NCBI WGS metagenome assembly MDSV01 (sample SAMN05326640, study PRJNA326480) | marine metagenome | isolation source: seawater | place: Atlantic Ocean: North East | collected 2012 | reverse complement strand
GTACGATTGAATCACTCAACGTGGACCTCAAACTGAGCGAAACTAACTTAAGCTTTGCCGTAGATAAAATCTCCGACCGCGTACTGGTGTCTGTCGTCAATAAGGACACTGGCGAGACTGTCAGACAGGTGCCCGCGGAAGCTATCTTGAACGTGTCCCACAATATTGAGGCTTTGAAGGGGATATTGTTCGACGATATGTACTAGCTGGACACTTTTTAGATAAACCTTTTGTTAGCACCATGCTCCATATCTGAACAGCAACGATCGTAACAGTACTTACCGGTCACTCTGAGATCATAAAGTGCAGAGCGCAATGGGTTTCATAGGATATGCTGTAGGTAGGGCTGTGCCTCTGAACCCGTTAGGGTCTTAGTCGATACTTGCCCTCTATTGACTCATCGTGCTCAGTGCATCTAAGTTATGCTAAAGACTTCATTAAAGTTGGGACAGGACATAGGTTGCATTTTTCGCGCTATTACGAAAGGCCGGTATAAAGAACGCTTGACTTTTAGCATTCTCGAGGCGAGCCTTTGGCGACACCCCATTGCGGAATAAACCCACTAAACCTCGATTGAATGGCGGGCACTAAATCTAAAATGCAAGGCCCTGAAATCATCTCTTCCGCATCTCGAATCCTGAGCTCTGCGTCACCCAATCAACTTGTCATTAGAATCCAGCCAGAAGTTGCTAGTGAATTGGGTTTGCGCGAGGGGCAGACCATTCGCTCGGTGGTCGCGGAAGATGGTAAATCAATCCAATTATTTCGCGAGAACGGTTCTAGAACATTTTTTTTGAATCTAGATCCACACAAAGGCCAAAATTTTCTTTTGAGAGTGGTATCTACCCCTCAGGGGCTCACCCTGAGATCTGGTGGGTCTGTGAATCAGCCTGCGGTCGATCAGTCATCGCCCAAAATTATCCAACCCACTCAGATGGCGGAGGGTTCTCGATTGGTCAGGCTATTTGCTCAGAACCCCTCATTACAACAGACGCCACTGCTTCATTCAGGGTTAAACCTAATCAAGGAATTTGAAAAACGGGGTGTCCAATTAGATAAAGAGGCCACAAAATTCTTTTCCTCCAAGGCGACCGAAATTTCAACTGCTTCAATCAAGACGGCCCTGTACTTTAGTGGCGTCATAGGTCATGTTTTTGACAAACGGGTAAATGTGCGATCCAGTAGTAGAGACCTTTCAGTTTTGGTGCAGGCTCTTAAAGGTGTCGCCGCTAGAAGTCCTGACGAAGATAAAATGCTTGATGACCTGGATTCTGCTTTGGACTACTTAGACAGTAACAAACTGAAATCGGTAATCAGTAATCGGGGTGGCCGGAAGCACTACCAATTCATCCTACCCCTACAGGATTTTCCATCAGTCGAGGTTACAATCACCCAGCTACCTGAGAATATGCCTACAGAGCCGAGTGGGCTGACTCATACTCCCAGCATCAATCAGTCTCCCTTATTGGAAACCTATGAAGAACTAAAGTCTCCAACCCCTGCCACTCCCTCATCGATGCCGGACGAGGCCGGGTTCAAAAACTCTAGTACTGAAGCGGAGCAAACGAGCCTCCAAAGGGAGACGGATTATGAAAAAAAACAGGAGCGGGCTGGCGAGCAATCCGAAGCGGGCGGCGAGGGTGGTTGGTCGATAGATCTGGATTGGAACCTTGGGGAAGATGATCGGGTGTCAATCAATGCAGTGACGAGCGGCCAGAACGGTGTGAGGGTTATCATTTGGATTAATAACCCAGACACCCTAACGTTAGCTCGAGCATTTAGAGGTCGTTTGCTATCTCAGATCAATAGCCTTGACTTCAACACCACCTCGTGTGAATTTTTAGAGGGCGAAAGACCGACGACGAACCCTAATGAATCACTGGAAAAAACTAGCTTTACTATTGACGCATGAGCGATAACTTCGACGAAAAATCAGTCGCAATCAAATATGGCGACCTTCAAACACCTAAAGTCGTCTCCAAAGCGCGGGGTGAATACTCGTCGGTGCTTCGTGAGATGGCTAAGGAATTAAACATCCCGATTCTGAGGGAACCCCACCTCGTCCAACTTTTGGACGAGGTGGGGATAGATGAAGAGGTGCCAGAAAACTTGTTTGAATTGGTGGCTATTATTTTAGCTTGGGCGTACTGGTTGCGAGATAAGAAACCCGCTGAAGATTAAAGCCTAGAAATTGCGTGGCCTTTTACGAACCCCTTTGCTCATATTTCCCAAATTGTCATATGTTTCGGCCAAAGGATTGTCTTGAGGTGAAAATGAATCCAGAGTTTCCCTTATAGCCGTAATTTTGTGGCGAATAAGCACCTCATTTCTTGTGTGCATATCCTTACACTCTGAGAGGGCATGGTGCAGGATATCCAGGGTCTTTGTGTCTTCACTGAAGCCGACGGACTTTTCAGATTGCTTCTGTAATTGCTCGAGGATGCTAGATTCTGAAATTTTCGTAAGAATTCCGGCTTTCTCCCTCATGCTCTGCTCAAATAACTCAAAGTCTTGGTTTTTAAGGGCGTCGAACTCTCTTTCCAAAAGATCGCGCAGTATTGCTATATCCCTTTTTACTGCCTCAATATCCGCTGCAGTTACCATTTCATTCCTTTTGCTGTAAGAGTTTTGGTTAATGCTTAATAAATCGGGGGTGAATTTGGAGCACACGCGAAAAAACCGGGCAAAGATATTTCCCAGTTTGCGCTAAATGAGACAGCAGTTATCTGCCTCAAGGCTATCCTTGGCTAAAGAAGCTTCTCGAGGGGAATAAAGCTCTCAACGATCTTCTTGTCGTCTAGAGGATATTCTCCGTTTTGGATAGCAGTTTTGATAGATTCGACAGCAGCCTGATCGAAATCTGCCCCTTTGAGGGCCTGCGCAACATTACTGTCTATTGACACATCACCCTCCGTCTTCGTAACACTGTCGTCTAGGTTGCCTTTAACGACAGATTCCTTCTTCGGGGATACATCGCCCTGCTGAACCCGGGGTAGTGAAGCATTGTTCGAGATTGGACTCGTCATATCATCATTCCGTCATACTAGTAACAAGAGGCCTCGAATAAAGGAATCGGCCCTACATCCTCCCCATCGACTGTTCAACACGTTACTTTAAAATTAAATTTATCGGAAGCTTTTAGGGATAATATTTAATCGCGTACTGCAGAGCCCGGGCCTGTGACGGTAGCGGTCACTAACCTTCCAGACTCGATATTTCGAAGTTGTATTCTATCTCCGACATATCCTTGCTCAATGGCTTCCATTTCGATGGTTACAGTAACAGCACCTCGTCGAACAGTGAGTTTTACTATTTCGCCTCTCGATATAGCAGCGATAGGCCTGATGTCTGAGTATCTAATAGGTTGCCCGGGCGCGAGCTGCCTTATCGCTGTAGCCCTACCGAGATCATCTAGGGACTCAATTGTGTCTCTTGGCAGCTCCCCAAAATGAATAAGTTCCCGCGCTACTTCCCTTGAGAGTAGGCTACCTCTCGCCACAAGCGACGTTGTAAACACTGCAGGCTGTGGGATCAATAAATTGGACCGAGAAAGGACAGTTCCCCTGGTAATATATTGAGCGGCCTTGGCACCTTCAATGTCAGATTGGGATAGTCTGTTTCCCAGCGGTATATTTCTAAAGCGCGTCTCGATAGCCTCGATAGCCTCGCTTTTGATAATTGACCCCTCGTCGATGTCGAGGAGCACTCGGTATTGCGTTATTGTCTCAGCAAGCAACGATCCCCGAACGCGCTGACCCGCTCTGACCGCTGTGCTGAGAGCCCTTCCTACAATGTCATCAGTCTCCAGGCTCTCAAAGGCATCAAGCTCGACGAGCGACTCCTCAAGATCATTCTGGTCAATTATTTTACCGGCGGGATAATCTGCCACGAAGACAAATCCTGGTTTCTTCTCGATTACTCGGATTCGTAAATTGAGCCGCCAAGCAGGTGAATCGCATGACGCGCTGATGGTGTTTTGATTGGAAAAGGGGAAGGAGAAGCGATATTCAGAATCGCAGGGTTTGACAACCAGTCTGGGGTCATCAGCCAGTACTTCTATTGCAAGTGGATCAACATTAATTTCTAGCGCGGCCCAGTTTTGGATTGCGTTTATTAACGAAGCCTTGGTTGTGAGTGCGTCTGTAGTTTGCTGTGCACTGAGGGGAGCCGAGTGTCCAGAACAATAAACGAGGATTGCATAGGCCACTATAGGAAACATTCTTCTGCTTTTAAGTACGGTGACTGACATTCATTCTTCCAGCATCTCGGCTTGTCCAATTTTTGGTAGTCGTGTGACCCTGCGAGCAAGACCTCGATACTCAATATTACACTGTAATACTGCTGCAGTTAACCCGGACGCCGTGCGCCATCGGGTTAGGCAAGCGTTTGCCACTTTATTGCCGCTTTTAATAAAGCGATCAGGAGGAGGGGTTTTATTTTTCAACTGGGCGCGAAACCAGAACTCAAAAATATCTATAACTCTCTGTAATTGCTAGTTATTTATTTTTTTCGTTCCTTGTCGGCGAAGATTGAAAGAATTGGCATCATTACTGCTACTACATAAGTGACGCAATTTGATAGTCCAATCGGACGATGAAATTGCAACTTTAATAACCAATCTTTGATTTGGCAGTTTAAGACGACATGAAAAGCACACTAGACAATTACTTCGCCGTGAGTGAGAAGAGCTTGCAGGCAAAGAATACGCGCCTGGAGTTAATCTCTGAAAATATCGCGAATGTAAGCACGCCTGGTTATAAGGCCCGCGATTTGGATTTTACCGCCTTTATGACCGAGGCAGTGAGCAACGCTTCTGCTGTCAGGACCACCAATGCGCGACACATTGAAATAGGCGATGGCGGGATGAACTTTGAAAATGCAATCACTTATCACGTGCCAGCCAGCTCAAGCTTGGACAACAACACCGTGGAAATCGGTGTTGAACAGGCCAAGTTTGGTAAGGCAGCGGCTGACGTTCAAGCCGCAATGGGCTTCATGGAAAGTCGTATCTCAGGCATGAGAAAGGCGTTAAGGGGTGAATAACAATGTCAGCTGATGCTCTTTTGAAAATTGCGGGGTCGGGCTTGAATGCCCAATTGACCCGTATGAACACCATTGCAAGCAATCTTGCGAATGCCACTGTGGTAGCAGGTAGCGCAGAGGAAGCCTACAAAGCTAAACGTGTTGTTTTCTCAAGCTTGATGTTTGACCCGGCCCAGCAAGGCGACCTCACTCAGGATACGCGCAGGGGTGTCTTCGTCAGTGACGTGGTCGAGGACACTGGTTCAGTCAAGGAAATCCATGAACCTGGTAACGCCTTGGCCAACGCGGACGGCTATGTGTTTGGAAGTAACGTGAATGAAATTGAGGAGATGGTGGAGATGCTGGATGCATCACGTGCCTATCAAAATAACGTTTCGGTAGTCACTACGGCTCAGGAACTTATGTCCCGAACTCTAGAATTATTGAAGGTCTAATCAGGGGAGCTCGCTGATGACAATTAATGCAACTATCCCTTCGGCCACAAATGTACTTACCACAGGTGAGTATGCCGAAGCTCAATCAAAGGCAGCAGCCTCGGATGAAAATCTGGGGCGCGATGCCTTTCTTACACTCTTTACTGCACAGTTACAGAACCAAGACCCATTAAGTCCCATGACAAATGAAGCTTTTGTATCACAACTCGCGCAGTTCTCCTCGCTTGAGTCGATGCAGAGCGTTGATACCTCTATGCAGTCCATGACGGAAGGTATGAAGTCCGACAGGTTTCTCCTCGGTGCAAATTTGTTAGGGACGAAAATCAACGTTCCAAGCGAGCAAGCTCAGCTAGTCGAAGGTAATCCTATTTTAGGATTTTCAAACCTTGATGAAGGTCATTCTGAATTGGTTTTTAGCGTCAGTGACGCAAAGGGTGAGCCTGTTTATGAGGAGCTTCTCGAGAACGTGCCGGCAGGAAATTTAAGGCTCAAGTGGACTGGAGTGAACATGGCTGGTGAATTGCAGCCGGCGGGAAGTTATTCGCTCTCACTAAAGACTTCAGAGGATGGGAAGGCCGTTGAAATTCCCATCAATACGCCACAGATTATCCAGTCTGTCAGATGGAATGAAGCAAAGGAAGAGGTGCAGGTAGAAGTGGCCAATGGCCGGGTGTTATCCCTCGCAAGCCTTGAAAAATTTAATATTTAATCATACCGGAGTTATAGTAAATGTCCTTTTATACATCTCTAACTGGTCTAAACGCTGCTACAAAAGACATGGCAGTGACCTCCAACAATATCGCTAACACCGAGACCACAGGGTTCAAACGTTCAGAAGTAAAGTTCTCAGATTTGTTTGCTACAACCCCCGGGGCTAAGGCGTCCAGCGCCACGGGCACAGGAACTAAAATAGATCAAGTTTCTCAGGAATTTTCGCAGGGGGACATCGAGAATTCTGACAATGTTCTTGATTTGGCAATATCGGGTGATGGCTTTTTCCCTATCCAGGCAGAGGATGGTACCCGGGTATTTACAAGGAATGGCGGATTCATGTTGGATTCGAACAATTTGGTAGTCAATAGCGACGGGTATCAGCTACTCGGCAAGTCTGTTGATGCTGCTACTGGAGCAGCGACCGGCGATCTTGGCTTAATTTCGATCCCATCTACTATTCCCTCAACTTCAGCGGAGACTGCAAAAGTTACATTCGCTGATTTGACGGCGAACCAGACGTTGGTGCTAGGTGGTATCACATTGACCGCTGGTACTGATGGTGCCACGGCAGCCGAAGTCGCAGCCGCATTCACCAATATTGCAAAAGATGGCGCTGCAGATGCATCCGGAGCAACTATTGCTTCAGCCACAGGAACTCTCACTGGCTGGTCGACGAGCGCTGCGAATGGCAATTCAATTACATTTACAAGTATTACTACAGGTGACGTGGCCGACTTGGCCAACACTGGTACCGGTTCTATTGCAATCGTTAGTAGTCCCGCCAATCATGATTTTACGGGCGTCACTATTGATGCAGATGGAATGATGTCGGCAAGTTACTCAGACGGGTCGGTAGTGAAGACGGCGCAAATTCTCCTCGCAAAGTTTGCAAGTAATGAAGGGCTGGTCCAATCAGCAGGCTCTTCTTACAGTGCTACAAATAAGTCAGGGGCAGCTGTATTCGCAGCAGGTGGTGAGCCTGGTTATGGAACTATACTATCTGGCTCTGTTGAACGTTCGAACGTGGACATAACTGCTGAGCTTGTCGATTTAATTAAGGCTCAGAGGAACTTCCAGGCAAACGCCAAGGCGATTGAGACTAACTCAAGCTTGGCCTCAACACTCATTAATATGCGTGGTTAATTAGCTTAGTAACGGGACGAGTTGATATGGACAAACTTGTATACACAGCATTGGGCGCTATTTCAAATCAGTCGTTTCAGCGCGTCCAGTTAACAAATGACTTGGCCAATGTTTCTACCATCGGTTACAAGCGGAGCATTACGGCGCGCCCCGAAACTGTAGCGTTAGAAGGTACTGGACTGCCCACGCGTTATCAGGCAGTCATATCTGCTAGGGCTGAGGAAATAAACCTAGGAGAGGGGTATCACATTGAAACAGGGGTCCAGACAGACGTCGCGATGAATAATTTCACTGTACTTGGGGTCCAGGGTGACAATGGTGATATTGCATTCACCCGGCGCGGTGATATTCGGGCAACCGAGACGGGGCTTCTAGAAACTGGTTCAGGCCATCTTGTGCTTGATGACGGTGGCAATCCCATAACGGTGCCAGCAGATACCCTTGTGTCTATTGGAACAGATGGGACAGTTTACGGACTTGATGGGGGAGACCCTGCTGGTGTCCCTGTGGCACTGGGTAATCTTTTGTTAAGAGATGCCAGCGTAACGCCCCTTGTGCGCCGTACCGACACTTTGTACACGCCTGCGGACCCAGAAGTGGTCGATGGCAATGGAGATTTTCCCACCGGCCCAGAGCCCGTTTCAATCTCAGTAGGGTCGCTTGAGGGCAGTAACTCGGATGCCGTTGAAGTAATGGTCAACCTGCTCGACTATTACCGTTCTTTCGAAACGCAGATGAAAATTATAAAGAGTTCTGAAGAGTTAGATGAATCTGGCTCCCGCATGATGTCCGTGCGTTAGCTTACTAATTAAATGAATTTGAAAACTTAGAATATTGAGGATTTAATAATGGATGCTTCAATGTGGGTGGCAAAGACAGGCCTTTCTGCGCAATCAACTCGGATGACTGTAATTGCGAATAATTTAGCAAACGTAAATACGATTGGATTTAAAAAAGACAGAGCAAACTTCGAAGATCTACTTTACCAGCGCATTGTTCAGGCTGGGGCCCAGGCTGATGCAACTGCAGAGACTCCAACCGGCATGATGCTTGGTACAGGAACGAGGGTGGTTTCGACAGAAAAGCTCCATCGGCAAGGGAACATGATATCCACAGAAAATTCTCTGGACGTCGCGATCGCAGGGGATGGGTTCTTTGCTGTGCAACAGGCTGATGGAACGATCGCATACACAAGAGACGGCTCCTTTAAAATCTCTAACGAGGGAATACTGGTTACCGGGTCCGGCGAGCAACTGATACCTGCTATTAACATTCCACAAGATGCAATGAGCATTAGCATAGGGCGCGACGGAACTGTAAGTGCTGAGTTGGCTGCCGGAGGCGGACTGAACCAGATCGGTCAGTTTCAAACTACTCGCTTTCCTAATCCTGCCGGACTGACGCCTGTTGGCAGAAACCTCTATGCACAAACTAACGCCAGCGGCGCCCCTCTCGTCAGCACTCCAGGCGATCAAGGCGCAGGCATGTTGACCCAAGGCGTCCTTGAGGCTTCAAATGTCAACGTGGTAGAGGAAATGGTCAATATGATCGAGACGCAGCGAGCTTATGAAATTAACTCTAAGGCTATTTCAGCTGCCGATGGCATGCTGCGCTTTTTGAATAATAATCTTTAACTGGGTGGCTCCGATGTTTAGAATTTTCTCAATCTCTTTAGTGATCCTTGCTCTACAGTCATGTGCGTCAGGAAACTCTGCTGTTTCGTCACTGGAGTCTGATTTTGCATTGACTTATCCAGAACCAAAGCCCTCCTCGAAGCTGCTAACCGGCGCGATTTTCGATAACGGAAACTCGCTGTATCCTGCAGGGCGCGCGTATAAAGCGGGTTCCGTGCAAGTAGGCGACATCGTTACCGTCATCCTTAATGAGACTGCGCAAGCTTCCCGGATCACCGGTCTTACTACGGAACGATCTTCCTCGAATGGCGGCATAATTGCGGGTGAAGCTTCTGCTTTGTTCCCTAATGCAAGTTTCTTAGACCGAGCTACCGGCGCTGACGCTACAGTATCGAGCGCGGGCACTGGCACTGCGGGACAGTCTGCTTCGTTGACTGGTTCTATTTCAGTGGTCGTCGTTGACGTAATGCCTAACGGAAATGCAGTTGTCTTCGGAGAAAAGCAGTTAGGGCTTAATGAGGGAAGTGAAGTGATACTCGTGAAGGGTGTAATTCGGCCAGACGACATCATGCCAAATAACACAATACTCTCGACGCGTCTGGCAAATGCTCAATTTTCTTATAGCGGCGTCGGCGAGCTAGCACGTGCAACCAAAAGCCCTTGGGGCATCAACGTTCTCTATAGTCTATGGCCATTTTAAGGATAAGAAGATGCGTTTTTACAAACTTCTAATTAGCACGCTTATTTGTATTTCTACAACAGCTCAAGCAGATAGAATTAAAGATTTAGTCGATGTTGCTGGCGTGAGAAGTAACCAGGTCGTTGGGTACGGGTTAGTTGCAGGTCTGTCCGGCACCGGAGATGGCAGAGATCTCCGCGTGACCGGTCAGAGCTTAACATCTTTGCTATCTGGTCTTGGAGTAAGCATCGATGGACCTGTGTCAGAGTTCGACCTGGGCGAAAATCTTATCCGGTTGGCGCAACAAAATGCGACTCAGCCGTTGCAAACCGACAACCTCGCGTCTGTTATGGTTACTGCAGAGATTCCACCTTTTGCGAAGCCGGGGCAGCGTATAGATGTAAATGTCTCAACGGTTGGTACTGCAGAAAGTTTGCGGGGCGGAAGTTTAATTCTTACTGAGTTATATGGAATTGATGGTCAAGTATATGCGATGGCGCAGGGTGCTCTCACTGTAACCGGGATATCAGAGTCCGCTGCTGGTTCTAGCATAGAGATAGGTGTGCCAACTTCGGGAAGAATTCCTAATGGTGCAATCATAGAAAGACTAATTGAAACCCCTTTCGAGACTGCAGATCACTTCGTCTTAAATGTTAGAGATGCAGATTTTTCGACGACTAATGCAATAACTCAAGCAATCAATTCCACCTACGGGCAAGGTTTAGCTACTCCTCTGGATGCTGTCTCTATCGCTGTCGTTGCACCCTCTGATCTTGTACAAAAAGTATCTTTTATTAGCGAAATAGAGAACATGGATATAGACCCTGGTGAACCGACGGCTCGGGTTGTGATTAATTCTCGAACCGGCACAGCAGTCATAAATAGATCTGTAAAGGTTGCGGCTGCTGCCGTATCTCATGGGACCATTTCGGTGAGGGTTAATGCTTTTAACGAAGTTAGTCAACCCGGTCAGCCTGGAGCGATAAATAATGTAGGAGACACAGTGGGTGTCACCAATGCAGAAATTGCTATTGATGAGCCGCTAAGTAATATGTTTGTTTTCGAAAGTGGTATTGAGCTTCAAGATATTGTAGATGCCGTTAATCAGGTGGGCGCTACCCCTTCGGCTCTGATAGCTATTTTGGAGGCTCTAAAGCGCTCCGGAAGTTTGAAAGCAGAGTTGGTGGTTCTCTGATGAATTTTAATTCAACATCTATGCAGAGCACATACGACTTTGCTTCTATGTCAGCCTTAAAAAAAGGATCGACAGGCAGCTCTGCTGAGCGTGCGCAAGCTGGCGAAAAGGTTGCTGCGGAATTTGAGGCTGAGTTTCTTAGGCTAGTAACTTCCTCGATGC
>MDSV01119889.1_pt1 | contig 11004 bp, 7 predicted proteins | sample 810851 | NCBI WGS metagenome assembly MDSV01 (sample SAMN05326640, study PRJNA326480) | marine metagenome | isolation source: seawater | place: Atlantic Ocean: North East | collected 2012 | reverse complement strand
GTATAAAGATAATTTATCTTTATACCCTTTTTTTTGGTTATTAAACTTTATAATAATTTTTTGCTACAAGGTTTGTTAAATTTTTTTTCATAGTGTAGTTTCAAAAACGAGCATATTGCTTACCCACCACAAAAAACAATCAAAAAGGTGGGATTAAACAACAGGTGAAACAGAGTGGTACCTATGAAAAATAATAAATTTACCCCATCTTTAATCGCAGCTGGCTTAGCACTTTCAAGCTTTACAGCACTTGCAGACGACGACCGTTACATCATTCAGGTAGACAACAACGCAAAAGGCATTGTGAAAGCACTGGCAAAACAATCTGGTGCAGAAATTCACGTTGATGCCGATGGCTTCATCGCTGCGACGTTCAGCGGTAAATCTTTGAGTGACGTGAAAGGGTTACTTAACAACCCACACGTTAAATTAGTTGAAGCTGACCTAAAACGCGTGCCAATGGCCTTATTTAACGATGACGCGGGCGACCCAACACAAACCCAATTAACGCCATACGCTGTTTATCAATCACAGGCTGACCAAGTTGCATTTGATAGCAACGCTGGCATGAAAGTGTGTGTTATTGACTCAGGGCTAGATTCATCGAATGCTGATTTCAACTGGTCTGCAATTACCGGCGATAATGATGTTGGCACTGGTAATTGGTTTGAAAATGGTGGCCCTCACGGCACACACGTAGCCGGTACCATCGGCGCGGCTGATAACGGCTTTGGTGTAGTGGGCATGGCGCCTGGCGTTGATATGCACATCATCAAGGTATTTAACGCTTCTGGCTGGGGCTATTCATCAGATTTAGCACAAGCAGCTCAGCTGTGTTCTCAGGCTGGTGCTAACATCATAAACATGAGCCTTGGTGGCGGTGGCGCAAACTCTACAGAAGAAAACGCGTTTAAAAACTTCGTTGCAGCGGGCGGCTTAGTTGTGGCTGCTGCTGGAAATGACGGCAATAGCGTTCGTTCTTATCCTGCAGGCTACTCGTCAGTGATGATGATTGGCGCAAACGATGCGGATAACAATATTGCGGACTTTTCTCAATACCCATCGTGTAGCTCGGGCCGCGGTAAGCGCGTTACTACCGACGAAACTATCTGTGTTGAGGTAACTGCAGGTGGCGTAGACACCCTTTCAACCTATCCTGCAGGCGGTGCGTCACTATCTGCAATGAGCGCTGACGGTGTTGGCTTTGCATCATCGGCGATGGAAAATACCGGTACGGTATCAGCGGCGACTTACTTCCTAGGCTTAGGCGATGCGGTAGATACTGGCGCAGCGGGCAAGGTTTGTGTTATTGACCGCGGTAGCGTGTCGTTCTACGACAAGGTTAACAACTGTGAACTATCTGGTGGTGTAGGTGCCGTTATTATCAACAACGAACCTGGCATGCTTTACGGCACGCTAGGTGATACTAACAATACCTCAATCCCTGCTGTAGGTGCAGCGTTCGAAGATAGAAGCGCATTAGTAGCAGCATCTACTATCGACATTTCAATTGGCGCAAGTGACTACGGCTACATGAGCGGAACTTCAATGGCGACGCCAGCCGTTGCAGGTATTGCTGCGCTGGTATGGTCAAATCACCCAACGTGTACCGGTGAAGAGATCCGTAGCGCGCTTAAAGCGACTGCAATGGATGCAGGCGCCGCAGGTAAAGACGACTTCTTTGGCTATGGTATCGCTCAAGCGGCCGATATGAATGCTTACCTAACTCAAAATGGTTGCGCTGGCGGCAACGGCGGTGGTGACAATGGCGGTGGTGATAACGGTGGCGGTGATACAGGCGGCACCGGCGACTTAACCCTTACGGCTACCGGCTACAAAGTAAAAGGCACACAACGTGTAGATCTTTCTTGGGCTGATGCTATGTCGTCAAATGTTGATATATATCGCAACGGAAGTGTGATTGCTACCACAGCAAACGACGGCGCGTATACCGATGCTCTTAGCTCAAAAGGCGGTGCTACTTATAGTTATCAAGTGTGTGAAGCAGGCACAACTACCTGTTCAGCAAGTGTTAGCGTTGTTTTCTAAACCTTTCATAAATTATGTTTTTGCCAGAGGTTGCAATAATGCGTTAACCATTGTGGAAACGAAATCTTAAAGAAAGAAACTAAAAAAGCGGGCAGTTTTATACTGCTCGCTTTCTTTTTATTCGCCCTAAATTAGCTTGGCAATAGTGCCTAGCTAAACATCTGGGTTGCTAGGTTTTGCTGTACAGCCTGCGCAGACGACGCACTCAGCTCAATCTCGATAGGATCGGCTTTACCCGACAACCAGATTTTAAGCTCGGCGTCGGTATCAAAGTGTCCTGCCGTCTCAACGATGAACTGCGTAATCGATTTGTAAGGAATAGAGTGATAGTTCACTTTGCGCCCAGTAAGCCCTTGCTTATCAATAAGGATCAAACGCTTGTTCGTGAATACACTTAAATCGCGCACTAATTTAAACGCTGAAGTAACGGTCTCGTTAGCTGCAAGTATGGGCGTAAGCTCTTCTTGTACATCAGAAGCGCTTGTCTCGCTTGCATTACCCATGATGGTATCAAATAAACCCATAATTATTTCCTTTTAGGCAGAGGCAAGTTTTACTCGCCATTGAACTCTGTGCGCCAGTGGCTTGGGTTTATCTAAAGCAAAGCCTTGACCGTAGTCGACCTTAAGCTCTCTAAGCACCTCTGCAGTAGCGTTGTCCACTACAAACTCAGCTACCGTTTGTTTACCCATACTGTGCGCAATATTATTAATCGCAGTAACTGTAGCATGATCAATTGGATCGTGAACAATGTTTCGCACAAAGGAACCGTCTATCTTCACGTAGTCTACGTCAAGGTGCTTAAGGTAAGTAAACGACGACATACCTGCACCAAAATCATCTAAGGCAAAGCTACAACCTAAATCGCGTAGCGTGGATATAAAGTGTTTAGCGGCACTTAAATTCGTTACCGCCGTTGTCTCTGTTATTTCAAAGCAAATCTTCTCTGCAGGTACCGACGTGCTTTGCATTCTTTGCGTAATTTTATGAAGAGCCATCTCGTCACCTAGCGTTATGCCCGATAAGTTAATAGCCACTTTGCCAACGTTATCAATATGCGCTGGGTTACTTTCAAGGGTTTTGAGGGTGTTATCTACCACCCACAAATCCACTTTATTCATTAAACCGTGACGTTCAGCTAACGGGATAAATAATCCTGGACTGATAAGACCGCCCTCTCTAGCGTTTAGACGAAGCAATATTTCATAATGTTGAAGGTGTCCCGCTTTATCTTCATTAGGTACATTAAGCGGCATTATAGCTTGGCTATACAATTCAAAGCCGTCGTTTTGCAGCGCGTGGTGTAACGCATGCAGTACTTGATTCTCACTATCGTCGATGGCCATTTGTGAGTCGTTGTCGTGAAACACAAAGTAACGGTTTCGCCCCAAGTGTTTTGCTTTATAGCAGGCATTGTCGGCAGCCTTGATCAATGCTTCCGCGCTTTGTGTGCTTTCATTTATTTCGATTACGCCAATGCTTGCGCCCACAAAAAACAACTTGTCGTCATATACAAAACGGTAATTGGAGATAGCCAACAATAGTTTATCTAGGCGCTTGGTCACCTCTACTAAACTTTGATTACGAAATATAATACAAAATTCATCTCCGCCTATTCGCGCTAGCAAGTCTTGCCCGTTTACATACTGTCTGAATATGGTAGATATCTCTTTCAGTAGCTTGTCGCCAGCGGGATGACCACAGCTATCATTCACCAATTTAAAACGGTCCATGTCGATAAAGCACATCACACTTTGTTTGTGTTGAGCATGAGGCATGTTTAAGAAGGTCACCTCATTGTAACCCGCGCGACTTACGATATTGTTCTCTTCTAGCTCGGCGAGCTTAGCGTTTTTACCACTCGCGTTTTGCTTATTGCTGCGATGTGTGTCGTTGAGGATCTCTCTTAACTTTTCATCAAAAGCATAACGGTTGAAAAGCCCTGTTAATTGATCATGATTTGCTTGAAAGTAGACTTCTTCCTGAAGCGCTAGTTCCTTAGTGACGTCTCGCGCTATGCCTTCAACGGCCACTAACCGGCCTTCATCATCTAATATTGGCGTGTCGGAGAACTCTAGCGCCAATGGCTCACCTACTTTGCCTTGATAATGAACAATATAAGGTTCAGGTTTTTCTCCGCGAGCAATGGTTTGACGAATCTGAAAAGTTTCATCAGGTACTTGGCGTACATAGCGCGATTCATTTACGCAAAAATCATCCGCAGAAAAGCCAAGAATTTTTTCAATACCAGCACTCACGTAGATAAAATTATGCTCGACAGTTTTTGTGTAAACAAAGTGTCTATGCATCCCATCAACTAAGCGGCGGTATTTTTCCTCGCTGCGTTTAAGGTCATTTTGGGCACGAAAACGTTCGGTGACATCCCTTATTGTTAAAGCGATATTCTCCCCCGCCTTTACCACCTGAACTTTTATCCATTCTGGGCTAATTTCGGTACTTTCAATGGCAATATGGGCTTCATATGGTACGCCATCTTTATACACGTTTTGCGCATTTATAAATTCGTGACTCAACCCTAAATACCGCATTTGCTCTGCCAATGTCATTGAGCCCAGTGCTTCACACGCCCCGCGAAATAGATAGCGGGTATAGGAATTGGCTTCGACTAGCGAAAAGTCGCTTTCTTTAGGCTGATAGATAAGCAACGCATCAAGAGAGGCTTCGCTGGCGGTTAAGTAACGCTGTTGGCTGAGCGATAAACTAACCGCCCCCTTTAACTGTTTGTGCAGTACGTAGCTAACCAGCGCTGACATCAGTAAGCCCGTTAGTATGATGAGGAGCCCTGCGTTATAAGGGCTTAGCTGAGACTGCATAGAAAGATAAAAGTCTCTTTCTAAGAACGTAAAGGGAGCCAAAGAAACAATCGTACCGTCGTCAGCAAATTCGCCGCTTTTAAATAACGTGGCGTCGTCAGAATGGATTTGGAAATTAAACTGAGGGCCAACTAATTCACCCAACATAACCCCCAATATGGTTTGAACATCGAACCCCGCTATTAAATAGCCGTGCTCGGGCTCTTGAGGGCTTATGGCTCTGCCTACTACGATAAAATGATGTTCAGCTTCCTGAGAATAAAGCAGCGTACTTTCTAAATCTTCAGACAGGCTAGAGACGTTTAATCCTAGCGCCTCCATTGGCTTCCCAATAAGCGTATTGTCAATGCGCGTCTTGATACCCGTATTGGGCGTTGTTACCCAAGCGATTTTTCCAGTGGCATCAACAAATACTAGCGAGGAGAATCCTTGTTGCATACCCATTAACGACAGGGCTTGAGCATTAAACCAATCCACTTGGTTTGGTTCAAAGGTGGGCCAATTCTGCATTAGGTTATGCACCGCTTTAATGCGTTCATTTGAGAACACTTCAAGACTGATCTTTACTTGTTCGGCAACTGACTGGGCTTTGGAGATTCGGACTGCGCGTTCGTCGTTTTGAATAAAGGCGCCTGCAGATATGAAGATTAAAGAAAGAAGCAGAAATAACACCGCAGGCAGGGCGTATATGCGATGGTTTATTTTGCTTAACATGTGTCTATCTCCGAAAACTGCAGGCGGTATACTAAAGTAGAATTATGAAATAAATATGAATTGCCTTATACACGATGCGGTGATGATACTGGCGCAAGTGAAAAGTATCTGGCACTGTATGAAATCAGTTTTTCTTTTGATGCGTATTAAGACGTTTAAAATAAGACGTTACAGAGACTTAAAGTAGCTTTTGCAATTTTGGCACAAACGCTAAAACCTTATATGCATTGAAAAATAAAGAATAAAAGAGCATTCAGAAAATGAGAACACCTCCCAGCTTTGATAGTATTAAGCTTGCTTACGAGCGTATAAAAAATAACGTTAAGAAAACCCCTATCGTGGAATCTTCGTTGCTTAACCAATGGATGGGTAACCGTATTTTATTTAAAGCAGAATGTTTGCAAACCATCGGGGCGTTTAAAATTCGCGGTGCAATGAATTTTTTGGCTCGTTTAAAAGAAGAAGGCCGTTTACCGAAGCATGTGGTTGCAAATAGTTCTGGGAATCATGCACAGGCGGTAGCCTACGCAGCTGCTCACTTCGGTGTTAAAGCGACAATTTTTGCAGGCAAAACGATATCTCCTATTAAAGCCTCGGCCACACAAAGTTATGGTGCTGAATTAAAGCTATTTTCCACCCGTCTAGAGGCCGACGCTGCGGTGAAAGAAGCATCGAAAGCGCCAGATACTGTATGGATCCCCCCGTTCAATGATGAGGATATTGTATCAGGGCAAGGCACCGCGGCGCTTGAGGCACTTAATGAGGTGGGTAAGGTAGATGCCGTCTTTGCGCCATGCGGCGGTGGCGGATTGTTGTCGGGTACACTTTTGGCGACTCGCGCGTTACAACCCGACGCACTGGTTATTGGGGCTGAGCCGGCTGAGGCCAATGATGCATCAATGTCGCTTCAGGCAGGGGAAATTATTGCTTTAAACCACACTCCAGACACCTTGGCAGATGGCGCAGCTACGCCATCTGTTGGCGATGTCACTTTCCCGCTCCTTCAAGAACTTGACGATTTTTATGAAGTTGATGAACTGCAAATTGCTTACTGGACTCAATGGCTTCATCATTTACTGAAGCTTCACATTGAGCCAACTTGCGCTATGACCATGGCTGCGGTTGCAGCATGGGCAGCAAATACGCCTCCAGGTCAAACTGCGTTGGTCATATTAAGCGGCGGAAACATTAGCCAGTCGAGCATGGCAAAAATATGGGGACGTGACTTTTTACTACAGCCCCCTATTCTCGATTTTAGCGAGGCCGACGAGCTTGATGAAACGAGTGAGGCCAAGGCGTAAAAAGCTCAAAGAATAACGATACAAGTTACGCAGAATAATACTCTTAGAATAATTAAATAAAGGCAGAAAACTCCATGAACTCTACTTTACGTAAATCAAAAACGAGAAAACAATTAAGACTTGGCGCCATAAGCTCTGCATTATTCACTGCACTGTCTTTTGCAGCCATAGGAAGTGCTAGCGCGGCTACTCTCGTTGAAAATGTTAAAGGGTATACGCTTAATGAGGCTGGCGAACTTATCTCGTTCAAAAACCTTGTAATGGATGAGGGTAAAGTGGTTGCCCTAGACGTAAATAAAACAGCGCCTGAAATTAAAGCTAGCATCGACGAGACTATTAATGGTGATGGCAAAGTGATGCTACCAGGGCTTATTGATGCTCACGGTCATTTACTTGGCTTAGGGGCAAACTTACTCGAAGTTAATTTGCGAGAAAGTAGCAGTGCGCAAGACGCGGCCAAGATGGTTGCTGACTATGCGTTTGCTAATAGTCAACAATCTTGGATTACTGGCCGCGGCTGGAATCAAGAATTATGGTCTGACAGAGCTTTTCCCACCGCTACCGATTTAGACAAAGTCGTGTCTGACAGGCCGGTATTCCTGACTCGGGTCGATGGTCATGCAGCCTGGGTTAATACTAAGGCTATGGAGCTAGCTGGTATCACTAAAGACACCAAGTCCCCCGTTGGCGGCGAAATAATAAAAGACGTAAACGGCAACCCTACTGGCGTGTTCATTGACAACGCATCACTACTCATTGAAGAACATTTACCTAAAGCCAGCAATGCAATATATGAACAGCAACTCAATGCTGCGGGTGAGCACTTACTAGCAAATGGTATCACGTCAATGCACGATGCCGGCGTGAGCAGAGATGTTTACGATTTCTATTTGAAAGAGGCCGTGGAAGGTGATTTACCGGTGCGTATTTACGCTATGGTAAGCGCTACTGACCCTGAACTTTCAACGATGTTGGGTAATGGACCAATACGCGATGATGACGATTTTCTGTATATTCGTTCGGTAAAAGCTTATGGCGATGGCGCATTAGGTAGCCGAGGAGCCGCATTGCTAGAACCCTACTCAGATGCGCCTCATCAACATGGCCTATTGCTGACACAACCGGAGGACATGACAGAGCTTTTCACTACCGTTATCGGCGCAGGCTTTCAGCTTAACTACCACGCCATTGGCGACAAAGCTAACCATGTTGCGTTGAATGAATTTGAGGCCTCTTTTGAAAACATCGGCGGCAGCGAATTGCGCAATCGTATTGAGCACGCTCAAGTCATCGCTCCAGACGATTTAGCGCGCTTTGCATCGTTAAAAGTACTTCCCTCCATGCAGCCAACACATGCTACCAGCGATAAAAACATGGCAGAGGATCGCATTGGTAAAGACCGTATGAAAGGGGCTTACGCATGGAAGACGCTTTTAGATTCTGGTATCGCATTGCCCTTAGGGTCTGACTTTCCCGTTGAATTGGCCAACCCGTTTTACGGTCTTCACGCGGCGGTTACCCGTCAAGACAGAAATAACCAGCCGGTAAAGGGGTGGTATGCCCATGAAGCATTAACTGTTAAACAAGCATTTAAAGGTTTTACGCTCGATGCGGCCTACTCGGGGCATATGGAGGATTCGTTAGGTACGTTAACGCCAGGCAAATGGGCAGATTTTATTCTAGTTGATCAAGATATTTTCACTATTGATGCCAAGGACATTTGGAAAACAGAAGTACACGCAACCTATGTGGCGGGTGAACAAGTGTTTTCCAAGCAAGCACCGAAACAATAGCGTTTATTAAAGAGAAGCTAAGCATTAATAATGAGTAGTTCAAATAAAGGGCTTTTAACCAAAGGCATCGGCAGTATTGGCGCTGCCCTTTTGGTATTAAACGGGCTAATTGGGGCAGGTATTTTTGCGCTGCCCGCCAAAATGGCCGCAGAGCTCGGTGCCTTTAGCCCTTATATCTTTTTGATTTTTGGCGCGCTCATGCTTGCCATTGTGTGGTGCTTTGGGCAGTTGGCAGCCCTGTACCAGGAAACCGGTGGGCCTGTAGTATATGCGCGCAAAGGGTTCGGCGATGCCGCTGCGTTTCAAACCGGCTTTGTTTATTACCTCGCTCGCGCCACCGCTATAGCAGCTAATATGCATGTTTTATTGCTGTACGCAGGCTATATATGGCCGGAAATTAATACAGGGTCAGGTAAGTCATTTGCGATTGTTGTACTGACAACAGCATTAATTCTCGTGAATATTGTCGGACTTAAAGCCGCCATGCGATCACTCGATACTATCTCGGTGCTTAAGCTGTTGCCCTTCGTGGCATTGATTATAGCGGGCTATTGGCAGCTAGACTTTTCTACTGCATTAACCAGCTCTGCTGCTCCGGTTATTCCAGCATTTGATACCATTTCAGCCGGCGCCCTACTTACGCTTTATGCCTTTATTGGTTTTGAAACTGTGGTGGTGACTAGTGGCGAAACCAATTCACCGAAAAAAACAATACCTCGCGCATTAATGCTTACTGTTTCAGGCATTGCCATATTTTACTTTTGCGTGCAGTGGCTTTATTGGCAGACCGTCGGACCAGAGAAACCCGATAGCGCACCACTTATCGCACTCGCCAACATGATATTTGGCGAAACCGGGGCGCTTGTTATGACTCTAACCGCTGTAGTCTCGGTTGCCGGAAACTTGCTGGCAAACATGATTTCCACCTCCCGCCTTACCTATTCTATGGCGCAGCAGTCACTCGTTCCTGGGAAGCTAGGTAATATATTGGGAAGGGTTCACAACAAGTTTGCAACGCCGTATCTGTCCATATTAGTACTTGGTCTTTTCGCTGGTGCTATGGCGCTTAGCGGCAGCTTTGTGTGGCTTGCGATTTCCAGCGTATTGGCGCGGCTTGTGGTGTACGCCATGTGTGTGGTCGTGCTGATGAAAGCGCAGCAAAGCTCTTTGCGTAGCGCGTTTCAGCAGAGCGCTTCTGTTCAAGGCACTGCAGGCTCAAAAGTCAGTCCTACAAACTTGTTAAAGCGTTTGATACCCTTTGTCGCATTTGCGGTTTGCGCATGGTCTATTGCACAGTCGTCAACCAACGCATGGTTGTTTTTACTCGGCGAATTAGCCGTTGGCGCACTGCTCTATTTAGCGCTTTTTCATTTCACTCCAAGCAACAAAGTATCAAAAGGTTAAACAGTGGAAATTCAAGTTATACCGGTTACGCCCTTTGCCCAAAACTGCTCGTTAATTTGGGACTCATCCACTAACAAAGGTGCGTTTGTCGACCCAGGCGGCGATATCGAAAAGCTTATTGCAGCTACGACAAATAAGGGCGTGAGTATTGAAAAAATAATTCTCACTCATGGACACTTAGATCACGTTGGCGGCACTGTCGCCATCGCAGAACATTACGGTGTACCTATTGTTGGGCCTCATATTGGCGATAAATTCTGGTTAGATGCACTTATGCAGCAAAGCCAGATGTTTGGCTTTCCACCGGCTCAGCCCTTTGTACCTAACGAGTGGTTAAACGACAACGACACGATATCGGTAGGAAATTTGACTCTTGAGGTGCTTCATTGCCCGGGCCATACGCCAGGACATGTGGTGTTGGTAGAGCGCTCAAGCAAACGGGTTATTGTCGGCGATGTGATATTTGCAGGCTCAATTGGCAGAACCGACTTCCCACAGGGAAATCATCAGCAGCTTATCGACTCTATTAAGCAAAAAATTATGGTATTGCCCGATGATATGACGATTTACCCGGGCCACGGACCAACCACTACCGTTGCGACTGAAAAGGCCACGAATCCTTATGTGTCTGGCAGGTTTGGGTAGCCTAAGTACTAATAAAATGAAAAAGGCGAGGTACGTTTAACTGCAGCGCCCTCGCCTTTTTGTTATCTCATACCGGTTGCAAACATGATTGTAGCGATATGCAACAGGTATTAGCAATGAATGCTTATTCGTAAGCACCACTTGCGTAGTGCAATTCATAGCTGTGGCTATAAATTTCAAGAATGTTGCCAAACGGGTCTTCCATGTAAATCATGCGGTAAGGCTTTTCACCGGGATAGTAATAACGCGGCGCCTTCATTCGCT
>MDSV01195945.1_pt1 | contig 11005 bp, 4 predicted proteins | sample 810851 | NCBI WGS metagenome assembly MDSV01 (sample SAMN05326640, study PRJNA326480) | marine metagenome | isolation source: seawater | place: Atlantic Ocean: North East | collected 2012 | reverse complement strand
CCGCCGAGCGCGCGCTCGACGAACGCGCGCGCGCTCGGGAACCCCGCGGGCGCGGGTACGAGACCTTTGACCTGGTCGATCGTCCTCCTTCGCGCGACGCGGACGACGACGGAGAAGGCGCGCTTGTCGTTGCACGAGACGAACAGCGCGTTTTGCCCCAGGGACAGGAGCGCGAAGGGAACCTCCACCACGGGGTCCCGCCCGGCTTTGCCCAGCGCGTTGCCGGGCTGGCGGTACATCACCGCGAGTGGCGCCTGGTTCACGCGCACGCTCGCGGTGAACGGCCAGTGCAGTCGCGCGACCACCGGGTCGTCGATCATCACGCACGCGATCTGCACTTGGTACTCGCGCTCGCTCGCCCCCTTCGCCGCGTCTTTCCGGAGCAGCTCGTGTTGCTCGGCGGTGAGCGTGAACGGGCGCTGCAGCGTCTGCTGGTTCCCGCTCCCCGAGCGCGCGAGCCGCGTGGGGGCCATCACCACCCCGGGCGTGGACGCCAGCCTCGGCGCGTCCGCGGCGGCCCAGAACGGGTCGCACGCCAGAACGCGCGCCCACACCCCGGGGTCGGCCGGCGCCTGCGCCGCCTGCGCGCGCGCGTGCGCCGACGGCGGGCCGCTCCACGGGTCGTGCGAGGCGTGCGCTCCGGGGTGTCGTCGCTTCTCTCCCCTCGCTTGTACGGGGGTGTATGTGCCCGGTCGCGTCTCGTCCCAGATCTGCCCGCGCTCCGCCGCGAGACGCGCGTGCGCTCGTTTCATCACCGCCTCCACCGCGCTTTTTCCACCCGCGTGGCGCACGAGAATCACCGATGTACCCATCTCCATCAACCGGCGCACGAGCTCGGGCTTGGGGCCGGTCTTCGGCATGTGCAGAGCCACGAGGATGTCCTGCAGTTCCTTGACGCGCAACGCGTGCAAAGAGTGGAGGAGGTCTCGGCTGATCAAGTCATTTACGTGCGGCGCCATCTCTGGGAAGAGGAAGGCCGCGCGGAGAGGTGCGCGGGTGCGCGCTGAGAGAGCGCGACTGGAGTCGAGGCGAACGCCCTATGGGCGTTCGGACGTGCGGCACGAGAGCTGCCGGCGTGCACCCTTCCCTCTGCTGCCCGCAGGAGGAGCAGCAGAGGACACCCCTCCGCACCGTCTTTGTGTCAGATCGATACGAACGCGACTTCGCTTGAGTGGACACGTACGTACGTTCCGCAGTTCCGCAGTTCCGCCGCGCGCCCCGCCGACTTTTTGAAGAAATAACCCAATTCAATCATTCTTTTTTTGGCGACTAAAATGCCATATCAAGAAACGGACATCCAGGTTTTCACGACGCGTTTTGCTTTTTCTTTCGCCGCGTTTATTACTCCAACTCAAACCGCGCCGCCCGCTGTCTTCTCTCGCCCTCCCTGCTCCTCGGTGATCGCTCGCCGCTGCCGCGGAGGTTGTGATGATGTTCGCCATGAGAACATACGCTCCTCCTTGCGGTTCAGGGTCGGTAGCGGTAGCGGGGAGGAAGATCGGAGGCAAGATCCGAGCGTCCGCGAAATCTACTCCTCGCCGGGGTGCGATGATGATGCGCGTCACCCCCTCCGCTCACCCCCTTGCGCGCGGGCGCGCGGTGGTCCGCCGCGCCACCTCCGGCGAGGACGGCGCGGTTGTTGAGACGCCGTCCCCCGAGGAATCCGCCGAGGAGAAGGCCGCGGCTGAGCTCGCCGCGGTGCTCGAGTCGATCGCCACCGAGAGAGAGGCCCTGATCGAGACGGAGATGGAACAGAAACAGAGGGAGATGAAGGCGTTGGAGTCCCAGGAGGACCTCGAGCTCGTCGCTACCAAGCAGGCGCAGCTCGCGGCGACGGCTTGGGAAGAGAACGCGGAGGCGGAGGAAGCGGTGGCGCGTCGCATGGCCAGGTCGGACGCCGCGTTCGAGGCCATGGGCCAGGCTGAGATGCTCGTGACCGAGCTCAAGGCGAAGATGTCCACCCTCGAGATCGCCGTCGCGGCGGAGTGCGAGGAGGACGACATCCCGTGCGTCGACGACGCCATCGAGGCGGCGGGCGGCGACGAGACCGCCTCGGAGGAGACCCCTGCCGAGAAGGAGAAGGAGAAGGAGAAGGCGCCGAAGGTGAAGAAGTCCGAGCAGTGGTGGGTCGCCGAAGACCTCTCCATTGACGACGCCGTCATCGTCATCGCCGAGCGCCTGTCCGAGGCGGAGGCGAGCTTCGAGAAGGCCAAGGCGGAGAAGGTGTCGCGCGAGCAGAAGTACGTCGCGGCGGTGCAATCCGCCGAAGACGCCAAGGAGCGCGCGCAGGCGGCGGACCAGCGCGCGGCGGACGCCATGACCGCCGTGGAGGAGATGATGGAGCGCGTCCTCGAGGCGCGCGTCGCGTGGTCCGAGTCGGAGTCCGCCGTCGCTGAGCTCGACGAGAAGCGCGCGAAGCTCGTCAAGGACGAGGGCCTGGAGGAGGAGGAGGAGAATTGGGTCGACACCGAGATCGAGTGCGATCCCGAGGACGAGGAGTGTCTCGAGGCGCTCAAGAACGCCGTCCCCGCGGACGAGATGGAGATTGTCGAGGACGCCGAGACGCTCGCCAAGCAGAAGGCGCTGGAAGACGAGGCGGCGAAGGAGCTGGAGAAGAAGCCAGAGAAGCCCAAGACCTCCAGCTCGAGCAAGCAGTTCGCGGGCAAGTTCTTCTCCTCCACGGGAGACAAGGCGCAGGGCGTCTCCCTCGCCGCGGGCGTCGCCCTCGGCATCGGATTCTTCGTCGGCATGTTCCACCCGGCGGCGCTTCCCGCGCGCAAGGCTGTCTCCGCCGCCGCCGCGCAGGTCACCGCCACGGTGGAGGGCGGGTACAAGTCCGTCATCTCGAAGATTCCCGAGTCGGAGCGTAAGCTCGCCGAGCACGCGTACGAAGAGGCGCACGAGGCTGGTCTGCTCGACGCGCTCGTGCTGCTGTTCACCAGCATCTTCGCCGTCACGCTCATCTCCAAGATGCCCGGCGGGTCGCCCGTGCTCGGCTTCCTCATCGGCGGCGCCGCCGTCGGGCCGTACATGCTCGGCTTGATCGGCCACGTCGAGCAGGCGAAGGTGCTCGCCGAGTTCGGCGTCGTGTTCCTGCTGTTCAACATCGGCCTCGAGCTCTCCCTCGAGCGTCTCACCGCGATGGCCAAGTTCATCTTCGGCATGGGCTCCGTGCAGATGGTGCTCACCACCGTGTGCATCGCCGCCGCCGCCGTGACGTGCGGCCTGACCGTCCCGCAGGCGGTGGTCGTCGGCATGGGTCTCGCCTTCTCCTCCACCGCGGTCGCGCTGCAGGTGCTGCAGGACAGAGGCGAGAGCGGCGCGCGTCACGGCCGCGCCACCTTCTCCGTGCTCCTGTTCCAGGATCTCACCGTCGTGCTGGTGTTCATGCTCGTGCCCCTTCTCGCCGGCCCCGACTCCGGCTCCGTCTCCGCCATCGCCGGGTCGCTCGTCAAGGCCATCTTCAAGACGGTGGTCGCCATCGGCGCCATCATGGTCGCCGGCCGCGCCGTGCTCAGGCCCGTGTACAACCGCATCGCGAAGCTGAAGAACGCCGAGGTGCTCACTGCGACGACGCTGTTCACCGCGCTCGGCACGTCCCTCCTCACGCAGTCGCTGGGCTTATCCATGGCCCTCGGCGCGTTCCTCGCCGGGCTGCTGCTGGCGGAGACGGAGTTCCACCTGCAGGTCGAGTCCGACATCGCGCCGTTCCGCGGGTTGCTCCTCGGGCTGTTCTTCATGACCGTCGGCATGCAGATCGACCCCGGTACGCTCTTCGCCAACTTCCCGGCCATCATCGGCATCGCCGTCGGATTGCTCGCGATCAAGATGGGCGTGATGGCGTTCTGCGGCCCCCTGTTCGGCCTCCCCATGCTCGCGGCGCTCAGAGCCGGCGTGTACATCGCCCCCGGCGGCGAGTTCGCGTTTGTCACCTACGGCATCGCCGCCGCCGCCGGTTTGCTCCCCATGGCGATCGTGAACCAGATCAATCTCGCCGTCGTGCTGACGATGGCGGCGACGCCTCTGTTCGCGACGCTCGGGTCAGAGTTCAAGAAGTTCTTCAAGGAGGAGAAATCCGTCGCGTCGCTGCAGGCGAAGGAGGGCGACGCCAACGACCTGAACGGCCACGTCATCATCGCCGGGTACGGCCGCGTCGGGAACATGATCGGCGAGCTGCTCAGCGAACAGCTCATCCCGTTCGTCGCCCTGGATGTCTCCGCAGACGCCGTCGGGAAGGCGCGCGCGAACGACCTGCCCGTGTATTTCGGCGATGCTGGCTCCAACGCCGTGCTCCACGCGGTGGGGGCGGAGAAGGCGTCCTGCGCCGTCGTCACCCTGGACTCCCCGGGCGCCAACTTCCGCACCGTGTGGGCCTTGAAAAAGTACTACCCGAACGTCAAGGTGTACGCGCGAGCGAGCGACATTCAGCAGGGCTTGGAACTCGAGAAGGCTGGAGCCAAGGCGGTCGTCCCCGAAACGCTGGAACCCAGCCTTCAGCTGGCCGCCGCGATCCTCTCCGAGATGGACATGTCGAACGACGACATTTCCGTCGCCGTGGATAACTTCCGCCGGTCGCACATGGGAGAATTGCAGATTCTGGCGTCGAGTTCTGGTTCAGCGCTCGGGTACGGACTACCCACCGACCTCTCGTCCATGGACGGAGAGGAGCTCGTGGAGGTCACAGTTTAGGCGTAGGCGCAAAGTTGTTTTGCAAAGAAATCATTTCCGAAAAGGACGCACGTACGTGAGCGGTTACGCGCTCATCACCGCCGACGCGCGCGCCCGCTAGATCTTGCTCCCCGAATGTATCGCGACGATACCGCCCGTGAGGTTTTCGAAAGAAACGTCCACGAAGCCCGCGGCTCTCATCATCTCCGACAGTTTCTCCTGCTTGGGAAACTTGCGAATCGACTCGACTAGATACTGGTAGGACTCCCGGTCCCGCGCCACGAGATCCCCCATCGCGGGAATGACGTTGAAGGAGTAAAGTTCGTACAAGCTCTTCAGCGGCTCTGCTTGAACGTGCGAAAACTCCAAGCAGAAAAACCGGCCGCCGGGCTTCAACAGGCGCCGCGCGTCTTTCAACGCCGCGAGCGTGTCGGTGACGTTTCGAAGCCCGAACGCTATCGTGTAGGTGTCCACGGAGTTGTCCTCGAACGGCAACCGCTCGGCGTTCCCCTCGACGAACTCGAGCGTCGCCAAGGGATTCCCTCGCACATCCGTGCTTCGACTCAGCCCGTGCTTCGCCGCGCGTTTCTCGCCCTCGCGAAGCATGGCGGAGTTGATGTCACTCACGATCACGCGGCCGACGCTGGACGGATCGCTCCGCGACTTGCCGCCTCCAGCCGCGCGCCTCGCCGCGGCCTCCTCGGCGCGCAGCGCCCTCAGGACGCGGAACGCGACGTCGCCAGTGCCGCCGGCGACGTCGAGGTGCGTCATCCCCGGAAACACGCCAATACGGGACACAAGGTAGTCTTTCCAAGCCCGATGCACGCCCGCAGACATGAGATCATTCATCAGATCGTACGATGGCGCCACCTTCTCGAACACCTCGCGGACCATCCCTTCCTTCTCGTCCGCGAGCACGTCCTTGTACCCGAAACTGGTGCGGGTGGCGGACCCGGAGGGAGAGGGAGAGGGCGTGTCGTTCGATCCTCCCGATGCGAAGCCCGCGAGGGATGTCGATGACAGGAAGCGCGTCGCTACGGCACATGCTCGTCCCCGCGCGCCCCACGCGGGGACGAGCATGCGTAGCGACATTCCGTAGATGTCGCGGGGAGCGTGGCGCGTTGGCGGTGGTGCGCGTTCACGGTGGTGTGGTTTCGGGCGAGGGCGGCTCTTAAAAAAAAGTAAAAAACGCGTCGTCGGGATATTTTTTGCTCGGGGGTGACGACAAACCACTTTCCTGCGAGAGCGAGGGCAGTCGTCGCGGCGCAGGGGCAAATGAGGGTCGGTCGGAGCGCCCGACTGACGATCGATGTTCGATTAAGCGCGGTCCTCTGCCTCTGTCTCCTCGGCATTTTCGTCCGAGGCTCGGAGATGGACCGTCGTCTTCCTTTCCCGAAAAAAAGGATTACCATGGAGGCGGTTGCTGAGCAACCTGAAAGCTGGTGCTCCAGCCTCTCTGGCCCTTATTGCGTCGGACTGGACGAAGTTGACGTCGACGAGTTGTACGAGTACGATTCGAACGATGTCATGACAAAGATCAATCTGCTTTCGGAAGAGAGACAAAGGGCTCAAACGACAAAGGAGCGCGACGCGTTTGTTGCGATCAGGAGAAAAAAAGAAAGGAAGACTGCTGCTGTTTACGTCGAGAAGGAAAGATTAAACCGCGTTCGACGCGCGCGGGCGCACGGGGACGAGAAGGAAGACGAACCACGGTACGAGGAAGCAAAGGATCAACAACCGAAGCCAGTTTCGGTTTCTCAAGGCGAATACTTAGCCTCCGTTCATCGGGCGGCAAAGCGGGCGGCGTCGGAAGTGCAGTGCTCGTTGTGCCGTTCAATATCGGTCGAAGCGCTCGCGTTTGCCGCGACCACGACACAAAGCGGACGCGCTATGCCCGAGGCGAACATTCTGCACTTCTTGCAGGAGATGTGTCTCGGAGACGTGCCGCGTCTTCTTCATTTTTATACCATACTTCCGCTGCCTCCCCCCGACGGCGAGGACGCGGACGGAAAGGAACGAAGGAGAAGCTTCGCATGGTGCGAGCGAGACGGAAAGAGTTCGCTCACGACCTTTGAGCAGGGCGCCTTTCACAAAACGTGCGCGAAGGTCATCGACGAGATAGACATCGAACTCTCCGAAAGAGCGTTCGCGGCCGTGAAAGCGACGACGGACGCGTCACCGTTCGGCGATCGATTTTTGACTCGCGCGCGAGTCGAAGCAGAAACGTGCGCATCGTTTTGCGGCGATCGCGACGCCGTCGAGGTGGGGTCTTCGTCTCTCAACCGGCGCGAGGCTCCGGAAACAGCGTTACGTCGAAGCAGAGGATGCGTCTATTCCGCGAAAGGGTATTGGGCGATGGAGGTGTGCTTCGAGAAAACCGTCCGGCAGTTCCACGTCGAATGGCCCCGCATCGATCAAGTCGTGAGCCTAGGTACTTTCGAGGCGCAAGGCGTGGGGGGATCGGCGTTGCCTCTTTCCGCGTTGCCACCGGAGTACGAAAATCAAAATTCTGTTCGCTTTAGGTTCGTCGAACACTTTTTCGCGGGCGGAGACTTGTGCGCGGGCGTGCGGGACGAATCAGCGAAAAACCGCCCGACAGGCCCGGGAAAAGCGCGTCGAAGCGTCGTTCGCTGGGTTTGCGCGCCTGACGGAAAAGAACGAATCTGGTCGACAGAGCCGAAAACCTGCGAGTACGCGATAACTGTTTTTCATCCGGCCCTTTGCAGCATCCCTCAGTTCCGGGTGGAGACGACAGGTATAGCTCCTTCTAGCCGCGTACGCGTTTAAGGAGTCGATCATCCCCTCGCTAGTTGTCTCGCTCGTGTCGCACGCGCGGTTCGCGTTCGGCGCGCGCCGCCGATCTCTCCTCACCGCTTCCCGCCCTTTTTCCGTTTCTTCCCGCGGTCGCTGTCGGAAGCCTCTTCGTCAGCCGCCGCAGCTTCCTCTTCTAATTCGTCCCAGTCCATCCCAGAGTCACTGAGCTCCTCTTCCGCGGACTCGTCCTCATCACTCTCGACCATCGATTCGCTCTCGGACTCGCTCTCGGACTCCTCCTCTTCGGAGTCGGACGGCTCGAAGTCGCTCTCGCTCTCCGCGCCCTCACCCTCCTCGTCGTCGTCGTCGTCGTCGATTTCGTTGTTCAGGAACTCCCAGCCGCCGGACTCGAGCCATTCATCAGGGTCCTCCTTAATCTGCTTGAGCAGGGGCTTCCAGTTAAGGTTGGACTTACCTTCGTAGTACTTGATGTCCAACGTCCCCAGCCAAGATTTAATGTTCTCCAGGTTCTGCACAGGGATCTGGTCGATGCGGTGCACGTCGCGCGTGAAGTCCTTGAACACCACCGCCATGTCAAAGTTTTTCAGGTGAAACCCGACGCGCTCGAGGTTTACCACCTCGATGTCCTCCGCGTTGATCACGAGCGGCGGGAACTCGGTGAGCTCCACCAGGCACGACGCGGTGGGCAAGATCCTGACCGTGGACTTGAACGGCACGCCGTCGAACGCGAGGTCGTAGTACGGCGAGTCGAACTCCAGGTTCAGGTTGGGGAAATCCTTCTCCCAGATGTCCGAGACTTTCCGACAAAAGCCGGAAAATTCCTTGTGGATGCGTTTCTCGCGCTCGCGCTCGCGCTGCTCCTCCTCGATCTCGTCGGGGTCGTACATGTTGCGCCGGCCGCCGTCGAGGCTCTGCACCGCCTCCATGATCTCCATGTAGAACTGCACGTCCTTGGTCTTCTTCTTGCCGATCATGATGGCGTCGTGCAGGTGGAAGTGGATCAGGGTCTTGATCTCCTTCTTCGCCGGCTGGAAAAACGCGTTCTTGATGTTGCTGTAGATGACGTCCACCTGCTCCTCGGCTTTCGCGCCGACGTACCGCAGGCCGTTGGTGTGCGCCTCGAGCGTGCCCGCCTTGCGCCCGCCGCGCCCACCGAAGGTGGGCTGCATCCACAGGCCCACCAGGCGGTGCACGCGGCCGTGCGACAGCACCAGGCGCTCCTGGCGCACGAGCGTCGCGCGCTCCGCCTTCTCCGTCTCGCGCTGCGTCACCGCGCGCTTCAGCGCGCGCATCTCCTGCACGACGTAGTTGGCGTGCTTGTTGTCGGACGAGCGGTACGACACCTCGCGCAGGAACGACAGGTTGGGGAATTTGACGTTCGCCGGGTACGTCGCGTTCGCCGCCGTCGCGCCGGGCGCGGTGGGGGCGTTGAAGTTGATGCGGATGAACGACGCGCCCGCGTCCTGCGTGACGCTCACCGACTTCACCGCCATGATGTGGAAGGGCACGAGCTGGCCGTGGATGGGCAACAGCACGGACTCGGCGTCGCGGTCGACGGTGAGCACCGGGTCGACCGAGCGAGGCACGGGGACGTCCGCCATGCGCTCATACGCCACAAAGTCTGCGGTGGCGCCGCCCTTGGCGCCGCCCGCCTCGGCGTTCTGCGCGCCGATCAGACGCGCGTGCGTCTCGCGGTTCTTCTTGTCCGCGAGCGTCGCCTGCTTGCGCCGGCGCGCGTCCTCGTCGGTGGGGCCGCCCTCCTCGCCGCGCGTCTTCGCGTCGAGCACGACGCCTCCCGCGGCGACGGTGGCGGCGCGCGCCTTCGTCTTCTTCTCCTCCGCCTCCATCTCCTGCTCGTCGTCGTCGTTGATCTGGTACGCGATGTCTTTCAGCGCCTTCGTGACCCCCGCGGTGAGCACCTCGGGGGCGCCGCCGTTCGCGGCGACAACCGCGGTGTCCGCGATGAGCACCGCGTACGCGCGCCCCTTGCTCCCCTCCTTGGCCTTCTCGTTTGTCAGGCCGGCGATGGCCACCTGGATGTTGTAGCACTGGCCGGCGCGCACCTTCTGCACGGCGCCGCGCGACTTGGGGCCGAGCACCAGGCTGGGCTCGCGGAGCTCGAGGCCGATGGCGGTGCCGACGTTCTTCCCGAGCTTGGAGACGAGCGCGGCGCGCGCGTCTTCAGAGAGGCCGTCGGCAGATTCCAGCGCCGCCTTGGCGGCGTCGTACGGCGCGGCGAGGTCGGCGCCGTCCTTGAGCGCGCCCAGCGCGGCTTCCTGCGCGGCGAGCACGGCGGAGTACACGTCCTCCATGGGCTTCGTGGGGTCGATCATGAGCGTGCGCGCGACGTTGGCGCAGTACTGGGTGTGCCGCGCGCCGAGCGAGATGGCCACCACGCCGTAGTGGAGCTTCTTGTCGCTGGACTGCGCGGACATCTTGAGCTCGTACTCGCCGCCGGACTGCACGATGGGGGGGTAGCAGATGTCCACGTCGTCCGCTTCGATGTCCTTCAGCCCGAGCTTCTTCGCGGGGTCCAGGATCTGGTCCTCGCACTCCTCGGAGAGCTTCGCGTGCGACACCCTGGTCTCGTCGTTCACGACGCCCTCCACGCGATCCACGGTCCAGCCCATGGCTTTCATCGAAAGCCGCGCCGCTTGCTTCACCAAGACGAGCTCGGCGTCGTCCTTCACCGCCATCGCGTCGGCGAGGCCGGGCGCGATCTCCACCACGGAGAAGCCCTTCGTCTTGACTTTTCCCGCGGCGTACGCCGTGAGCGCCCCCTCCGAGGCTTCCTTGGCGACCATGCCGACGACCGCGCTGTCGGCGATGCACCCCACGAGCTCATCCGCCTGCGCCTCGCCGTTCTCCCCCTTGGGCTTGTTGTGCACCACCACCTTGACGCCGGCGTCGGCGGCGACGGTCTCGACGACGGTCTCCACGAGCTTAGCCTTCTTGCCGCCGGTCACGACATGCAACTCGCCCGCCTTCGTGATGAGGACGAGGGTGTCCGGGAGTTCGTACCCGAAGAGCCATATTTCGAGAGACACTGACTTGAGGTACCTGAGGTCATCCTCCTTGTTGGCTCCAGAGCCCACGAGAAGCGCGGTGGCACCGCCCCACACCTGCGCGTTGTCGTTCCAGCTGGCCATGAGGCGCTTCAGGCGCGCGGCGCAAACGGCAGCATCGATCGAGGCCATCTGCGCTTCTTCTGCGACGGCAGGTTCTCAGATCGCCTGTCCGATCGGGAGCAGTCCGATCGCGAAACGGACTTTTCTTCGCGACGTATCGACCACCGACGATCAAGAGGTCTAGCGAGGGTGAGCGCCACGTGGAACCCTTCAACGCCGCGACAAAGTGTCGCGCGGCTCGTTGTGAGAGCGACGTTCGTCGCTCGACGGAAGATCTGCGTCTTCAAAAAATTTTTTCAAAAAAAGAGGGAGAGGCGAGAGGGTGCTGTTCCTGTTCGTGACGTGCCTGTTTACCCATACGCGTTTAGATTTCTTGGCAAAATTTCGGACAACTCCGAAATCGTCGCCGAGATTCTGACTGCGCCGCTGTGGGT
>MDSV01173099.1_pt1 | contig 11005 bp, 9 predicted proteins | sample 810851 | NCBI WGS metagenome assembly MDSV01 (sample SAMN05326640, study PRJNA326480) | marine metagenome | isolation source: seawater | place: Atlantic Ocean: North East | collected 2012 | reverse complement strand
ATTTTACCTGTTTTTTTACAGATGTTAATATATGCTGGATTTGATTGTAAAAAAGGCAAAATGATTTCACTTGTTGGTATTGAAAATTCATTTATTGTAAAAAAAGCAAAAAATTTCTCATTAAAGGAAAGAGATGAGACCGGATACAAGTGGACTAAAAATCATAAAAGTCGTTCACCAATAGAATTAAGAGCAGGTTATGAAATTCCAACTGTTTCCTTAAGTCTAAATAATTGTGAAATATTCAAGGTATATGAAAAAGAATATGATGAAAAAACAAATTCTGCTACTGGTTTAATTTTCAATCCTCCAAAAAATTATAAAAAAAAGAACGTAAGTTTTTTCATCAATACTTTTAAACAATTTTCTATTTACGATTCAGATAAGAATCTTTTAGCTAATTTAAATAATGATTATGTTCATTTTAATGTATAAAAAGTAAATTTTAAATCATGATAACCCAATTTACCCGACTTCAAAACCTAAATCTATCCACTACGACTTCCAAGATGGTTGCTTCAATATTCATTAAATTATTATTTGAAAAAAATGTATAAAATTTCTGTTTGTCATCCAACTTGTAGACCCAAGACCGCGAGAATAACTCGAGAAAAATGGCTTGATTTATCAAAAAATCCAGATTCAATTGAGCATCTAACCTGCATTGATTCTTACCAAATTGACAAAATTAATAAAAAAAAGATTTCAAAAAATATAATGGAATTTTTCTTTCCCTGTTTAAATAAGAAAAGTGTGGGCCTTATACCTAAACTAAATTTTCTTTCAAGTATTGTCACAACTAATTGTATTGTAACGGAAACTGATGACGTAACACCCTGTAAAGATTGGGATTACCTCATTTACAATTCAACCAATTGGAATAATGATGTCGTCATGAAAATTAGAGATAATGGTGATTTAGAAGATAAAGACAGGCCCTACATTATAAGACAAACTGCTGTTTCAAAAAAAAGAATTCAAAAATATGGTTACTTTCTTCATCCAAATTTTTATCATGTTTTCTCAGATGACTTTTATTCTTGGTTGGCCCATAAGGATAACGTAGTTATTGAAAATGAAAAAATTGAGTTTTATCATAATAATCCTTTATACAAAGGTTCTACAACTACAATAGATAAATTCCACAATGAAGCAATGTCTCCAGAAAGAAACGAAAAGGGTAAAATGATCTTTTTGGATTTAACCTTAAAGTCAATTACCCATAATGAGATAAATAAATTAATTGAAGAATACACTTATAGTTTTAAGAAAAGACGAACTAATATTAATTTTGTGCTTACTTGTGTTGGAATTAATGTTGAAAAACTTTTAAACTAATTAAATGATCTTTAAAATTCGTCGTTTAAAAATAACGTTAGTAAATGGAAAAAATGCAGAATAAATTTAATATTTCTATCGTTCATCCAACTTGTAGGCCAGAAATTGCAAGAGAAACAAGAGAAAAGTGGTTTGATTTATCAAGTGATCCAGATTCAATAGAATATTTACTTTGTATTGACTCAGATTGTACTAGGTCTCCAGAAACTAGAACTATTAAAGAAAATTCAATAGAATTTCTTTACCCTTTAACTGGTGGGAAATCTGTTGGACCAGTTCAAAAAGTTAATTTTGCATCGCAACATTCTATGTCAAATTGTATATTATTTGCAGCAGATGATTTAAGCCCTTATAAAAACTGGGACTATGAGATCAAAAATTGTACTAATTGGGATAATGACGTTGTATTGAGAATTCCTGATAATACTGAAGAAATACAACAAAAGTTACACCCTTATTTAATTGTTAATCCAGTTATATCAAGAAAAAGATATGAAAAATTTGGTTATTTTTATCATCCAGATTTTTATGGAAATTTTTCAGATAATTTTTTTTCGTTTCTTGCTCATAAGGATAATGTAGTAGTTGATGAAAAAAATATTGTCTTTTATCATGATCAGAATAAATACATTTTACAATCGAATGATAATCCTATTGGTAGGAAGTTAGACAAATTTCAATGGGAAATGCATAATACTAACAGTTATAAAAAAGGTTTTAATAAATTTATTGAGCTAATACCTCACCATATAACTAAAGAAGAAATTGAGAAACTTTTTGAAGAAAGTCTATTTGCAAACGAAAAGAGAAAAAAGAATATTCTGTTTGTTCTAAATAGTGTTAATCTATATAAAAATGAAGACTTAAAATGATAATTTTTTTAAAATTAATCTCTTAAGTTAATTTTATGTTTATCATATCAAAAAATAAACTTCTAAATATAAAAAATTTTGAAGAAAAAAAAATAAACAACTTTTTTTTTTATTTTGATTTAATTGATAAACCAATTTTTTGTGATGATAAAATAATTATTGGAAATAAATATAAAGGTTTATTATCAAACGAAGACGGTTCATTTCTAGAAATAAATTTTAAAAACAATTCATTATCAATTAAAAGAGACCTTTGGGGATCAATTCCAGTTTATTATAATGAGAATCAACAAATAGTTTCTGATTCTTTAAAAAATATTCTTAATGTAATAAAAAAATCAAAACCAAACATACCTGCACTAGCTGAATTTGTTTGCTCTGCATATAATACTGGTAACAGAACAATTTATAGTGATATTAAATTTTTATTACCTGATAAAACTCTAAAAATCGACTTTCACAAAATGCAATTCAAGCTTTTGGATGTAAAGTTAGATTTTTATATTCCAAAAAATCTTAATGAAATGGTTTATTTAATTGAATCAATTCTTGATCTTTCATTAAAAAAATTCATTGAAAATAGTTCTCCTAATAATCTTTATTTAAATCTTTCAGGTGGAACGGATTCAAGTCTTTTATTATCAAAAATCAAAGAGCAAAGTAATGAAATAGGTATCGAGTCACTTATTTATTACCATAGTGATTGGAGAAAAGATATTGTTGATCATCAATATTCAAAAATAGCATCTAAAAAATATAATATAAAAGAAAATTTTGTAGATATAACTAACGAGAATTATACAAATGCTTTCTTAAAATTAATAAACCAAACAAGTAATGTTATGCATACTTATGCTCCAAGCTTTTTTTTACTTAATAAAACTATAAACAAATCATTCTCAAAAATTCTTATTAATGGCTCAGGACCAGATGAATCAATGATAGGAAGTGAAAAAATTAAAATAGATAAATTAATTAAATTTGATAAAGAAATAAATTTAAATCATGAAGATTTTCTCGTAGACAAAGTAGATTATTTAAAGATTTCAGATAAGAAAGTAAAAAAATTATTCAAAGAAGAATTTTTAAATAAAATTGATAATTTAAATGTTAGAAACCATAGAATACAGTTAGCTAGATACTTAAGAAGATTTTCTAGTAAAGGAAATATAGCATTTACTGATCTTCAGAGAATTTTTCATTACTACACAATTCTTCAAGATCATATTAAGAATATATATGAGGTATCACAAATAATTGGTATAAAAATTTGCTTTCCCTTTTTAACTAATGATTTTTTTAAAATAATTTTTGGTTCAAAATTTAGTTCATTGAATCATAAATCAATTTACAAATATACGTTAAAAAAAATTCTTGAGAAATACTTTCCTAAAGATTTTGTTCATAGAAAAAAGATTGGCTTTCAGGCACCAAGTAATCCATACTTTAAATCCCAACAGGGTTTAGGAAAAGTCATAAAAAAATTAATGAACACTCAAAGTAGAATTTTTTCAGAAGAAATGCATAATCATATTAACGCCCAAATTCAAGAAAATGGAGATTTTTACAAGAGATATGATTATACGATGTGGGCATTTATTAATATAAAACTTCTTGAAGAAAGAGGAGTTTTTAAAATATGAAAAAGTTAATTATTTTAGGAGCTGCTAATCCCAACGTTATTAGAACTATAGACAGAATAAATTCAAAAAAAAATCAAGAGATAATTATCGAATGCTTTGTAGATAATGATAATAAAAAGATAGGTAAAACATTTATGAGCAAAGATGTTTTAGATACACAAACTTTCTTGAAAAAATATAATAATGACGATTGCCTTCTATTTAATTCAATTGCATCATCAATGCAAGACAGGAAGGAAATAACTGAATTTTACATAAAAAAAGGATTTAATTTTCAAAGTATTATTCATCCAAATATAGATACTAGTTATACAAAAATTGGTTCAGGTGTTTTTCTTCAAGAGAATTCTATTGTTCAGGCAAAAGCAGAAATTGCTGACTTTGTTATTTTATCAACAAATTCTTGTGTTGCTCATGAGTCATATATTGGACAATTTACTTTTATCGGACCAGCGGTATATATATGCGGTAGAGTAGAAATAGGAGAAAATTGTTATATAGGTGTTGGGGCTAAAATATTACCAAATTTAAAAATTGGAAAAAATTCAATTATCGCTGCCGGATCAATTGTTACCAAAAATGTTAAAGAAAATTCCAAAATTATTGGCATTCCAGCAAGAGAGTTTTAATGTGCGGATTTTTCTTTTCTAGAAATGATATGAAAATAGATCTTGATGATCTATTGCAAAAGATGATTCATCGAGGACCCGATTCAACAAAAAAGATCAAACTAAAAAATGTATTATGTGGATTTAATAGATTATCAATAATAAATCAAAGTTCAGATTCAGATCAACCTATGTGTGATAATTCTGGAAGATATGTTATATTATTTAATGGAGAAATTTATAATCATAATGACTTAAAAATAAAACTCTTAAAAAAACATAAAATTAATTTTAAAACCAATTCAGATACAGAAGTCGTTCTTAATATTCTTATACACGAAGGTTTAGAATACGTAAAAAACTTAGATGGTATATTTGCCATCGTTTTCTATGATAGTAAATTGGACTCAATAACTTTAATTAGAGACTACATAGGTGTAAAACCAATATACTTTTATAATAAAAATAAAAAAATTTATATTTCTAGTGAAATAAGACCAATTAATTCAATTATTAATTCTAAGATAAATTATAACGCATGCTCTGAATATCTTACATTTGGTGTATCTAGGCAAAATAAAACAATATTAGAAAACATTAAAAAAGTTAATCCCGGTGAAATAATTAAAATTAATAAAAATAACTCTATGTCGAATAAAAAATTTTATAGCTCTAAATTCAATAAAATAAAGAATTATAAAATTAATTACATAGAAAGCCTGCTATCAACGTCTATTAAAAGTCAAATACCAAAGATAAATTTTGGAGTAATGTTTAGTGGTGGGATTGACTCTTCACTTTTACTTGCCAAAACATGCAACATGAAAAACTTTAAATCTAGCTTTTCAGTAAATATTGAAGATAAAAATTTTAATGAAAAACAATACCAAAAATTAGTAATTAAAAAATTTAAATTATCTAAAAAAAGTTTTTTTTTAGCGCAAAAAAAAGATGATTTTTCAATAAAAAATTTAAAAAAAGTTGCCGGTAGATATGATTTACCGGTTATTCATCCTAATTTTATTGGAGCTTTAAAATTAACTAAAAAAGCTTCAGAGTCTGGTTTAAAAGTTCTTTTATCAGGTGAAGGTGCTGATGAAATTTTCATGGGTTATAAATGGTTCCTAGAGGAAAATAAAAAGGACAATTTTTTAGAGTATATTAAATATTCTGACTTAAAGAAAATTATACCTTCTTTTAGTAGTTTACCAATAAAAAAAAATAATATGAATATTGAGAAAAAGTTTCAAGAAATTTATCTTCAAAAATGGTTGACTAGGCAAGACCAATCAGGGATGGCTAATGGAATTGAAATTAGAGTACCATTTCTTTCATTATCTTTGTTAAAATATTTAAACAAAGTTATTTTAAAGGAAAAGATTAAAAATAATGTAACAAAATTTATTCTAAAAAAAATTGCAGAAAATTATTTTGATAAGAGATTTATTTATAGAAAAAAAATGGGTTTTGATTATCCTTTAAATAAATGGATTAATAAAGAGCATGTTAATTTTTTAAAGGATCATAAAAATATAATTAATGTAAAACAATTAAATAAACTCTGGTTAAACAACAACTCATATTTTGTTCCTCGCCTTATTTTTGTTGCTGTAATGTATATCTTGTGGATAAAAGAAAATAAGATAATTTTATAAATATGAAAAAAATTATTCCAGTTGCAGGTCCCTCCATTACAAAAAAAGAAATAAATTATGTTGGTAATGCTATAAAAAATGGGTGGTACGAAAATGCATTTGATTACATTAAAAAATTCGAAGATAAATTTAAAAAATTTGTAAATAGAAAATATGCAATATCTTTACCTTCATGTACCTCAGCCTTACATCTTAGTCTTTTGTCATTAGATATAAGACCTGGAGACGAAATAATAGTGCCAGACGCAACTTGGATAGCTTCGGCTGCTCCTATACTGTATCTTGGTGCAAAGCCAGTATTTGCTGATATTGACCCAGAAACGTGGTGTATATCTAATAAAACTATAAAACGTATTATTAATAAAAAGACAAAAGCAATCATTTCAGTAAATTTATATGGAAATATGCCTGAATATGATGAGTTAAAAAAAATAGGTATTCCTATTATTGAAGATGCAGCAGAATCTTTAGGTTCAAAATATAAAAATGTGTTATCAGGAAAATTTGGGCTAACAAGTTGTTTTAGTTTTCATGGCACAAAAACCGTCACAACGGGGGAAGGTGGAATGTTAGTAACAGATAATAAAAAAATTTACGAGAAGTGTATGGTTCTTCGTGACCACGGTAGAAAAAAAAATGATATTTTTTATGATAATTTAATTGGAGGATATAAATATAAAATGTCAAATATTCAGGCTGCATTAGGTCTTGCTCAAATTGAAAGAATAGAGCAATTGGTTAAAAAAAAAAGAGCAATATTTAATTGGTATCTAAAAGCTCTTAAAGATTGTCCAAATATAAGTTTAAACCCTAAACAAGAAAATGTTTTTAATAGTTATTGGCTTACAACATGTCTAATTAATAAGAAAAAATTTAATAAAGTTAACTTAATAAAGAAACTTAAAAACCATGGAATACATACCAGACCTTTTTTTAATCCATTAAGTTCTCAGCCAGCCTTCAAGAAAGCGAAAGATTCAAAAAGAGCTTCAAGAGAGAATAATGTTTCTTATAATTTCTCTAAAATTGGTATTAATTTACCCTCGAGTTACAAATTACAAAAAAGCGATGTTTATAGAATAAAAAAAATTCTATTCAAAATCTTAGAAAATTAATTCATTTTAAAATTCACTATGAAATTTTAAGTCATAAAATTAAGATAGAAAGAAATTTTTAAAATAAGTTTTTATGACAGTTTCAGCAGTAGTTTTATGTGGCGGTTTAAGTTCAAGAATGGGGGCATTAACTTCCGAAACACCTAAATCACTTTTAAAAGTCAAAAGAAAACCAATAATCTGGTATACAATTGGTTTCTTATACAAAAATGGAGTAAAAAAGTTTATTTTACCTTTGGGTTATAAAGGTGAACAAATTAAAAATTATTTAATTAAGCAATTTCCACAAGCAGATATTAATTTTATTTTTTGTAATACAGGGAAAAATACTCCTATCCACTTAAGAATAAAAAAAGTGCATCCATGTCTTGAAAACGATTCAGAATTTATTTTAATTAATAGTGATACAATATTTCAATTTAATTTGAATATTATGCATAAAATACATTTAAAAAATCAGAATGACATTACGCTTTCTTCTGTACCGGTAACAAGTCCTTGGGGCATTATTACTACAAAAGAAAATAATGTAGTTGGATTTGAAAGAGATTTAAAAGTAAATAATCTTGGTATAATAAATGATCAAAATGTTAGAGGAGAAGTATATTCTGGTCTTTGTATAATAAAAAAATCATGTTTAGATTCGTTTAATTGGGAAGGTTGTTCTGACTTTGAAACTGAATTATTTAACAAATATATTAAAAATGGGAAAGTTGGACAATATCCAATAAATGGGACATGGTACCCAATCGATACACCAAAGCATCTTGAAGCTATAAATAAGAATATTTTTAATATTTTAGGAATCAAAGGATATAAATATTTTGATATAAATTAACTTTTTTGGTATTTTGGTATCAGGGTTGCATTAAAGCTGTAATGAAAGAAAACACAGAAAACCAAAGGTTAGAGAAATCTTATTCCTACTCTAACACGATTATTGATGATTTTGAAAAATTTAAAAATGATATAATTGAAAAAAGAATAATTCCATATCAAGTTGAATTTCAGCCACCACCATCTAGTTTAAAAAAAATTTGTTGGCTTGAATGTTCATATTGTTATGGAGGTTCTGCTGATGATTCCAATGCTCCTAGAATGGAAAAAGATCTGGCCTTGAGAGTTATTAATGAAATAGCTTCTGGGGGAGTGAAAAAAGTAATCTTTGCTGGCTATGCTACTGACCCCTTAAATTCACCTTATATTGAAGATCTTTTAAAAAAATCTATCGATTTGAATATGATATTTGGCTTTAATACTAAAGCTCTAAGAGTTAGTGATAAATTAATTGAACAGTTATCTAGAAAAACAATTAGGGGTAGCAGCTATTTAAGTTTAAGTGTGGATGCAGGTTCTGACAAGACTTATAATTTAATGCACAGTATTAAGTCAAAAGCTAAAGTCTATACCCGGGTGGTTGAGAATGCAAAAAGGATAAGACAGGTTAATGAAAGTATTGATTTAAGTGCTACCTATTTAATTAACAAAACTAATGATGACCTAAAAGATATAAAAAAATTTATTAAAGATTTTAAAAACATAGGATTTAATTTTTTACGTTTTTCATTTTTACAACAACCAAAAGATAAAAAGTTATGTCCAACAACCCTTCCAAATTATAAGGAACAAGAAAAAATTAAAGAAAAAGTTTTAGATTATTTAATTTCAGAAGATTGTTCTGAATGTAAAGTGAAACTAGTAGATATCGATAATGACGAAAAAATTTATAGAAAAGAAAGGACAACTCCTTGTTTCGCAAGATTTATTTTTCCTACAGTTGGATATGATGGCTGGTTGTATAATTGTTCTCAATCGAGCGCACCAAATTTTCATTCTATAGCCTTAGGAAATTTGGCAGAAAGAAATTTTTGGGATATTTTCTATGAATATGATATGTCAAATCAAAAAGAATATTTTTCTAGTTGTTCAAAAAAAATAAAAGAAAGTGGATGTAGGTGTGACAGGAAGATGCATTTAGCTAATAAATCAATAGCTAAATCTAAAATTTTTGATAGTTAAAAAATGGCAAAATTTATTGGAATGATAGGTTTTGGTCTAATTGCAAAAGTCCACGCAAAAATTTTATTTCAAAAAAAAAAGTTTGTTGACATTCTTTTTGTGAAAAATAAAAAAAACATCATTGATGCAAAAAAATTTTTTAAAAATGAATTTTTATATACCCCTAAAATAACTTCAAATCTTGAAGAGTTCTTTGAAAAAAAAATAAATTTCTTAATTTTATGTTCACCATCACAAACCCATTTTCTTTATCTATTAAAAGCTATGGACAAAAACATATCTGTTTTTTGCGAAAAACCATTATTTTGGGAAAACGGAACTAGTTACAAGGAAATTAAAAAAAAAATATTACAGATTCAAAAACATAAAAAAATAAATTTTCTTGTTAATACCAGTAATTCCTATTTTATTGATGAAATATTAAAAATTAAAAAAATTAAAAAAATTAAATTTTTAAAGTTTATTTTTCATACTAATGGTTTAAATAAATTCTCGGACATAGGTGTTGATTTATTGCCTCATGGTCTATCTATCTTAATAAGAGCGTTAGGTTTTGACAAAATTTCAAATCTTACGAAAAGTATTTCTGAGTTTTTTGTCAAATATAAATTCATTTATAAAAATGCAGACGTCCAATTTGAATTTATGCAGGGAAGTGACATTAAAAAAAAAATGATGATTCAATTGAACAATTTGACTTTTTTGAGACAACAAAATAGCTATGGTGTAAATTATAAAGTAGATTTAATTGAAGGTAATGGAGAAAAAATAAGGTCTTTAAAAGATCCGTTTAGTATATACATGGATCTTTTTCTTAATGGTTTTAGGCAACACAAAGTAGATTTGTTTAACCTTGAACTAATGTGTGATTTTTTTAAAGAAAAAAAATTATGAAAACATTAAACTCATTTTTCAAAAATAAAAAAATACTAATAACGGGTCACTCGGGTTTTAAAGGGAGTTGGCTAATGAGATGGTTAGAAATTTTTGGCTCAAAAACTTTTGGTCTTTCATTATATCCTAATACCAAAAATAATCATTTTGATCTTTTATTCAGCAGAAAAGATAAACGTAACTTCTGGATTGATATAAGAGATTATAGAAAAGTAAAAAAAGTTTTAAAAAATATTAAACCAGAGATTATTTTTCATTTAGCTGCTCAACCCTCTGTTCTTGAAAGTTATAAGTTTCCAATTAATACTTTCGAAACTAATATTATTGGAACAGCTAACGTACTCAATGCAGCAAAAAAAGTTGGTTCAGTAAAATCACTTATAGTTGTTACATCAGACAAGTGTTATGAAAATATGGAATGGACTTATCCCTATAGAGAAACTGATAGGCTCGGAGGTTTTGACCCTTATAGCTCATCTAAAGCTTGTGCAGAGTTGGTAGTAAATAGCCTCAGAAATACATTTAAATTAGAAAGAAATAAAATTCAAATTTCTTCAGCAATACCAGGCAATGTTATTGGTGGTGGGGATTGGACTTCTGACAGACTTATCGTAGATTTGATAGAAGCAATAAAAAAAAATAAACCCTTTACTTTACGGCACCCTAAAAGTACCAGACCTTGGCAACATGTTTTAGACCCTTTATTTGGTTATTTACTTTTGGCTAAAAAAAATTTTGAATCATCTAAATACTCTGAAAGCTGGAACTTTGGGCCAAATGTTAATTCAAATCTTACAACAAAAGAAATAGTGGGAAAATTTTTAAAAAAATGGAAAAAAATTAAGGTTATTGAAAAAAACT
>MDSV01099601.1_pt1 | contig 11005 bp, 7 predicted proteins | sample 810851 | NCBI WGS metagenome assembly MDSV01 (sample SAMN05326640, study PRJNA326480) | marine metagenome | isolation source: seawater | place: Atlantic Ocean: North East | collected 2012 | reverse complement strand
CATTTAAAAGGTTGTTTAAATTATTTTATTAAAGAGTTTTTTGAAGTTGAAAAAATTAAAATGCGATTTAGACCAAGTCACTTCCCATTTACTGAACCTTCTGCTGAGGTAGATATTGGGTATGAAATGAAAGATGGTAAAATTATTATAGGTGAAGGAGATCAATGGCTTGAGATTTTAGGATGTGGCATGGTACATCCAAATGTGCTTAAAAATGTAAAAGTTGATCCGTCTAAGTTTCAAGGATATGCTTTTGGCATAGGGATTGATAGACTAGCAATGCTTAAATATGGAATTAATGATTTAAGAGCTTTCTTTGATTGTGACTATAGATGGTTAAATCATTTTGGGTTTGACCCGTTAGATGTTCCAACAAATTATAGAGGCTTAAGTAGATGAAGATCACATTTGATTGGATAAAAGACTATTTAAGCACAAACTTAAAAGAAAAAAAACTTTTAGAACAACTCACAAATATTGGGCTAGAGGTTGAAAGTGTAGAAAATTTATATTCAGGTCTTGACTTATTTAAAGTAGCAAAAATCATAAAGACTGAGAAACATCCAAATGCAGATCGGCTTAAAGTTTGTGAAGTTGATATAGGTGAAAAAGAATTAATAAAAGTTGTATGTGGAGCTACTAATGCCAAGAAAGGACTGATTACAATATATGCTCCGCCTGGGGCAGTTATTCCAAAAAGTAAAGTAAAATTAGTTGTTGCTAAAATCAGAGATATAACCTCTCATGGAATGCTTTGTTCAGAATCTGAACTAAATTTATCAGATGAAAGTGAAGGTATAATTGAATTAAAACCAGCACAATACGAAAAAATCATTGGAAAAAGTTATTTTTTAAAATCTAATTCAAATCTTATTGATATTTCAATAACACCCAACAGACCTGACTGTCTTGGCGTAAAAGGAATAGCCAGAGATCTTGCCGCCTCTGGTTTTGGCAAGATGAAGGATATTAAAGAAAAAAGAATTAAGCCGAACATAAAGCAAACAATAAAAGTAAATATTATTAAAGAAAAAGGTCAAGGATGTAGATCTTTTGGTAGTTGTTTAATTACTAATGTAAAGAATACTGAGAGTCCTAAATGGTTAAAAGATAAATTGGTCTCAATTGGTCAAAAGCCAATTTCAGCAATAGTTGATATTACTAATTATGTAATGATTGATATTAACCGTCCATTACATGCTTATGATGCTGATAAAATTGAAAAAGGTATCGTAGTTCGAAATTCAAAATCTGGAGAAGAATTCACAGCTCTAGATAATAAAAATTATAAATTAGATGCAGGCATGTGCGTAATAAGTGACAACAAAGGTGTATTGGGATTAGGTGGAATTATTGGAGGCATAAGATCTGGTACAGAATTGAATACAAAAAATATATTACTAGAGTCAGCTTATTTTGATCCTAGGTCAATCAGAAGTACTGCGAAAAAATTAAACCTAGATACAGATGCAAAATTTAGGTTTGAAAGAGGTATTGATCCATTGTCTATTGAAGATGGATTAAACAAAGCAGCATTATTAATTAAAGAAATTTGTGGTGGTGAAATTAGTAAAATTGATATTCAAAAAGTTGAAACTTATAAAATTAAAACTATTAAATTTGATAGTAATTTATTTGAAAAGATAACTGGGTTTAAAATTTCCAATAAAGAGATGTTTAAAATTTTAGAAGATCTTGGTTTTAAAATTAAAAAAGGAAAAAAATATTTAAAATTAACTATTCCTGCATGGAGACCTGATATTTCAAAAGAAATAGATGTTATTGAAGAATTAGTAAGAATAAGTGGCTATGATAAAATTAAAATTATAAATCCAATCAAAGAAAGAACTAAACCTACTTTAACTAAGTCTCAAAGGTTATTTCATTTTTTGCAAAGAGCAATTGCTTCAAAAGGTTATATAGAGACAATAACCTGGTCTTTTACAGATGCAAATTACAATGATCATTTTAGAGGTACAAATAAAGAAATTAAGATTGTAAATCCAATTAGCACTGATTTAGGAGTTTTAAGAAATTCAATATTCCCGAATCTAATTATGTATATGAATAAAAATTTAGATAGAGGTTTTAAGGATTTATCCATATTTGAAATTGGTCCTATTTTTACAGGACCTAATCCAGGGGAACAAAATATAGCTATTTGTGGTTTATCAGCAGGTAAAAAATCAAGATTATCTTGGATTGATAAAGAGAGAAATGTAGATGTATTTGATGCTAAAAAAGACGTAGTTCAAACTTTAATTGAGGCTGGTTATAATTATGATAAATTTTTTATAGATAGCGAAACGCCTAATTATTATCATCCAGGTAAATCAGGTAGATTATTTTTAAATAGAGGCAAAGAACAAGTAGCAGCATATTTTGGTGAGATTCATCCTAATATCATAAAAAAGATAGATATTAAATCTGAGTCTATAGTGGGCTTTGAAATTTTCTTAGATAGTTTAAAATTACCTAAAAAAACATTAAATAACCAAAAAACAAAATTTACTGTTTCAGACTATCAAAAATCAGAAAGAGATTTTGCGTTTTTAGTAAATAAAGATGTCAATGCTCAAGATTTAATAAATGCTATTTCAAGTGTAGATCAAAATTTAATAAGTAATATAAAAGTTTTTGATGTTTACGAGGGTGAAAATATCCCAGAGAATCAAAAATCAATAGCAATTAGTGTTACAATTCAATCTAAAGAAAAAACGCTCAATGATAGTGACTTAGATGTTATTAATAATTCGATAATCAAAACAGTTGAAGATAAAACTGGCGCCAAGATACGCTCGTAAGGTAAATGAGCACGATTGATAATATAAGAAATTTTGCAATTATTGCACATATAGATCACGGTAAATCCACTATAGCTGATAGAATAATTCATAGCTGTGGTGGTCTCACAGAAAGGGAAATGAAGGCACAGGTTTTAGATTCAATGGATATTGAACGTGAAAGAGGAATTACAATTAAAGCTCAAACTGTAAAATTAAATTATAAAGCCAAAGATGGTAAAAAATATATTTTAAATATTATTGATACCCCAGGCCATGTAGATTTTAGTTATGAAGTTAGCAGATCTCTTTATGCCTGTGAGGGATCAATACTAATTGTTGATAGTACTCAAGGTGTAGAGGCTCAAACTTTAGCAAATGTTTACCAAGCTTTAGACATTGATCATGAAATAGTACCTGTGCTTAATAAGGTAGATTTGCCAGCATCAGATATAGAAAAAACAAAACAACAAATCGAAGAAGTTATAGGAATAGACACTCAGAGCGCAATCCCTTGTTCTGGAAAAACAGGTGAAGGTATTGATAATATCTTAGAACAAATAATTAATGTTTTGCCTGCACCAAAAGGAGCAAGTTCATCGGATCTAAAATGTTTATTAGTTGACAGTTGGTATGATACTTATTTAGGCGTTGTTATACTTGTTAGAGTAATTGATGGAAAAATTTCAAAAAATATGAAAATAAAAATGATGTCAACCAATCAAGAATATGTAGTTGAAAAAGTCGGTGTATTTACTCCTAAACCTATAGATATAAAAGAGCTAAATACAGGTGAAATAGGATTTATAACAACTGGAATAAAGGTTTTGTCAGATACAAAAGTGGGAGATACTATTTGTGATGCATCAAGACCTCTCAAAGAAGCTTTGCCAGGATTTAAACCAAGTAAACCAGTCGTATTTTGTGGCTTATTTCCAGTTGATAGTTCAGAGTATCAAAAACTTAAGGATGGATTAGCAAAACTTCAATTAAATGATGCAAGTTTTTCATTTGAACCTGAGTCTTCAACTGCTTTAGGTTTAGGCTTTAGATGTGGATTTTTGGGATTACTTCATCTGGAAATTGTTACTGAAAGATTAGAAAGAGAATTTGATGTAAATCTTTTAACCACTACACCTGGTGTTGTTTATAAAGTTCATATGAATAATGGAGATGTTGTAAACTTGCACAATCCATCTAGTTTGCCAGATCCAACAAATATAAAAATAATTGAAGAACCTTGGATTAAAGCTACAATAATTACGCCAGATCAATACCTTGGCTCGATAATAAAAATGTGCCAAGATAAAAGAGGCATTCAAAATAATTTAAGTTATTCTGGTAATAGAGCTGTAATAAATTATGAGTTACCTTTAAATGAAGTTGTATTTGACTTTAATGATCGATTAAAATCAATGACAAGTGGATACGCAAGTTTTGATTATGAAATTATCGAACATAGAGAAGGAGATTTAGTAAAATTAGGAATATTGGTTAATACAGAACCTGTTGATGCTTTAGCAATGATGATACATAAAGATTTTGCTCAGAGAACAGGAAGAGAAGTTTGTGAAAAATTGAAGGATCTAATTCCAAGACATAATTTCATGATACCAGTTCAAGCTGCAATAGGAGGTAAAATTATAGCGAGAGAAACTATAAAAGGATTTAAAAAAGATGTTTTAACCAAAATTCATGGCGGAGGAGCAACAGACAGAAAAAGAAAACTTTTAGAAAAACAAAAAAAAGGAAAGGCAAGATCTAAACAATTCGGTAGAGTAGAAATACCCCAAGAGGCATTTATTGGAGTTTTAAAAATAAATAAGGAAAAATAAAGTGAAATTAGTATTCACTCCATTTTGATAATAATTTCATATTTTTTTCAATTTTATTAAAATTTTTATAAAAAATTCTTTTGCTTGAATTTTTAATTAAAAGCTCTGAGATTTCTTTAATTTCATAATAATAAGACTTTTTTCTTTTTTTATTAATAATTTTTTTAACTGCATTTTTTTTATTAAAATTTATTAAACTATCTTGTGAAATATTAAAAATATTTTCTATTTTTATAATTTCATCATCAGTATAGATTTCTAAATTATTATCTAACTTTTTTAACAATGATGTTTCCACTTCAATTTTTATCTTATTAAATGATAAATTAAGTTTTGAAGATAAATCTACACCATTAGAAATTTTTTTATAACAATTATCTATTTTAATGTTATCTAAAAATTTATTATCGTATGAACTTAAAATATCAACTATAAGTGAAACTGGATATATTCCACCATCTAAAATTGAACCGCCATTTAAACTTTTATTAAATAATCTCTTTTTATAATCAATTTTTTTTAGCCTTAATCCAAAAATTTTTTTACCTCCAACAGCATCATTACCAAATGAAGATTTAATTTTTAAAATTTTTGAAAATTTAACCTTTTTTAAAACTTTAATTATACTTTTATAAAATGGATGAAATTTATTTGCAGTACCTTCTTCTAAAAGTAGGTTCTTTTTTAAAAATTCATTTTTTATTTTTTTAAAAATTTTATAGTTAGCAGTAATAGGTTTTTCAACTACAACATTTTTGTTATTTTTAAGAGCGTCTAAGCATAATTTAGCATGCATAGAATTAGGTAACCCTATATAAATTATGTCTACATCTTTGTTTTTAAAAATATTTATATAATCAGAATAAACATTATCTTTTTTAAGATTAAATTTTTTTTTAAAATAATCCCTTTTATTTTTTGTGAGACTAGCAACAGCAATTAATTTTGAATTATTTATTTTTTTGAATTCCTTTGATAAGTTCAATGATGCATTACCCAGACCAACTAATCCCCAATTGATAATTCTTTTCATAAAGTATAAATATATATTACATTAAATTATGAAAATTAAAAAATTTTTACAAAAAATTTTCAAAGATTTTTTTCAATTTATATTTCATATCCTTTACGGAAAAGTAAGATTAGTAAATCAAGAAACTAATATTGATCTAAAGAAATTTGAAATAAAAAATATTTTAATCAATAATACAGTTTATGAAATTAAAAATAATATTTATGAAATTGCTAGTGCAAGAATTTATACTGATTTAAATGAGCATGTTGCAATAATTAAAAAAAACTTTATTTTACCAGAAGTATCATATCAACAAGTTGATGGAGAGCTTAAAAATGTAAAATTTAATAAAGTTGTTAAAAATGGCACGACAAGATTAAAAAAAAAAATTAATGGAAATGTTTTGTCTCTTGTGCAAGGTGCGAGTGGAAAAAATTACTTTCATTTTCTCTTTGATATTGTGATAAAATTAATAATATTTGAAAAAAAATTTGCGATTAATGATATTGATTATTTTTATATGCCTGCTGATTTTCAGTGGCAAAAAAAAATTATTTCAAAGTTTAATATTCCAGAAAATAAATTAATTAGTAGTGAAAAATATAGACATATAGAGGCCAAAAAAGTTTTTGCAGTCGATCATCCCTGGTATAAAAAAGGAATTATTCAAAACGAAGTTGCAAATTTACCTGAATGGATAATTTATTCATTAAGAGAGAAATTTTTGAAATTTAAAAAAGAATTTCCTACGGTTGACAAAATTTTTATTGACAGATCTGACTCCACTTTTAATCATTGTAAGCTAATTAATAATCAAGATGTAATTAATTTTCTTTCTAGCAAGGGCTTTCAAAGCTACCAAGTAAGTAAATTAGACTTTTTTCAGCAAATTTATCTGTTTAATAATGCAAAAATAATAGTAGGCCCACACGGCGCAGCATTCTCAAATATAGTATTTTCTCAGCCTGGATTAAATTTAGTTGAGCTTATTCCTAAAGAGCATCTAAGTTTAAAATGTGAAAGAATGTCAAAAATTTTAAATTTCAATTATAAAAAGATAACTTTAGATACAGTTAAAAAAAATGATACTAAGCTTAATGGTGATATTAAAATTGATCTTAAGTACTTAAATGAAATTATAAATTCATTGGAGTTATAAAATCCACTCTCTAAGTAGTTCTTTATTTTGTAACACATAATCTGGAAAAGAGTTACCTAAATTAATTTTTTTATAAAATATATTTCTTTTGAACAAGTCCCTTTGTTCTATAATATTTTTTTCAATTATATTAACATCTGAATATTTTGGGCCCGCAAATTCATCATGTGCAAAAGTTTTTAATTTAGTCGAAATTTCATTTGGTGAAAGTAGTGAGTTAAAGTGCCATCCACCATTAATATAGGTTTCAATACTTTTTTCCTTATAAAATTTCCAAAAAGGTTGTTTTAAATTTTTAAGCCTAACTTTCTGTCTCATAAAATCGATTGATTTTAAATCCTTTCTTTTGCTTATTCTTGTGCCTTCCCATGGGCTTTCATGTTCGTTGTATAGATTAAACTTATAACAAAACATTTGTTGAAGAAAAATTCCATATTTTTTTGTAAGTTTGATATTTTTTAATACATTTGGATTGGGTATTTCATCAGGATCAGAAAACATAATAAGATCTTCAGGAGCAGCTATTTTTAAAGCATGAAAAATATGCTCTCTTTGAGTAGCTTGATTTTGCCAGGCGTTTGTTTTTGAACTAAATGGTGTATCTAAAACTAAATGAATAACTTTATTTCTAAATTTTTTATTTTTTAATTTAAAGTTAATATTTTTCTTATTAGATTTATGATCATATTTTGACTCACAAACTATAAAATAGTCTACTTCCTTATGAATAATTTCAAATCTAATATTTGTTATAAAATTTTCGTTAAAAAACGTTATACAATCATAAATTTTACGCATTTTTTAAAAAATTAAATTTAGATTTAAATCTATGAAGGCGTTTAACCAATTTTGCCTTTTTTTCTAATTTCCAGTCTAGTTTTATGTAATAATTAAATTGAGCTACATTTTCAGGCTCATCTACCGAAGATGCATGAATATCTCTCCATCCAGTTTTTTTAAAATTCATAAACTCTATAAAATTTTTTTTATTTATCCATTTTCCTAAAATATCATTTCCAAAAGGCCCAGCTGAATTCTCTGGAAATGAATATTTTAATTTTTTATTATTCAGATTTAATTTTACTTTATCATATAAATATTGAATATTTTTTCCTTCAATTAATTTAAAGGAATTATAATTTTTATTACTTAAAAATAGTTCAATTACTTCATTATTTATTGCTTCAGCTGATATGTAGTTAGGATTTATGTTAAGATCAAAAATCTTTTTAAGAATTATATTGTCATATTTTTCTAAATCGATCTTAATATAATATGGGGTCCCGTATTTATTTATTAAACTATGTATATTTTTTTTAGGCAATTTAATCCTGGTAAATTTATTAATTAGATCATCACTTGGTTTTGGAAATTGACTTAATAAATGATCATTTTTGTGCAAAAAAAAGTAATCCTCATTATTATCTGATACGCTTAAAATGCAATTTTCAACAATAAGTTTTCCATTATCAATTTCATTATAAAATTTTTCTTTAATAGTTTGACAACTTTTTTGATTGGCCTCAACAGCAATTATTAAATCTGATCTAAGTAAATAATATGGTATATTTTCACCAACAGATGCACCCAAATCATATATAATTTTTTTCATAGAAAAAAATACAATAACATGTATCTTTAAAAAAAATCTATTTTTAAATTAACAGCATGTCTAATAACAAAGATTTATTAAACCTTTTTAATGAAAGTGAGTATTACTCATTAAAGTTTAAGAACTATTTTCCAGTTTATGAAAAAATTTTCTCTAGGTTTAGAGGAAAAAAAATTACTTTTGTTGAAATAGGTGTTTTATCAGGTGGTTCACTATTTATGTGGAGAAATTACTTTGGCAAAGAAGCAAGAATAATTGGGATAGAGTTAAATCCAGAAGCAAAAAAGTTTGAAAAAGATGGTTTTGAAATATTTATTGGTAACCAATCAGATGAAAATTTTTGGAAAGATTTTTTTAAAGAGGTTGGTGAGGTTGATATAATTTTAGATGATGGAGGTCATACAAACTTTCAACAAATAGTTACCTGCTCTTCTGCTATTCCTTTTATAAAAGATAATGGAGTTATGGTTGTTGAAGATGTGTTTCATAGTTATGGTTTAAGTTATGGTGCAAAAGGTTTCTTTAATCCATCAAAATATTCTTTTATAAATTTTTGCAAAAAAACTATTGATGATATAAATTTTAGATTTCCCGAGGGTAAAAAATTTAAATTTTCATTAAATAAATTTATATATTCCATAGAATTTTTTGAGTCAATTGTTGCTTTTTACATTGATAAAAAACTTTGTGAGTCTCAAAATGAGGTCATTTATAGTAAAGGAAAAAACTTAAATGTTAAAGACTATACCCATATGCATGATGAAAAAATTCCTGGTAGCAGCAAGTTTGTAATAAAACTAAAAAAAATTTTAAAGTCATTTAGAGGAAATTTAAAATATATCGTCTTTAAAATTAATGAACATATTTCAAAAAAATATTTTAAATAGTTTTATCAAGGAGAGGTGGCCGAGTGGTTTAAGGCGCACGCTTGGAAAGCGTGTAAAGGAGCAATCTTTTCATGGGTTCGAATCCCATTCTCTCCGCCATTAAATTAGCTTTAATAATTGTGGTTAATTTAATGTTATAAGAATAATTTGTTAAATATAAATAAGCTTTTTTTTAAAAAAATGTTATAATTTTGTTTTCCTTATACTAAAAAATGACAAATAAAAATTCATATCAAGCAGACTCCATAAAAGTTTTAAAAGGTCTCGAAGCGGTTAGAAAAAGGCCAGGAATGTATATCGGAGATACAGATGATGGTACTGGTTTGCATCATATGGTTTATGAAGTTGTTGATAATTCTATTGATGAAGCATTAGCGGGTTATTGTAAAAATATTAATGTAAGAATTAACAACGATGGAACCATTACAGTAAATGATGATGGAAGAGGTATACCAGTCGATATACATAAGGGTGAAAAAAAATCAGCTGCAGAAGTTATAATGACACAACTTCATGCAGGAGGAAAGTTTGATCATGACTCCTATAAAGTGTCTGGAGGATTGCATGGAGTTGGGGTTTCAGTAGTAAACGCCTTATCCGAAAAATTAAAATTAGAAATTAATAGAGATGGAAAAAAGTACTACATAGAATTTGAGAATGGTGAAGCAAAAAAATCTTTAAAGGAAATAGGAAAATCTAAACAATCTGGGACTCAAATAACTTTTTTACCGTCTAAAGAAATATTTTCTTCAATCAAATTTAACTCAAGTATTCTAATTACAAGAATGAGAGAATTAGCATTTTTAAACAAAGGAATTAAAATTATTTTTACTGACGCAAGTCAAAAAAAGGAGAAGGTTTTAGAGTTTAAATTTGATGGAGGCGTTCTTGAATTTGTAGATTTCTTAGATCACAAAAGAGAAAAACTTAAAAATAAAAATGGAAATGATTTATTTAAAAAACCTATTTATATTGAAGGAAGTAAAAATAATATTGAATTGGAGTGTTCTTTAAAATGGAATTCAAGCTACACAGAAGATATTTTTCCATACACAAATAATATATTCCAAAAAGATGGCGGAACACATTTGTTGGGTTTTAGAAGTGCTTTAACAAGAGTAATTAATAAATATGCGAATGAAAATAATCTTCTTAAAAAAAATAAATTAACCATTTCAGGAGATGATATTAAAGAGGGACTCACTTGTGTATTATCTGCAAAAATTCCAGATCCAAAATTTTCATCACAAACTAAAGACAAACTAGTTTCTTCAGAGGTCAGAATGATTGTGGAGACCATAATAAATGAAAAATTATCAGTATGGTTTGATCAAAATCCTTCTGTTGCAAAAATAATTTTAGCTAAAATTATTCAAGCATCTATGGCTAGAGATGTGGCGAGAAAAGCTAGAGAAAATGTCAGACGTAAAGGAGCTTTAGAATTAAGTGGCTTACCTGGCAAATTAGCAGATTGCCAGATAGGTAAGCAAGATGGCACAGAATTGTTTATTGTAGAAGGGGACTCAGCTGGTGGATCAGCAAAACAAGGAAGAAATAGAGCTAATCAAGCAGTATTACCCTTAAGAGGTAAAATTCTTAATACTTATGTTGAAGATTTAGCATTGAAAAAAAATGGTAATGGCTCTGAACATAGAACTAAATCTTTATCAAAAATGATTTCTTCAAATGAAATAGTTACTTTAATTAATGCTTT
>MDSV01034578.1_pt1 | contig 11005 bp, 9 predicted proteins | sample 810851 | NCBI WGS metagenome assembly MDSV01 (sample SAMN05326640, study PRJNA326480) | marine metagenome | isolation source: seawater | place: Atlantic Ocean: North East | collected 2012 | reverse complement strand
TTCAATAATCAAGATGTTAAAGCGATAGCAATCTTAGGTATTTATGTAAATGAAGATATTTCAGTGATCGCTCAATTTGAAGACGCTAAAAATCTAATTAATGATGAAACAGATGAAATGATGTTTTATCATTTAGGACTAAGGTTTAACATATTCAACGATTATTACGCCCAACTAAATTTTCATAATCTTTTTAGTGACTTAAATTCTAATCATGATACTTCTATAAGTATTGGCGCTTTTTATCACCTTGATTGGATGAAAAATTATTATATAGATCCTTCAGTGCGTATTTCTCATGGAACAAATGATTTTCCAGCTTTCAATTTCTCTGTAGGTCTTGGTCTACTATTATAGCATATTTAAGTGTTTTTGTAAGTTTTCTTCGAATTTGACTAATTATTTAACACGAAATAAACAATTTTTCCACAATTTATATACTATAAAACACTGATTTTCAGTTATTTATATAGTATATTCACAATTTATCGTGAAATAACTCTTGATTTTCTAAATATTGGTATAAATTCGCGCCGGATATTTGAACAACCTTAAAAAAAATGGTTCTATGAAAAAATTATTTACACTTTGTGCGTCTGCTGTACTAGCATTCACACTTTCTGCTCAAGCAGAGCAGCCGGAGGGCACGTGGTACTTTGGTACTGGAGATGCTACTAATTTGTTAAATCTTTTCTCTGACACTGGAATTGACATGTCAGCTACTATTGGGTACGCTGTTCAGGACAATTGGATTGTTGGCGGTACTGTATCATCTACTTCAGGTGAAAATGTATTCGACATTGACGTGACTTACTTCACGAAGGGATTTGGTTTTGGTGTTTCACTTGATAATGCTATGGAAGCTAACAATCAGGACCGTACAATCGGTTTTAATGTTGGTAAAATGGTAATGGTAGGTTCTATTAGCGATAAGCTATATGTTTACCCTAACATTTCTATTGATAGCGATATGGAACATATGGATTCTGCAATCTCTTTTGGATTTAGATTCTAAAAAAAAATACTTCTTTTTGAAAGGGCTGCCTAGGCAGCCCTTTTTATTTGCCTAAATTTGAGATATGAACAGAGAATTCAAGGTTAAGAGCTGGGAAGAGTTGTCAAAAGACGAATTTCACGCTTGTCTAAGGCTTAGAATTAATGTTTTTGTGGTTGAGCAGGAATGTCCTTATTCGGACTTAGATGCTAAGGATTTTAAAAGTCTACATGTTTTTTTAGAAGCTGAGTCAGGAGATTTCGCTGATGGTGACTATACAGACGCTTATTTGAGAATTTGTAAGCCTGGGGTTAATTATTTAGAGCCAAGTATTGGTAGGGTTGCTACTTCTGAAAGGTCCAGAGGTAAAGGGTTTGGCATGAAATTGATGAAAAAAGGAATTGAGGTGTGTGAAAGCCTTTGGCCAAACCAGGGTGTTAGAATATCTGCACAGACATATCTAAAGAAATTCTATATTGATTTAGGGTTTAAAATATGCAGTGAGCCCTACCTAGAGGATGATATTCCTCATGTCCAGATGTTTAAGAGGTAATTTCTTTATTCACGCACGCATCTAGGAAAGCAATAAATAGAGGGTGAGGAGCTAGAACGGTAGAAGCGTATTCTGGGTGAAATTGTGTAGCCACGAAGTAAGGGTGTTCAGGAATTTCAATGATTTCCACTAGTCCGTTAGCAGGATTTATTCCACTAGCTATCATACCCGAGTTTTCAAATTGCTCTCTGTAAGCCTCGTTGAACTCGTATCTATGTCTATGACGCTCCTCAACGCTGTCAACTCCATATATTTCTCGAGCTTTTGATCCTTCTTTAAGATCACAAGGGTACGCGCCTAGACGCATAGTTCCTCCCATATCTGTTATTGTTTTTTGTTCAGTCATCAAGTCGATAACTGGGTGAAGAGTATACTCTTTAATTTCAGAAGAATGAGCTTCAGTTAGGCCTAATACGTTTCTGGCGAATTCTACTACTGCACACTGCATTCCTAGACAGATTCCAAAGAATGGAACGTCATTAGTTCTAGCGTATTTAATAGCATCTAGCTTTCCGTCAATTCCTCTTGAACCAAATCCAGGAGCAACTAGAATTCCGTCAAGATGACCAAGCTTTTCACTAACATTCACCTCGTTTATCTGCTCAGAATGAATCCAGTATAGCTCAATTCCAGTTTTAAGTTCGGCACCAGCGTGATCTAACGCTTCCGCGATACTTTTGTAGCTATCCTTAAGCTCAACATATTTCCCAATAAGGCCTATTTTCATGGTCTTTTCAGGGTTTTTGTATCTATATAGGAAGTCGTTCCAGTTACTTAGATCAGCAATCGGAGCAGAATCAAGATTTACACCCACCTTTTTAAGTACTACTTCATCAAGCTTCTCATCTTTCATAAGAAGAGGGACGTCATAGATGGTGTCTGCGTCAATAGATTGAATGACAGAATCAGGGCTAACGTTACAGAATCTAGCTAGTTTACTGCGAATTCCAGGGTTTAATTCATACTCTGTTCTGCAAACTAGAATGTCGGGTTGTACCCCAAATTCCAGTAATTGCTTTACTGAGTGCTGTGTTGGCTTTGTTTTAAGCTCTCCTGCAGCGCTTAAGTATGGAATAAGTGTAAGATGAATAACTAGTGTGTCTTCTGGAGACTCCCACTTCATCTGTCTAACTGCTTCGATGTATGGGAGTGACTCGATATCACCAACTGTACCTCCAATTTCTGTAATTACAAAGTCAAATTCATTTTCAGAACCGAGGATTTGTACGCATCTCTTGATTTCATCTGTGATGTGAGGGATAATTTGTACAGTTTTTCCTAGATATTCTCCTCTGCGCTCTTTATTTATTACACTTTGATAGATTCTACCTGTAGTAATGTTATTTGCTTGAGTAGTACAAACGTTTAGGAATCTCTCATAGTGTCCTAAATCTAGGTCAGTTTCTGCTCCATCAACAGTTACATAACACTCCCCATGTTCGTAAGGATTTAGAGTGCCAGGGTCAACGTTGATATAAGGGTCAAGCTTTTGAATTGTGACATTATAACCACGAGCTTGTAAAAGTTTTGCTAGAGATGCTGAGATAATACCTTTACCTAAACTTGAGCTAACTCCTCCCGTTACAAAGATGTAGCGGCTATTTCTTCCGCTTTCTAGGTTTTCCTTTTGTTGAGGTGAGTTGTGTTGCATGTCCCGAATTCTAAAAAAAAATTGAATACGGGGTTCAAAGATAGTTTAAATATGTCATACGTCGAGAGAAAATTCCTTACTCTTCAATGCTTTCTGTAAGAGCATCTACAATCTTATGTCCTGATAGGAATTCGTTTGCAATGATTCTCAATAAAGTGTACGCAGGAACGGCTAAAATCATCCCTAAAACTCCTGCTAGCATTCCAGCCATACTGATGACAATGAATATTTCTAAGGGATGAGCTTTTACTCTTTTCGAGAACAAAAATGGTTGTGTAATCAGGTTATCAACTAGCTGAGTTATTATATAAACTATTAATGCTGAGCCTAATTTTGAAAGAACTCCAGTTGCCTCTCCGAACAAAGCTGCTGTTGCTCCAGATGTTGCCCCTGCGTTAAGTGATCCAGAGCCCAATTTTTCAATAATTACAGTAGCCTCTGTGCTATGAGTAGTAGCAATAATTATAAGTCCAATCAAAGTTCCAATAAGTGGTCCAATGAATGGAATTAGGTTAAGAAGTCCAGCCATGAATCCCAGAAGTAACGCGTAGTCAGCACCTATAATTAAAAGGCCTGTTGTAACCATTACTGTTACAATGCTAACTTGAACTACTAGTCCACTGAAGTAGCTAGTTAGAAGCTTTGACGAACTTTCCATAATATTCTTAATCTTATCTACTTGAGAGTCAGGAGTAAGGGCGATTATCATTTTGTAGAATAGTTTTGAGTCTTTCAAGAAGAAGAAAGTCATGAATAGGATTGAGAAAACAGCTATAAATGCCGTTCCTAATAAGTGAATTATACTCTTAAATAGACTCGAAACGGACCCTATGTCTACAATGTCAGAATCTAAAAGGAGTGAAGAAATGCCATCGTGACCAAGATCAAATTGACGAGTTATTTGGTCTATAACTCCAGCCCAATTTTTTAGATCTCCTGCGAGCTGTTGTGTGTCTATAGAAGAGAGAGCTTTTGCCTGCGCCACAATCAAGGGTCCAAATAGGGCAATGACTCCTCCACCAGCAATTATGAAAGTTAGAAGGGCGACAATTGCTCCAAAACTTTTTGGGACCGACTTACCTTTAAATTTAATTTTAGAAATAATAGAAACGATGGGTCTACCAGCGAAGCTTAATCCCACAGATATTAGTAAAAATCCAAGTAAGTTTCGAAAGTAATAAAGAGCATAAGTAAAAAGTAACACTGTTATAATGCTTATAACCTTTTTAATGATCGAATCCTTCATGTCTACAATTTAATAAATAAAGATTTTGAGAAACTAAAATTAGGCATTACTAAATTTAACTTAAATTTACTGACTAAATTATAGTGTAGAACACTAGTTCAGGTATTAACTCTTAATAGAGTTGACATGGTACTATTGAAGATGAGATAGTGTTAAGTAATCGGTTTTAAAGTACCTTTTAGAGTTAGTTTTTAATCTGGGTCTGTGTTAAAGTAAAAAAAGTATTTGAATACGAAGCTAACTTATTAATTGAATTTCCATATGAATCAGCAGAAAGGTGAGATCAATCTTAGTCTAAATCAATTATAGAACAATTTTTAGCAGAATTAAAGTAAAATGTTTGATTCATTATTATCCTGGTTTGATTCTATAGGGCCTGTAAATTCTGCTCTTATAGCTACTTTATTTACTTGGTTTATGACAATGGCTGGAGCCTCCCTTGTTTTATTGTTTAAGACTATGCACAGACGTCTTTTTGATGGAATGCTTGGTTTTACTGGAGGTGTAATGGTAGCAGCAAGTTTTTGGTCTTTACTTTCTCCTTCAATTGAAATGTCTGATGGTGATGGTTTTTTCAAGGTTATACCTGCTGCTAGCGGTTTTCTCCTAGGTGCTCTTTTTATTTTTGCACTAGACAAGCTTACACCTCACTTACACATTAACTTTAAAAAAGATGAGGCCGAAGGGCCCAAAACCGATTGGCATAGTACCACTTTACTTGTTCTTGCTATTACATTACATAATATCCCAGAAGGATTGGCTATTGGTGTTCTCTTTGGTGGTGCAGCTTTAGGTCTTGATGGAGCTACAACTGCTGGTGCTCTTGCTCTTGCAATTGGTATTGGAATCCAAAACTTTCCAGAAGGTCTTGCTGTTTCTATGCCTTTAAGAAGACAGGGTGTAAGCAGATGGAAATCAGTTTGGTATGGACAATTAAGTGCGATTGTTGAACCTCTAGCCGGTGTTTTAGGAGCTTACCTTGTGCTTCAAATGAAGCCAATTCTTCCATATGCACTTGCTTTTGCTGCAGGTGCGATGATTTACGTAGTAGTTGAGGAAGTGATTCCTGAAACACAAAGAGACAAGTACACTGATTTTGCAACTCTTGGTTTTATTGGTGGATTCATTGTAATGATGATGCTGGACGTTGGGTTAGGTTAATTGTTAGAAAGAATTGATTAGAAAGACATTTCGGCTCCACCAAACCTTCCAGAACTCATAAGGATCACGCAGTGATTTTTACTTGGTATTTCTGAGATTCTGGCTTCTAATTCCTTTACAGACGTAATTACCTCAAGGCTATTTCTATTAAAGGCTTCTAAGACGTCTTCTGGTCTAATTTCCGGAAGACATTTATGTTTTACAACTTCAGGATCGTAGTATACAATTGCATTGTCAACTGCATTCATTGAGTCAGTATAGGTTGGAAGGAATTCTTTATTTAAGCTCGAAAAAGTGTGAAGCTCAAAAACAGCTGTAATTCTTCTATTTGGGAAAGAGCTTGCTACTCCAGCTTGAGTTGCCCTAAGCTTTGATGGTGCGTGAGCAAAGTCTCGGAACACAATGAAATCATTAGTTTCATGAATTACTTCAAGTCTTTTTGCGGCTCCCTTAAAGTCGGTTATTGCACTAATAAATTCATTAGAACTAATTCCAATTGATCTACAAAGTTGTTTAGCGCCTTCTAGATTTTGGTAGTTGTGAGAACCGACAAGAGGAGTGAGAAGTTTACTTTGGTCAGAAAATGTAACTTCTGTTTTGCCGTCGGATGGAATGCTATGAGGGGTTGAATATCCCACGAAATTTAGGTCTTTTCGGATAGATAAAAATTCATCGACTAGCTTGTTGATTTGCTTGTCTTCAGAGTAATAAATTAAAGTTCCACAGTGCTCAATAGTGAATATAAATTCTCTAAATGTGTCTAGATAGCTCTCTTCAGTGGGGAAAACGTTAATGTGATCCCAAGCGATTCCGGTTAGAATTGCGATATGAGGCTTATAGTGAAGGAATTTAGATTTTCTGTCAATGGGGGAGCTTAGGTACTCGTCTCCTTCAATGACTGAAAACTCATTTTCTGGCTTAATATCAAGCATTCTGTCGAATCCCTCTAATTGGGCTCCCACCATGTAATCTGTTGATTTACCCACCTTGTTCATGGTATGAAGGAGCATTGAAGTAATGGTGGTTTTTCCATGGCTACCTCCAACAACGATGCGCCTTTTTTTCTTAGTATAGTTGTAGAGAAACTCAGGGTAAGATTGGATGTTTAGGCCTAGTTTTTGGGCTTTAAGAAGCTCTGGATTATCATTCCTAGCGTGCATTCCTAGGATAATTACATCTATGTCTTTAGTTATTCTCTCCTCATTCCAGCCTTCTTTTTCTGGGAGCAAATTTACCTTCTTCAAACGTCCTCTGCTAGGCTCAAAAATTTGGTCATCAGAACCAGTCACGTGGTGACCCAAATGTGCTAGAGCTAGTGCAAAATTGTGCATAGCGCTACCACCAATTGCTATTAGGTGAATTCGCATGAGTTAAATTTAGGATACAGAAGAAGAAATATTTCCTCCTAAAGCTTCTAAGTCATCGAAAAATGCGGGGTAGCTTTTAGATATACATTCCACATCTTCAATCTCAACCGGTGCGCCAGCACAACCTAGTATTGCAGCAGCCATGACAATTCTATGATCGCCTCGAGGGTTGATTTTGCAACTCTTGATTTTGCTTGGAAAAATAGTCATAATGTCTTCTGAGACGTCAATTTTCACACCAGCTTTCGCAAATTCTTCTTTGATTGCTAATGCTCTGTCGCATTCCTTTGTGTGAAGTCTGTGCACTCCTTTAAGAGTTGATTTTTTCTTACTAAATGCGGCTAATGCTGCGAGTGTGGGGAATAGGTCTGGAGAGTCGGTTATGTCAAGATTAAATCCGCGAGGTTTATTTTTTGAAATTCTTACTCCTCCGTCAGTTCCTAAAAGATGGTATCCTGCAAACAAGAGAGCACCCTTTATTGCAGAATCAGCTTGAGTGTATGTTCCTCGAATTCCTGTCACTTCAAGATCTGGGGAGCCACAAAGTGCGCCTAGTGTAAGTAGAGTAGCAGCTGAGCTCCAATCACCATCTACAATGATCTCTCTGCCTTCTATGCATTGATTAGCAGGAATCATGAAAGTGTCAATCTCTTCCGATTTTTTATGACTGTAACTGATTCCCCAATTATCCATGACCTCTAGCGTCATTTCTAAATATGGTCTTGAAACTAGATTGCTTACTCTAATTATAGAGTCTTTATCAGCAAATGGTAGTGATTGAAGTAAACCAGTAATGAATTGTGAGCCCTTAGAACCATCAATGTATATCTCTCCTCCCTGGAGAAGTCCGTCAATTTTTAATGGAGGTCTTTCATCTTTTTCTGATGTAATATTAATTCCAAGCTTAGTTAAACCATCTATTAGAGTTGATTGAGGTCTTTTTAGAAGTGTTCCCTCGCCAGTAATGTTCAGAACTACGCCGCTTAAGCATGCAATTGGGGTGAATAGCCTCATACCTAGACCAGACTCACCGGCATTTAATGTACCAGTTTTAGGAACAGGAATGCTTAACGGTACTGGAGTGATTTGAATCCCATTTGAACCTAGTTGAATTTCAGCACCGAGCTCAGCAGCCATTCTTATAGCAGAGGTGCAGTCGTCACATTCGCTAAAGTTTAGAAGCTTAGATGGAGTTGAAGCTAAGAGGGAAGTAGCAATTAGTCTTTGGCTCAAGCTCTTGGAGCTTGGAGCTTCAATGCTACCACTTAATGTGCTTGGACTTACTCTTAGATTCATTATTTGTATCCAATGTATATGCTTGCAATACCTCCAGTTAGCTTCTTCTGACGTAGGTTTTTAAACCCCACCTTTTCCATTTCGTTCAGAAAATCATCACCTTCTGGAAACGCCATTACGCTCTCTGGAAGGTAAGTGTATGCAGATGAATCTTTACTCAATAAGTTTCCAATAGTTGGCATAATGTACTTGAAGTAAAATCCAAATAACTGCTTGATTGGAAATATCTTAGGTTTACTGAATTCAAGTATAATTGTAATTCCTCCTGAATTTAAAACTCTGTGCATTTCAGATAATCCTTTGTTGAGGTTTTCAAAATTTCTTACTCCAAATCCAACAGTATATGCGTCGAAGCTATTGTCGTCAATGGGAAGGTTTTCTGAATCTCCTTGTTGCATAGAAATCTTTTCCTGATAGCCTCTTGATTTGATTTTTTCAATTCCAACATCAAGCATTCCTTGACTAAGGTCTATCCCAGTTACATGTGCATCAAGTCCCATTCTGATCGCTTCAATTGCAAAGTCCCCTGTACCTGTAGCCATGTCAATAATAGTTGAAGGGTTTTCGTTTCTAAGTATGCGAATGCATTTCTTTCTCCAGAGCACGTCAATACCCATTGAGAATAAGTGGTTTAAGAAATCGTACTTATGAGCGATGTTGTCAAACATTCGTTTTACCTGCTTCTTTTTAGGCTCGTTTTCAGGTGTAGTGTATGGAGTGATTTTTGTTCCCATTATCCAATCATAGTGTGGCCTTCAGGGTATTTGAAATGTGACTTTATTGCTCGGCCACCTAAAGCAAATGCCACAGTTAGAGTTCCGACTCTACCAATAAACATAGAGATGGAAATAATGATTTTTCCTGCAGAAGATAGCATTGGTGTAAGACCTGTGCTAAGTCCCACAGTTCCCATAGCGCTCACTTGCTCAAAGACTAGGTCTAAGAATGTAATAGAGCCGCTAGAAAGTAGAGCCGCCTCGCTGATAGAGAGCATGAAAAGGAAAAGTAAATTTCCAACTAGGAAAAACATAAGTACGCTATAAGCTCTAGATCTTAAAGTAGGTCCTATGGTTCTTTTGAAAAGATGCACGTGATCTAGACCTCTAACAGTTCTCCAAACGTCTGATAATACAACGCTGAAAGTAGAAGTCTTGATACCACCTCCAGTAGAAGAGGATGAGGCACCGATAAACATCAGAACGATTAGTAGAAATAGCATAGGGATGCCAACAGAGCCAACATCAATGGTGTTGAAACCTGAAGTCCTGGTTACGCTTTGGAATACAGAAGTAGTGAATTTACCAAATCCGCTCATCTCGTTCATTACTCCATTCCACTCTAGTAAAGCGAAAGCAATTGTACCAATTACCATTAGAATTAATGAGAAATAGAGGGCAATTTTAGTAGCGAAGCCTAACCCCTTCCATGGGGCTTTCTTTCTTTCCCTTAAGTTGCTTGGGTCAAAGATGTCGAATAATGCCACCATGCCTAGAGCACCGACAAATACAAGTATGGTGACTATCCAATGTATAGCCCAGTTGGTGCTTACTGTTTCATGTGCTAGACCATCTGAAAACAAAGTAATCCCAGCATTGTTGAAGGCAGACACGCTGTGGAATATCGAAGAAAACATCCTTTCTCCTAACGAAGAAAATTCAACTTTATGGGACCACGCAACTGAAAGTGCTACTGCGCCGATTAATTCAATACTTAAACACCAAGATATTACCCTTCTTAATGTGTTTTTTCCGCTTAGAAAACTATCCTTATTGACAAAGTCTTCTATGACTTCGTGTTGACTCACACTTACCCCAAACCTAGCCACCAATGCTAGGAAAGAAGCGAATGTAATAATGTTAAGACCGCCAAGTTGAATGAGGATTAGGATTAGGATTTGACCTTTAAAAGTGAAAAAAGTCATAGTGTCCTCCACCATTAATCCAGTAACACAAGTAGCAGAAGTTGAGGTAAAAAGAGCGTCTAAAGCTCCCATACCACTTCCACTTATAGTCATCTCTGGCATCATAAGAAGAAGAGTTCCAATAGTAGTAATTACCAGGAAACTCATTATAAATATGACTGCCGGATGCATTTTCATCCTTGGTAAAACATTTCCCTTCCTCATTAGTTCAGCAATCACAACGATAAAGAAATAAAGTTGTATAAATAGGGTAGAGAAATCAGTATAGGAATCGAATCCCAAAGCAATCAGCAGTGGCTCTAGGATGAGTTTATCAAAGAACAAATCTCCAACTCCCTCGATGACTAGAAGTGCCATAACCACACCTTCAAACCAATTTTCTTTGAGGAATGTAAGAGGGTGGAAGTCGTAGATTATTCTGATTAGGTAATGAAGAACGTAAAAGCAAAAGCTAAATTTCACGAAGCTTAATAAGCCTGAAGAACTTTCTGGTGTTTGTGGGAATCCGTAATAAATAGATAGTACTACTAGAGCAGTTAGAGATATGACTAGGTTTAGAACTTTGAGGAATCTCAAGTTTCTAGACTTAGACGCATATAGGCTAAGATTTACTCGCTCTCTAATGTCTCTTAATTTCATGATTCGAATTCTGCGGCAAGCTCGTCCACATCTACGATAACAACACCACTTTTCTCACACACCTGACCTCCAGCAATGTTTGCAACTTTAACGATATCCTCATGAGAAGCGCCACAAGCGAGCATTAATGATGAGACTGCAATTACAGTGTCTCCAGCTCCACTTACGTCAACTATA
>MDSV01074502.1_pt1 | contig 11006 bp, 11 predicted proteins | sample 810851 | NCBI WGS metagenome assembly MDSV01 (sample SAMN05326640, study PRJNA326480) | marine metagenome | isolation source: seawater | place: Atlantic Ocean: North East | collected 2012 | reverse complement strand
TGAGGCATGTGCTCTATGTGCAACTCCAAAAGCGTCGTTTATATATATATCTGCAAGGTCTGCGAGTTCTCTGGATAGCTTGTGATCGTTTTTTGTTTCTCCTGACTCAAATCGGATATTCTCCAACATTGATACTGATTTAAAAGGTAACTGCTTTATTTGGTTTTCTACCTCTTGTCCTTTACAGGCCGGTATCTGTAATACAGGTTTATCCAGTAGCTCGCTTAACCGGACCGTTATTGGCTTCATAGAAAATTCCGTGTCAGCACTGCTGTTCGGTCGTCCGAGGTGAGATAAAAGAATAACCTTGCAATTTCTCTTAAGAAGATATTCGATTTGGGGAATGCTGGCTAAGATTCGACTGTCATCAGCAATGTTCGTTGTGCCAGGATCCATAGGTACGTTGTAATCGACTCGAATAAGGACGGTTTTGTCCTTTATGTCATGTCTTTTTATTGACTTGTTATTGAGGCTGGTATTAGTCAACTTTAGTTAATATCTTTGAAAATGATTTTAGCAATTCCTGGTCAAAATCGATCTTCGAGACTGATTTAAAAGCGTTATCGACGTAATCGTTCAAAGTCTGTTTTGCAAAGTCTTTGCCACCTAGATCAGAAACTAACTTACGAACATCCTTTACATCATCCGGAGTTAAAACACGTTTAAAATATATTTCACCCAACTTACGTTTATTTGATATATCGGCGTTACTTATTGCTGAAATAATCGGTAAAAGTTTTTTCTTGTTCAATACTTCTTCTGACGGCCTGTCATTGATGGCGCTAGTATTCGAAGGCTCACCATATAGTTCTTTAATGTCATCAGCGACCTGCATTGCAACACCTATGTTTCTTCCGAATTCAGCGAAGTCATCAGCCAGAGAACCGGTTTTGCTTAGCATCGCGCCAAGTTTCATTGCTCCCGCCATTATCGACCCACTTTTTGCCTGAGCCATATCTAAGTATTGTTCAACAGTAATATCTATTCTTTCTTGAGCTTCCAGCTCTATGAATCTGCCTTCACACATCGCCAATGCGGCATTATCAATAACTTTTGTGGCTTCGAAAACCAAGCTGGAATCGACCTGTTTGTCAGTAAGATTCAGAATCACCAGCCTTGCTAATGCATGTAACCCATCTCCAGCATTTATCGCTTGGGCTGGTCCCCAAACCCACCATACAGCATCCCGGTCATTTCTCACCGGCCTGCCTGCCTGAATGTCATCATGTATCTCAGCGAATGTAGCGAGCATTTCAATTGCTGATCCAGCCGATACCGCCGCAGAGCCTTCTTCCGTGGTGTTATCTAAACTGCTTGCTGCTACCAGGCATGCTAACCCATATCTACGTAAATTATGAAGCCCGTTTGTTTGCGAATTAATAAAGTCCTCGCCGGGTTTTCCTGTCCATCCAAAATGATAGGACATCAAATTGTAAAGTCCCATTTCGCGTGTTGATATTGCTGAAGATATATCTTCGTTAATCCAGGTATTCAGATTTGTAAGCTGATTGTTATTTTCAATTACCAATATTTTGTCCAGGGTATATTTTTAATATGTTAGTAGAAAAGATTATCTAAATAGATAAATCTATTTTATGTAATTTCAATGTCGATTGTAATTCGCTTTTGTCTATCGCTCCATGACGAAGTATACGTGCTGGCATTGTGCTCAGGTCAAGGACTGTAGAAGGTAAACCGCCTGTTGTTGTTGCATTTTCATATATGAAATCAAGCTTGTCACCCAAAGATAATTCAACTTGCTCACTGGACATAGCCGGAGCTTCTCCTGACAAATTTGCACTTGTTCCGGTTATAGGTTTACCCAGCTCTCGAATGATAGATCTTATAAATTCTGAGTTTGGCATTCGAATTCCTATAGTGTCCATTCCGGGAGACAGGTTTGGGGCCAGTGTGGCGGCCTTTTTGAGTATTATTGTTAATTCGCCAGGCCAATACTTTTGTAAAATTAATTCCAAGCCAGTTGGCTGATCCATGGTGTATTTTTCTATATCTGAAAAATCTGCTATCAAAACAGGTATTGCAGTGGACTCTGCGCGGCCCTTAATTCGAAAAATCTTACTTACTGCAATTTCATTTGATGCATCAGCAGCCAAGCAGAACAGGTTGTCTGTCGGTAAGGCAACCACTCCACCATTCCTCAAAATTTCTACAATTTTATCCATTGATTTATTAATGTATTCAGCCCTGTGGCATCGACTCTTTGAGCTGTCCTGCAAATTGACGAAAGTATAGCATAAGTGTTAATTTAGAAGCTGCCTTAGCATGGTTAAAAACAAAGAATCAGACATAAATTCCAACCACGACAAACAGGGTGATAATCCTGAAGAGGAGTCGCGGCGATTAACTGCCAGCGATGACTTGGAAATATCCACATACCTAGAGATTGCTGAGGAAAAACGAGGTAAAGATCCGCTCGTTAGCTCACAGAAACGACTTCATCGTGAGTCAATTATCATAGTTGATTTCGGCTCTCAATACAGCCGATTGATTGCCAGACGGGTTAGGGAAAACCAAGTGTATTCGGAAATAGTTTCTCACGATACAGATTGGGAAACTGTTGAGTCATTACAACCTAAGGGAGTAATCCTTTCAGGCGGTCCTGCAAGTGTTTATGATGATGACGCTCCACTGGCTCCAAGTTGGGTTTTTGATAAAGGCCTCCCCGTACTGGGCATATGCTACGGTATGCAGGTTATTGCGCATCAATTAGGCGGTACTGTGGCCTCATCTCAAAAAAGAGAATACGGTCATTCGGTTGTATATCAAGATACCAAATCAGATCCGCTGTTTAGTGAGATCTCTCAATCAATGACAGTCTGGATGAGTCATGGTGACAAAATCAATCAATTACCACCAGGGTTCAAATCTATAGGATATTCCGATAATTCCCCTGTCGCAGTGTTTGTTGGAGATGAAGCTAGATATGGAATTCAATTTCATCCTGAGGTTGTTCATACCTCTGAGGGTCAACAGTTAATCAAGAATTTCCTTTTTAAAGTTTGCGGCGTTAAGGGTTTATGGACATCTTCAAACTTTGCAGCACGGGCAATAAAGGATATTAAAGCGAAGGTTGGGGGAGGAAAGGTTGTATGTGCGCTTTCTGGTGGGGTCGATTCCTCCGTCGCTGCCACTTTGGTGCATCAGGCAATCGGAGACCAGTTAACCTGCATATTCGTAAATAACGGTTTGCTTCGAAAAGAAGAATCTGACCGCATTTTATCCACTTTTAAGAGACACCTGAAAGTTAATCTTATTTATAAAGATGCTACTGATGAATTTCTAGGCGCTTTAGAAAATGTCAGTGACCCTGAGAAGAAAAGGAAAATAATTGGAGAACAGTTTATTAAGCTGTTTGAGAAAGAAGCAAAAAAGCTTGGTGATGCCGATTATTTGTGTCAGGGAACTTTGTACCCTGACGTAATCGAAAGCGAGACAGACGAGTCGAAAGTGTCGGTGAAGATCAAAACTCATCACAACGTTGGTGGACTCCCGAAAAATATGCAATTGAAACTCATTGAGCCTCTACGATACTTGTTCAAAGATGAAGTACGAAAAGTAGGGCTGGAATTAGGTCTGTCAAAAGAACTGGTTAATAGGCAGCCATTCCCTGGTCCTGGGCTAGCCATTAGAGTAATAGGAACAGTGACTAAAGAGAAATTAGATATTCTCCGAGAGGCTGACTGGGTTGTGATGGATGAGATTAAAAGGAATAACTTGTATGAGTCTCTGTGGCAAAGCTTTGCGGTTCTAACGGATACCAAGTCTGTGGGTGTTGTGGGTGATCATCGCCTATACGGATATACGATTGCAATTAGAGCGGTCACAAGTGATGATGCAATGACTGCTGACTGGGCTAGGCTGCCTTATGAGGTTCTATCTACCATTAGCAACAGGATAAGTAATGAAGTTAATGGGGTGAGTAGAGTTGTCTATGATATAACCAGCAAGCCACCGGGCACTATTGAGTGGGAATGATAAGAGAAGCACAAGAACCTGATTTAGAGGAGATCTTTAATTTAATCCATACATCTTTTGCTAATAAAGCAGAATCCGATTTAGTTAGACAATTAATTTTGGATAAAGATTTACTAATAAACCTTATTTTTGAATCGTCGGATACCATTTTAGGTAATGTAGTAGTTTCTAAAGTAACCATGGAGCCTGATATAGGTTTATTTTGTGGCGGAGTTGCACCTCTCTCAGTACTACCTGAACATCAATCACATGGTATTGGCTCCAAACTAATTAAAGCCGCTATAAAGAATAGTGAAAAAATGAAAATGGATGCTTTATTTCTTCTGGGAGATCCAAATTATTATGAAAGATTCGGTTTCAATGTTTCAAATTTGAAAAGCGACTATATGGCCGAGCACTTTCAGGAACTTGAACTAACTAAAGATTGTTTGGTAAATGTGGAGTCAGAAGTTATTTACGCAAACGCGTTTTTGAGTCTAAAGTGACTAAAAAGATTTATAAAGACTATGAAGGAACATGACGGTTACCAAATGAATAGTACCGTGATAGGCACACCCCTTTCTCTCAATTCGACAAAAGTCATGATGCTTGGGTCGGGCGAGCTCGGTAAAGAAGTCGTTATTGAGCTACAAAGACTTGGAGTTGAGGTTATAGCAGTTGATCGTTATCCAAACGCGCCTGCTATGCAGGTAGCACATCGCTCTCATGTTATTAATATGTTGGATGGCGCGGAATTACGATCTGTTATTGAAAAAGAAAAACCAACTCTTATTGTCCCTGAAATTGAAGCCATAGCTACTCCAACTTTAGTTGAATTGGAGAAGGAAGGTTTTGCAGTGATTCCAAATGCTATGGCAGCAAGGTTAACTATGGACCGTGAAGGTATCAGAAGATTGGCGTCTGAGACCTTAAATATTAAAACTTCACCATATAAGTTTGCTGAAACGAAAGAAGAATACCTGCAGGCAATAGACTCGATCGGTGTGCCCTGTGTAGTTAAACCTGTAATGTCAAGTTCAGGTAAAGGTCAGTCAACAGTACATTCCAAGAATGATGCTATCAAGTCATGGGAGTATGCAAAAAGTGGAGCTCGAGGAGAAGCCAATAAGGTTATTGTGGAAGGTTTTATTGATTTCGATTATGAAATCACATTGTTAACTATTCAGCATATTAATGGATGTTCCTTTTGTGAGCCAATTGGTCACAGGCAGGAAAAAGGAGACTACCAAGAATCATGGCAGCCTCAGCCAATGAGTGAAGTTGCAATAAAAGAAAGCCAGAGGATTGCTGAATTAGTTACATCTAAACTGGGAGGCAAAGGGATTTTTGGAGTGGAGTTATTTATTAAGGGAGATGATGTTTATTTTAGCGAGGTAAGCCCCAGGCCGCATGATACAGGCATGGTTACTCTTATAAGTCAGGACTTAAGTCAATTTGCTCTGCACACTCGGGCTATCCTTGGCCTGCCTATTCCTAACATAAATTTGCGAAGCCCCGCTGCTTCTGCTGTTATCTTAGTAGAAGGTAAATCAGACTCTGTGACATTCCATAACCTTGACAAAGCATTGGCGCAGGAAGATACACAGATTAGGTTGTTCGGTAAGCCTGAAGTTGAGGGTGAGAGAAGAATGGGTGTTGCATTGGCGCTTGGAGAAGATATTGCAGAAGCTAGAACTAAGGCAACGTTGGTAGCCAATATGGTTGACTGCCAGTTATAGTGAAAAGATGATGGATTTGGTGGGAACAGAATTTCAGATAAAGGTATGGCGAGAATTATCTAGAATACCTTTTGGTGAAACAAGAACTTATAAACAAGTTGCTGAAGCAATTGGTCATCCTCAATCAAGTAGAGCCGTTGCAAATGCTTGTGCTAAAAATCCTTATCCGATAGAAATTCCTTGCCACAGGGTAATTAGATCTGATGGCGGTTTGGGAGGATATAGTGGTTTGGGTGGAGTAACTAAAAAGAAACAGCTTTTGATTAATGAAAAGACACAAAGCAATAGCTAGGAGTTAAATTTGAACATAGGTAAATTAGGCGTTTGGTACTTTTTTGACAAACTGTCTGCAACAGAATCAGCTGAAGCCGCTATTCGGATAGAAAAATTAGGTTATTCAACTTTATGGATTCCAGAGACAATAGGCAAAAGCCCTATGGTTCAAAGCTCCTGGTTGTTGTCTAAAACCAAGACTTTAAACCTGGCTACAGGAATAGCTAATATTTATCATCGAGAACCTGGAGTAACGCTAGCTGCTCAAAAATCACTTGCGGAACAGTCAAACAACAGGTTTTTATTGGGCCTCGGAGTGTCCCATACCAGAATTGTAGAAGGTATTAGAGGGTTAAAGTACGGTCCTCCTCTGTCAACAATGAGGCGTTATTTAGAGGCAATGGAAGAAGCTCCTTATACTGGTGCTAAACCTTCTGAGGAACCACCTTTAGTGATAGCTGCTTTAGGTCCGAAGATGTTGGCATTAGCAGCTGAGAAAACTAATGGAGCTCACCCGTATTTCACATCGCCTGATCATACCGAAGTAGCCCGAAATATTATGGGGAAAGATTCTTGGTTGTGCGTAGAACAAAAAGTAATTCTAGAGTCAGATCCGGTAAAAGCCAGAGAACTGGCGAAGCCTGTCGCGAAAACTTATAAGGACTTACCTAACTATAGAAATAATTGGATTAGAATGGGTTTGTCAGAAGATGATATCGATAATATGAGTGACAAATTTATAGACGCTACATTTGCATGGGGTTCTGAGCAAACCATACAAAATCGTATTAAAGAACACTTTGATGCAGGTGCAGATCATGTATCCATTCAACCTGTAAATACAAACGGAAAACTTTCAGAACTGGATTGGGATTGCTTGGAATTACTTTCTCCTAATTCGTGATTAAGGCAATTAATAAGCAAGAAAAGTGAACTATTAACTAATGACGAATAGTGAAAAGACTAACGTACTGTTGCTGGGTAATGGTGGTAGAGAGCATGCGATTGCATGGAAATTAGCTCAAAGCCAAAATTTAGATAAACTTTTCATAGCCCCAGGCAATGCAGGTACAGCTGAAGTTGGTACCAATGTGCAAATTTCACTGGAAGACCCTGAAAAATTACTGGAGTATGCAAAGAGCCAGTCAATCGGACTTACAGTTGTCGGGCCTGAGGCTCCATTAGCACTTGGTGTGGTAAACGTTTTTCGTCATGCGGGGTTAGCTATTTTCGGACCCACAAAAGAAGCAGCAATGCTTGAAACTAGTAAGGCTTACGCTAAAGAAGTCATGGTTGCATCAGGAGTTCCTACAGCTAATTACCAAGTGTTCACAGACTATGAAACAGCCGAAGGTGCCATATCTGACTGGGAATTCCCATTGGTAATTAAAGTGGATGGATTGGCAGCTGGCAAAGGTGTCATAATTTGTGAAAGCAAAGAAGAGACATTAGTTACTTTGAAAGAAATCTTCATTGATCAAAAATTTGGTGGTGCCGGCCAAAAAGTTTTAATTGAAGAGTTTTTAATTGGGCAAGAGATTAGTGTATTTTCGTTTGTAGATGGAGAAAACATCTCCCCTATCATCGGAGCTACGGACTATAAGAGAGCATATGATGGTGATGCAGGACCTAATACCGGAGGGATGGGTAGCTATTCCCCTCCAAAGGTCTGGAATAAGGATATTGAAAATACAATTATAGAAAATGTGTTTGAACCGGTTATAGGTTACATGAGTAGTACCGGGAATCCCTACACAGGCGTTTTATATGCGGGTTTGATTGTTACATCTGATGGGATTAAAGTATTAGAATTCAATTGTAGATTTGGAGACCCTGAAACCCAGGTGTTGTTACCCAGACTGGAGACCGATCTGTTGAGTGTAATGCAGCTCACAGCTACATCGGATATAACAGGAATAGATATCGAATGGGACTCAAGGCCATGTGTTGGACTTGTTGTTGCATCTGGCGGATATCCAGGGTCCTATAATGTGGGTAAAGATATTTATGGGTTAGATCGAATCGATGCTTCGGTAAATGTATTTCATGCCGGGACTTCGGTATCAGGAGATGGAATACTAACAAGTGGAGGGAGAGTATTAGCAGTTACTGCTAAGAGTGATAGCTTTGCAAATGCTCGTGAACTAATCTATAAGAATGTTGAGCAAATAGAATTTGAAGGTATGTTTTTCCGGAAAGATATCGCGACTGGTCTATGACGGGTTCGTGAATTTTCAAAAACACCTGAGATAATAAATAATGATTTTTTAGTGAGGACAACGATAAATGGCTAATGTAGCAATATTAATGGGTAGTGAATCAGACAGATCTGTAATGAAAGCAACTGAGGATGTTCTAGATCAAATGGGAGTTGATTATGAGACTCACGTTATATCAGCACACAGGAATCCAGAACAACTCATGAAATATGTCACAAGTGCAGATGACAAAGGTATTAAAGTGTTCATTGCAGGTGCTGGCGGAGCCGCAGCCTTACCAGGTGCGATCGCTTCGTGGACATCTTTGCCGGTAATAGGTGTACCGGTAGCCTCAAGCGAACTTAAGGGAATTGATGCTTTATACGCTATTGTTCAGATGCCTCCTGGAATCCCGGTTGCAGGTGTTGCGATAGGTTCATGGGGAGCGAGAAATGCGGCATATCTGGCAACACAGATAATTGGTTTAACTGATAATAAGGCACGTCAGGCTTATGACTCATATCGTGAAGGCTTGAAGAATAAATCATGATACCTCGGTATACACGAGACAAAATGGGTTCTATATGGACCCAAACAGCGTCATATGACAGGTGGCTTTTGATTGAAAAAGCCGCATGCAAGGCTTGGTCTGATGAGGGGTTAATACCTGAATCGGATTTGGAGAAGTTAAGTAAGTCTAAATATGACATATCCATTTTGGATGAGGTTTTAAAAGATACCAAGCATCCTATGACTGCTTTCTTGAAATCTATGACTGACCATCTTGGAGAAGAAGGAAGATGGCTTCACCACGGATTAACAACATCTGACGTGTGGGACACAGCAACTGCTATGCAACTTCGGGATTCAGCAGAACTATTGTTATCTGAAGTTGATCGTTTAACTGAAGTTCTGTATTCAAAAGCTTCAGAGTATAAGAACACCCTAATGATGGGTAGAACGCATGGAGTTCATGCTGAACCGATCACCTTTGGTCAAAAGTTAGCTATATGGTGGGATGAAATGCGACGTCATCGAACCAGATTGGTAAGCGCAAAGGATATGATCTCAGTTGGCAAGTTGTCGGGTCCTGTTGGAACACATGCCACCGTTCCTCCTTCGATCGAAAAGTCAGTATGCAAACAGCTGGGGTTAGAAGTTGCACCATTCTCTAACCAGGTTATACAACGAGATAGGCACGCACAGTTTGTAACTACTCTGGCTCAAATCGCTGGATCTCTTGAAAAATTTTCTACAGAAATAAGAGGCCTCCAGAGAACTGAAATAAGAGAGGTAGAGGAACCTTTTGGTGTTGGTCAAACTGGATCGTCCTCCATGCCGCATAAACGGAATCCAGAATTAACTGAGAGGATATGTGGGCTAGCTCGACTGATTAGAGGTCACTCTGTTACATCAATGGAGAATGTGGCTCTTTGGCATGAAAGAGATATTAGTCACTCTTCAAATGAAAGACTGATATTACCGGATTCATGCATTGCACTTGACTATATACTTGACATTATGACTCATGTGATTAGTAATATGACCGTTCACGTTGACCGGATGAAATCAAATCTCGAAGGTTCACATGGTGTTGTGTTTTCTCAGCGCCTGCTACTGTCCTTAGTGGAAGCAGGATCGAAACGAGAGGACGCTTATAAAATCGTTCAACGGATCTCTCAGAGAGCACTTGACGAAAATCTAGAACTTTATGACCTTGCGTTACAGGAATCCAAAGTGGTTAATGCTTTAGGAGCAGATGAGTTGCAAGAAATATTTGATTATAATCACTATATTAGGCACATTGATGAAACTTTTAAAAACGCAGGTATCAAATAATAAAAGGAAAATAAATATATGGCGACCGTAATAAAAACCGATTTACCCAATCCAGTGTATTCAGGCAAAGTCCGAGATACATATTCATTAGGAGACCAGCATTTTTTGATGATAGCGACAGACCGTATTTCTGCTTTCGATGTTGTTCTTCCAAACGGCGTTCCTGATAAAGGCGCTGTACTGTCACAAATATCACTATTTTGGTTTGATCTTACGAAAAACTTAATTCCAAACCATTTGGAACAGTTTGCTATGGATCGGACAGATCTAGATTTAGATAAGGAAATAGCAAGACGTGCAATGGTGGTCCGTAAAGCTGACAGGATCGATGTTGAGTGTGTTGTTAGAGGTTATATTACTGGTTCTGCATGGAGCGAATACTTGAAAGAAGGAACTGTTGGTGGAATTGACATGCCAGCAAACATGAAAGAAGGAGATCGTTTCCCTGAGCCGTTATTTACTCCTACTACTAAAGCTGAAGAAGGCCATGATGAACCTATAACAATTAAGGAAATGGAAGACATGGTTGGAGTGGATGTGACTCGCGAATTAAAAGATTACACTCTTTCCTTGTACGAGTTTGGACGTAAATATGCAGAAGACAAAGGTATTATCATCGCTGATACCAAAATGGAATTTGGTTATATAGATAATAAAATTGCTTTAATTGATGAATTCCTTACTCCTGATTCGAGCAGGTTCTGGGATGCGGAATTTTATGAACCAGGCAAATCGTTGCCTAACTTTGATAAGCAATTTGTAAGAGATTGGTTAAACAGTCAGGGCTGGGATCATGAACCTCCCGCTCCAAGTTTACCTTCAGATATTATAGAGAAAACCAGAGAACGATTTCTGCTTGCATTTGATCGTTTAACAGGTCTAAAGATCCGTTAATATTTGCGCCAGTTCGTATAAAATCAAGTTTTAAAATTGTTTTAGGAACAAAGAAATCTTATGGTATCTGAAAATAAACCCAAGAAAG
>MDSV01121200.1_pt1 | contig 11007 bp, 11 predicted proteins | sample 810851 | NCBI WGS metagenome assembly MDSV01 (sample SAMN05326640, study PRJNA326480) | marine metagenome | isolation source: seawater | place: Atlantic Ocean: North East | collected 2012 | reverse complement strand
AGGAAATACTAAAAGGCTGAGTAATTTTTTATTATGGCAAATAGCTTATTCAGAGATTTTTTTTGAAAAAAAACTTTGGCCTGATTTTACTGAAAAAGATTACCACAAAATTATCAAACAATTTAAAAATATAAAAAGAAATTTTGGAAAAATTTAATGAATAATTTATTAAAAAGAACTTTAAGTTCAGTAATATTAATACCATTAATTTTTTATATTATTATCCAAGGATCATATATGTTTATGTTTTTCATATCTGTTTGTTTTTTAGTGTCATGCTATGAGTGGTCCATGATGACAAGTAAGAAAATATTAAAAATTTATGGCTTTCTTTTATTAATATTTTCATTTTACACATTCTATGAACTTTCTCACAAGTTAGTTTTAGTTTTTTTTATAATTCTTACATGTATTTCAACTGATATTGGTGGATATGTTTTTGGTAAAATATTTAAAGGACCAAAATTAACAAAAATTAGTCCAAAAAAGACTTATGCAGGAATGATTGGCGGATACGTTTTGTCATTAATAAATTTAATAATATTTACAAATTATATTGAAGATATTCATCTAACTATTCAATTATTTTTTTTAACTCTAATAATTTCAACCGTAAGTCAAATAGGTGATATAATTGTTTCATATTTTAAAAGGCTATCAAATATTAAAGATACTGGAAAAATAATCCCAGGTCATGGTGGATTACTTGATAGAATTGATGGAATGATTTTTACATTTCCAATAGTTTATTTAATTAATTTTATGGGGTATTTAAATGTATGAAAAAAAATATTGCTATATTAGGTTCAACAGGATCGATAGGTAAGACCTTACTTAAAATCTTAGAAAAAAATAAGAGTAGTTTTAATGTAATTCTATTGACAGCAAATAAAGATTATGAGGGCTTATTAAAACAAGCAATTAAATTTAAAGTTAAACACTTAATTATAACTGATATTAAAAGTTTTGAGAAGTTAAAAAAACAAAATAAGAAAAATAATTTTAAAATATATAATAATTTTAATAGTCTAAATAAAATTTTTAAAAAAAAAGTAGATTACATAATGAGTTCCATTACTGGAATAAATGGTTTGCTACCAACATATAAATGCATAAAGTTTACTAAAAAAATTGCCATAGCCAATAAGGAAGCAATAATTTGTGGTTGGAACTTAATCATTAAAGAATTAAAAAAATACAATACTCAATTTATTCCTGTGGACTCGGAACATTTTTCTATTTGGTATGGCTTAAAATATAATGATGATAAAATACAAAAAATTTATCTCACTGCGTCAGGAGGACCTTTTATAAATTTACCTGTTAAAAAATTTAAGTATATAAATATTAAACAAGCATTAAATCATCCAAATTGGAGCATGGGTAAGAAAATAACCATAGATTCAGCTACGTTGATGAATAAAGTATTTGAAACAATTGAAGCAAAAAAAATTTTTAATTTAAAATATAACCAAATATCAATTTTAACACATCCTGCTTCATATATTCATTCTATTATTCATTTTAAGAATGGATTAATAAAACTTATCGCACATGATACAGATATGAAAATTCCAATAACCAATACATTAAATTTTAAAAAGATAAATAATATGAATCTATCTACTAATTTAGATATATTTAAATTAAACAATTTAAAATTGCTCAAAGTAGAGTCTGAAAAATTTCCCTTAATACATTTAATTAAGAGTATGCCAGAAAAAAATTCACTTTTCGAAACAATAATAGTTTCAGCTAATGATGAATTGGTGAATAGATTTTTAAATGCTGAGATTAAATTTACTGATATAAGCAAAAATTTGATTAAAATATCTAAAAAAAAAGAATTTCAAAAATATAAAAAAAAAATCCCTAAAAATATTGAGGATATTGTAAAATTAGATGATTATGTTCGTTTTAAATTATCCTCAATGAGTGTATAAAAATTACTTTTATATAATATGATCAAATTACCTGTAAAAATTATTCTAATTTATTTCTTACTAATTTCAGTGACATTTTCTGAGATCATAAAGAAGATTGAAGTATCAGGTAATCAAAGAATACCTGTTGAAACTATAGAAATGTTCTCTTCAGTCTCTGTTAATGACGATTTAAGTTTAGATGATTTAAACATTATTTTAAAAGAATTATATGAAACTAATTTTTTTGAAAATGTTAATTTAGAATTTAGTAATAGTGTTTTAAAAATATCTGTCATTGAAAATCCAATTATTGAAAATATAAATTTTGAAGGCATTAAAGTAAAAAAAATTGAGAAAGCTATAAGAAAAAATCTTATTTTAAAATCAAGATCATCTTATAATGAGTTTTCATTAGCAAAAGATAAAAATAATATTCTTTCAACATTAAAAACTTTGGGCTTCTATTTTCCTGAAATAGAGATTCTTTTAGAGGAATTAGAAGATAATAAAGTTGATCTTACTTACAAGATTGACGTTGGAAGAAAAACAAAAATTAAAAAAATATCCTTCTTAGGGAACAAAATTTTTAAAGATAGAAAATTAAGAAGTGTAATTGTAAGTGAAGAATTTAAATTCTGGAAATTTATAACTGGAAGAAAATACCTCAACCAAGATACAATTAAATTAGATGAAAGACTTTTAAAAAATTTTTACTTGTCTAAGGGTTTTTATAATGTTTCTATAAATTCTTCTTTTGCCAAACTTTTAGATGAGGATAAGTTTGAATTAATTTTCAATATTGATGCTAAAGATAAATATTTTTTTAATAATTTATCATTGAAACTTCCAAGTGATTTCAATCCAGAAAATTTTAAGAGATTAGATAAATTATTTTTGAAAATTAAAGGTGAACCTTATTCTATAAATTCAGTAAATAAGATATTAGACGAAATCGATTTAATTACTACCTATGAAGAATTTCAATCTATTGATGCTTCTGTAATCGAAAATATAGAGTCGAATAAAATTAATCTTACTTTTGAAATTAATGAAACAGAAAAAATTTTTGTACAAAAAATTAATATATTTGGCAATAATATTACTAGAGAGAGTGTAATAAGAAATCAATTTGAAATTGATGAAGGTGACCCGTTTAATGAAATTTTACAAAAAAAATCAATTAATAATCTTAAAAACCTGGGTTTTTTTAAAAAAGTAAGCGATGAGGTTATTCAGGGAGATAATGAAAATTCAAAAATTATTAATATTACTGTAGATGAAAAAGCTACAGGTGAAATTTCTGCTGGTGCAGGGGTAGGAACTTCAGGTGGTACAGTTGCTTTTGGTGTAAAAGAAAATAATTATTTAGGAAGAGGTATCAGTCTGCAATTAGATGCAACAATTAATGAGGAGTCAGTTAAAGGAAGTTTTAGTGTATTAAATCCCAACTTTAAAAATTCAGATAAATCTGTTTATGCATCAGTTGAAGCTACAGAGACAGATAGACTTACTGATTTTGGCTATAAAACTAATAAAATTGGATTTTCTTTAGGAACAAATTTTGAATATTTAGGTAATTTTAAAACTGGGCTATCAACTTCTACTTACTATGAAACCATTGATGCGGTTTCTTCGGCATCTTCAAGACAAAAAAAACAAGCTGGTAATTTTTGGGATACATTTGTAGGACTTGATTTAGATTATGATAAAAGAAACCAAAAATTTCAAACCTCTGATGGTTTTAGAAGTCGATATAGTTTAGATCTTCCATTAATTTCTGATACCAATACTTTAACTAATTCTTTTGATTATAAGCTATTCACTGAACTTTATGATCAAAATATTTCTTCAGTTTCATTTTATTTTAAAAGTGCCAACTCACTGACAGATGATGATATTAAGCTTAGTGAAAGATTATTTATACCATCGAAAAGACTTAGAGGTTTTGAAAATGGTAAAATTGGACCTAAAGATAATAATGATTTCATAGGTGGAAATTTTATTTCATCAATTAATTTTACTTCTACAATTCCACAACTTTTAGAAAATAATCAAAATATGGATGTTTTAATGTTTTTAGATGCTGCTTCAGTATGGGGTGTAGATTATAATTCTTCTATAAATGATGCTTATGGAAGGAATATAAGAAGTTCTATAGGTATAGGTGTCGATTGGTTTACAGTCATTGGTCCTTTAAACTTTTCTTTATCTCATCCCTTAAAAAAGGAAGTTAATGACACTACTGAATCTTTTAGATTTAACTTAGGTACAACTTTTTAGTGATATTTTTTAAAAAATTTTTCTTAATAATAACATTTTTTTTTATTACAAATTCAGTATCTGTAGCTAATGATAAAATTGCATTCATAGACTTGGAATTTTTGTTTGATAATACAAACATAGGCAAATTAATTTCAGAAAATTTAAAAAAGATAAATACTAATAATGTTAATAAAATCAAATTAGAAGAAAAAAAGTTAATTAATAAAGAAAAAGAAATTAAAAAAACTCAAAATATAATTTCAGAAAATGAATTAAAACTTAAAATAAATAATTTAAAAGATGAAGTTAATTTATTTAATAAAAATAAAAAGCAAATTTATAAAAATTTTGATATTGAAAAAAATAAGCAATTGGATAGCTTTTTTATAAAAATTACACCAATTATACAAAATTATATGGATCAAAATTCAATATCTTTATTATTAGAAAAAAAAAATATATTTATAGGTAAATCTAATATTGATATAACTAATGAAATTTTAAAAATAATTAATAATACACTTGAATAAAATGACACATCTAAATAAATCTCAAATAATTGAGCTATTGCCCCATCGTGAACCCATGCTTTTAATTGATGAGATATATGACATTAAAAAATTATTTTCTGCAACAGCTGTTGTAAATGTTAAAAAGGATAGTTTTTTTGTTCAAGGACATTTTCCTGACCAACCTGTTATGCCAGGTGTTTTAATTGTGGAGTCTTTTGGTCAAGCTGCAGCAGCATTAACGGCACATGGTCTTGATAAATCTACGTATGAAAATAAATTAGTTTTTTTAATGGGTGTAGAAAAAGCAAAATTTAGAAACCCTGTTATTCCCGATTGTAAACTTATTTTAAAAATTGAAGCTATAAGATCTCATGGTAGAGTTTGGAAGTATAAGGGAGAAGCTTTTGTTGATGATAAAAAAATGGCTGATGCTATTTGGTCAGCAACTATTGTTGATAAGAAATAAATAGCAATAAATATTGATAACTTATTATTAATTGCTTTGATAAAAGCAGTTATGTCTAATCCTTTCTTTAAAAACAATGGACCGATTTTAATTACTGAAGTTTTAAAGACACTTAATATAAAAGTTAATGATATAAATGAGGGTCAAGAAGTCAAAGATATTAAAGATTTATATAATTCAAATAATACAGACATTACTTTTTTTCATTCCAAAAAATATAAAGAAGCAGCTAGAAATACTAAAGCATCATTCTGTATTACCACGGAACCTTTAAAAAATGAACTGCCAGAAAACTGTATTGCTTTAATTGTTGACAATGTTTTAATTTCTGTTTCAAATTTAACTGCTAAATTTTATCCAGACTCTGTAAATGATAATTTTGATAATACCGCAATTGATATAAGTAAAACAAAATTTAAAGATAATGTTAAATATGGAAAAAATGTTTTATTAGGAGAAAATGTTTTAATAGGGTCTAATTGTTCAATTGGTCATAACACGATTATTGAAAAAAATGTTACTATAGGAAATAATTGTTCTGTTGGGTCAAATACAATTATAAGAAATACTGTAATCAATAACAATGTAAGGATTTTAGATAATTGTGTTATTGGCAAACATGGTTTTGGTTTTTTTCCCTTAAGAAACAAAAATTTGAGATATGCCCATATTGGCATTGTTTTAATTGAAGAAAACTGTGAGATTGGATGCGGATCTACAATAGATAGAGGCTCTATGTCAAATACAATAATTGGTAAAAATACTTATTTAGATAACCAAATACATATTGCTCATAATGTTAAAATTGGGGAAAATTCAATTATAGCTGGTCAAGTAGGAATTGCTGGAAGTTCTATAATTGGAAATAATGTTAAAATAGGTGGTCAAGCAGGAATTTCAGGACATCTTAAAATCGGTAATAATGTTGAAATAGGTGGTGGATCTGGAGTTATTAAGGATATTCCAGATAATACAAAAGTGATGGGCTATCCAGCAAAGAATATTAGAGATTTTTTAAGGGATAACAAATGATACATAAAACAGCAATAATTGATCCTAAAGCTAAAATATTTAACAATGTAAAAATTGGACCATACACAATTGTAGGGCCCAATGTTGAAATCGGCGAAGGTACAGAGGTGCAATCACATGTAAATATAACTGGAATTACAAAAATAGGATCAAATAATAAAATCTATCCTTTTGCGTCAATAGGAAATGATCCACAAGATTTAAAATTTAAAGATGAAAAAACAAAATTAGAAATCGGAGACAATAACAAAATAAGGGAGTATGTTACAATTAATCCAGGTACAGATGGTGGTGGTGGATTAACTAAAGTAGGTAATAATTGTTTGTTCATGGTTTCTTCTCATATTGCACATGACTGTGTTGTTGGTGATAATGTGATATTGGCAAATAATGTGCCATTGGGTGGCCATGCACATGTTGATGACAACGCTATTATTGGTGGTAATTCAGCAGTTCAACAATTTACTAGAGTGGGTAAATTTGCAATGATTGGTGGTATGTGTGGCGTTGTTAGAGATGTTATACCCTATGGTATAGCTCATGGAAACAGAAGTGTATTACAAGGTTTAAATTTAATAGGTTTGAGAAGAAAAAATATTCCAAATAAAGAAATAATGAATCTTAATGATGCTTATAAAGAAATATTTAAAAATGAGAATTTAACAGAGAACTTAAATAACTTATCAGGTAAATTAAAACAAAATGAACTTGTTCTTGAAGTTGTTAATTTTATAGAAAAGGATAAAAAAAGACCAATTTGCACACCTTTTTCAAAGTAAAATGATTGGATTATTTTTAGGTGATACTAATTTTTCTGAGCTGGTTCTTAAAAAAATTAAAAAGTTAAATAAAAAATATTTTATTATTGATTTTTCAAAAAATAATAAATTTAAAAAAGATAGAAATTCTCACAGAATAAGTATTGGGAAATTTGGAGAAATAATAAAATTAATTAAAAAAAACAGAACCAAAAAAGTTTTATTTGCTGGTAAAATTGCTAAACCAAATCTTTCATCTTTAAGACTAGATCTAAAAGGTATTTATTATATGCCAAGCGTAATTAGAGCGGCGAAAATAGGAGATGCAGCTATAATTAAATCTATAATTAAAATTCTTGCAAATGAGGGAATTCGAGTAATAAGTTCTACATTCTTTAATCCAGAAATTTCATTGAAAAAAGGAAATTATTCAAAAATAAAACCTACCAAAAACGACATTTCTTCCATTAAAAAGGGTAAAGCTTACTTTAACAAAATAAATAATTTAGATCATGTTCAAGCATTAGTTGTTAAGAATGGCAAAGTTATTGCTAAAGAGGGAAGAGGGGGAACACAAAAAATGCTGTCTAAATTAACAAGAAATTCTGATGGAATTTTGATTAAGTTACCTAAAAAAAAACAAGACTTAAGAATGGATTTACCAACAATTGGCCTTCAAACTCTAAAAGATATAAAAAAATATGGTTTAAAAGGTGTTGTTTTAAAATCTAAAAGAAACATTTTTTTAGACAAAAAAGAAATACTTGCTTTTGCAAATAAAAATAAAATTTTTATCAGCATTATATGAAAAAAGTTTTTATACTAACTGGAGAGCCATCAGGTGATAAATTAGCTTCAACAGTAATCTCAAGACTAAAATTAAAAAATAGTGAAATTGAATATTTAGCAGTTGGCGGAAGTAATTTAAAGAATTTAGGAATTAATTCAATTTTTGACTTAAAAGAAATTACTTACCTTGGTTTTACAAGCGTTTTATTAAATATTTTTAAAATAAAAGCAAAAATTGATCAAACTGTTGATGAAATTATAAAGTTTAATCCTGATATTTTATTTAGTGTTGATAGTCCTGATTTCACGTTAAGGGTTGCTAAAAAAGTAAAAGAAATTAACAAAAATATCAAAATAATTCACTATGTAGCACCTCAAGTATGGGTATGGCGAAAAAATAGAGTTAAAAAAATTAAAAATTTTATTGACCATATGCTTCTATTATTTAATTTTGAAAAAAAATATTTTGACGAAGAAAATATCAATAACACTTTTGTTGGTCACCCATTAATTGAAAATAATCAAAATAATAAGAATATTATTGAAAATATTTTGCCCAAAGACAAAAAAATTATATCTTTATTTCCAGGTAGCAGAAGATCAGAAACCAATATTTTATTGCCAATATTAATTGATTTTGTAAAACTTATGAATAAAAAACATGATGGTTATTTTTTTTATTTTCATGCAACTGAAGAAAGTAAAAATTTTATTTTGGAAAATATAAAACAATCAAATATAAAAAATTTAGATGTTACTGCTGAGGAAAATATCAAATCAAAAATCTTATCTAATTCTGTTTTTGCTGTATCAAAATCTGGAACAGTATCTTTACAAATCTGTAATTTTAATATTCCCTCAATAATTATATACAAACTTAGTTTTATTAACTTTATGATTTTTAAAATGCTGGTAAATGTAAAATTTGCAAATATTATTAATATAATTAATGATCGAGAAGTAATTCCAGAATTATTACAAGATGAATGTAATGCAGAAGAAATATATAAATCTGTGATTTTCCTTTTAAAAAATCCTAACCTAATTCAAAAACAATTAAATGAATGTTCCGAAACTTTAGATGGTATACGATCTAAATCTTCATCTGCTGATGAAGCAAGTTCTGTTTTACTTGAGTATCTTTCCTAATCTGTTTTCGACGTCCTTTTTACCTAAAGATATTATTATATCATATAATCCAGGTCCAAATTTAGAACCTGTCAATGCAACCCTTAATGGTTGACCAACACCTTTAAAATTTGTTTCGTATTTCTTAATTAAATTATTAACTATTGGTTCTAAATTATCTTTATTTAAATTTTTCAATAGTCTTAGTTTATCTTGAAATTCATTTATTATTTTTTTTGCCTTATCATCAATTAATTTTAAATCATCTTTATTAAACAATACTTCATCGTTAATGATATATTTTGCATTGTTAAATATATCCTCTAGTGTCTTTGCTTTATTTTTCAAAAAAGATAGCGATGATTTTATTTTCGATTCCTTTTCAGGATTAATTTTATTTTTATAAATTTCACAATATTTCACTAGATTCTTATAAAGTTCATTCTCTTCAATAGTTTTAATATAATGCTCATTCATTGATAAAATTCGGCTTATATCTAATTTTGATGGTGATTTTCCTATACCCTCTAAATTAAAAAATTTGATACTTTCATCTAATGTAAATATCTCTTTATCCTGATAAGACCAGCCCAGTCTTAGTAAATAGTTTCTTAAGGCATCAGGCATTATTCCTATTTTTGAGTAATCATCTAGAGTTGAGGCATTATCTCTTTTTGATAGTTTTTTTCCTTCAATTGTGTGAATTAAAGGTATGTGAGCAAATTGTGGAACTTTCCACTCCATAGCCAAATAAATTTGAATTTGCTTAAAAGTATTTATCTTATGATCATCACCTCTGATAATATGGGTCATTCCCATTTGATGATCATCAACTGTTGCAGATAAATTGTATGTTGGAGTACCATTATTTCTTAATATTATAAAATCTTCAATTGTGTTATTTTCAATCTCAACATCACCTTGTACCAAATCCTTAAGGGTAGAATTACCATCAATCTTACTTTTAAACCTAATTACTGGTTTAACATCTTTTGGAGCATCCTTTTCATCTTTGTCTCTCCATTTCCTATTATAGATATAAGGCATTTTCTTTTGTCTAGCTCTTTTCTTTTGTTCTTCAATTTCTTCTGTTGTGCAATAGCATTTATAAGCATTGCCATTCTCCAATAACTCATTTGCTACTTTAATATGGTCATCTATTTTTGTTGATTGAATATACTCATCTCCTTCATGCTCTATTCCAATCCATTTAAGTGATTTTATAATCTGTATTTTATACTCCTCTTTAGATCTTTCTTTATCTGTGTCCTCAATTCTCAGATGAAAAGTTCCATTTTGACTTTTTGAATATAGCCAATTAAATAGGGCGGTACGTATACCCCCAATATGAAGAGCTCCTGTAGGTGATGGAGCAAAACGTGTTGCTACTTTTGACATCAGTGATTTTTAGACTATTTTCTTAGAAGTTTCTATATAAAGATACCAAAACACCCTGAACTTTTACTCTATCTGGACCAAATATCTTAGTTTCATAGTTACTATTTGCACTTTCTAGTGCAACTACTTTACCTTTTTTTCTAATTCTTTTTAACATCGCTTCATGTTCATCAATTAAAGCAACAACAATTTTTCCGTTATCTGCAGTGTCAGTTCTTTTAATAATAACTGTGTCGCCCTCATGTATCCCAGCTTCAATCATAGAATCACCTTGAACTTTTAAGCCAAAGTAATCTCCATTTTTTTCTAAATTATTTGGTAATGGAATTCTAGAAACTTCATTTTGAATTGCTTCAACAGGTGTACCAGCAGCTATTTTTCCAAGCACTGGAACTTCCATTTCATCTGAGTTTGTTTGGTCTTCATCCAAACCACCTTTTATTACACTAGGTGAAAAGCTATTATAAATATCATTTGCGGAAGCTGTTTCTGGCAACTTCACAACTTCTAAAGCTCTTGCTTTGTGAGCCAGCCTTTTAATAAATCCTCTCTCCTCTAAAGCGCTTATCAATCTGTGAATACCTGATTTTGATTTCAAGTTTAGTGATTGCTTCATTTCTTCGTAAGAGGGTGATACACCTGAACTTCTCAACTTCTTGTTGATAAATAAAAGTAAGTTTTTTTGTTTTTTTGTTAGCATAAGAACAAATATCATACAAACAATGTTCTATAAAAGT